>FLNY01003907.1_pt1 | contig 23684 bp, 20 predicted proteins | sample 1140381 | NCBI WGS metagenome assembly FLNY01 (sample SAMEA3878172, study PRJEB12797) | bioreactor metagenome | biome: Moose rumen | place: Sweden | collected 2011-10
AAGTGCGAGTGCTTCAACAAGTACAAGCGCTTCAACCAGCGCTTCATTGAGCACGAGTACATTGCTTAGTGAGAGTGTATCAACAAGCCAGAGCGAGTCAACTAGTGTTTCAGCAAGTGATAGCACATCAACCAGTGAGTCGCTAAGCACGAGTACATCACTTAGCGAGAGCACCTCAGCAAGTGCAAGCTTATCGACAAGTGAAAGCGCCTCAACTAGCGCTTCATTGAGCACCAGTACATCACTTAGCGAGAGCACCTCAGCAAGTGCGAGTGCTTCAACAAGTGAGTCATTGAGCACCAGTACATTGCTTAGTGAGAGTGTATCAACAAGCCAGAGCGAGTCAACTAGTGTTTCAGCAAGTGATAGCACATCATCCAGTGAGTCGCTAAGCACGAGTACATCACTTAGCGAGAGCACCTCAGCAAGTGCAAGTGCATCAACAAGTTTAAGTGAGTCACTAAGCACAAGTACATCACTCAATGAGAGCACTTCAGCAAGTATAAGTAGCTCAGCGAGCGCAAGTACTTCAACAAGCCTGAGCACATCAGCAAGTGAGAGTACTTCAGCAAGTGAGAGTACTTCAACAAGTGCAAGTACCTCGGCAAGCGAGAGTGCTTCAACTAGTAGCGCAATTGCTTCTAGCACTACAAGTGATTCTGGAAGTATAGGCTCTACAAGTACTACTGCATCAGCTAGCGAGACTGAGACTGTGGCCGATACAACTACAAATAATTTTAATGATGCGATAAATGCAGGAAGAACTACATCTGTTGTATCTTATAATGAAGTAAATAATGAAACTACAATATCAGATGAGGAAGTTCCGCTTTCAGTCATTGATCAGACGGAAGAACAGTTTGATGATGAAGGAAAGGTGACTATTGAAGATGAGGATACCCCTCTTGCTGTTACAAAGAGTGGATTAGGCGGAAGAATCTGGTGGTATTGGATTCTCATTATTATCAGTTTAATTTCCGGCAAAATTGCTGAAAGTAAGAAGAAAAAGTATGAAAAGAAATTGACTGAAGATACAGAAGAATAATAATTAAAATAGCAGTTATTATATTTTACTGACCTCTAAAAGGTAGATCTAAAATCTATCGATTAGAGGTCACTTTTTGTGATATCTTATTAACAAATTATAGTTGGAGGAAGTTACCAGATGAAAGCGTATTTTGCAGGTGGATGTTTTTGGTGTGTGACACCTATATATAAGCTTTATGGAGTAGATAGAGTGGTTTGGCCCCCTCTAAAGTTTCCTATGATAAACTTTTGGATATTTATTTTGCCAACGTAGATCCTTTTGATGAAGAGGGACAATTTATCGACAAGGGATTTTCATATACCTTGGCGATATATTATTGTACTGAAACAGAAAGGCAAAAAGCTATTTCACGAGTAAAACGACTTGAGGCTGAATCAGGAAAAGTTGTCCATATTAAAATAGAGAAATTTAAATGCTTTTATGAAGCGGAAGAATACCACCAGGACTATTATCTTAAAAATCCCGAGGCATTTGAGAAAGAAATGGTGGAGTCGGGCCGTAAGAGCAGATGGGGATTAAGTGGGAAATTTGATGAGGATTACATGTAGAATTTTGGATAATGCGATTTTACATGCATGCCTTAAACTCTGGTTACATGTGGATTTAAAAATTATTATTTTTTGCATGTTCCACTTATCTAAAAAAACATGTAATAATTCAATAACTCTATTTTTACATGTAATATCAAGTTCAAATTTACATGTAAAAAATCAGATAACATAATTTTACATGTAATAAATGATTATAAATTACATGTAAATTTTCTAAATGTTATTTTTACATGTTGAAACTCAAATATAATGACATGTAAAATGTGATACTTTTATTTTTGCATGCTAAGAACATATACTGCATGCATGTAAAATAAATATTGTTATATTTCTACATGCTTTAGTGGCTTGAATCTAAATAAAAACCGGACAATATCAACATTCATCCGGAGGAGAATGATAGCTCGCAAGGCTGTACTCTTACAGAAAGATTCAAAATTACTTTGAAGTAGATTTTGATAATTCAATATAAATAATTTGTTGCAGACTATCAACAGTTTGTTTATGGCTTTTTAAATGTTCTTTGGACTAAAATGAAATCATAAATGATAAAAATTTAACAATGTTCTGGCTGAGGAAACTCAAACATTGTTAGATGAAAAGGAGGATTTTTAATGAAGTACCAGGAACTTTTTGAGCCTATCAAAATCGGTAAGCTTGAAATTAAGAACCGCTACGCTATGGCGCCAATGGGACCACTTGGTCTTGGTGATTTCGAGGGCGGATGGAATGACAGAGGAATTGATTATTATACAAGACGTGCTAAGGGTGGCATTGGTCTTATTATTACAGGTGTTACATTTTCGGACACTGAGGTGGAGAAACCATCATTTCCGAATACACCTAATTCTACATATAATCCGGTTCAGTTTGTTAGAACAAGCCGTGAGATGACAGAACGTGTTCATGCTTATGGCTCAAAGATTTTTTTACAGATGAGTGGTGGGTTTGGACGTGTTACAATCCCTACAAATTTAGGCGAGTTTCCGCCGGTATCTGCATCTGCAGTACCTCACAGATGGTTGGATAAGACTTGTCGTCCACTTACAGTCGAAGAGATTCGTGGTATAGTGGAAAGCTTCGGAAAGGGCGCTTACAACGCAAAAAGAGCCGGCTTTGATGGTGTGGAAATTCATGCCGTTCACGAGGGATATCTTATTGATCAGTTCGCTATTTCATTCTTTAATCAGAGAACCGATGAATACGGTGGATCATTAGAGAATAGACTTAGATTCGCTAAGGAAATTCGTGAGGAAATTGCCAAAACTTGTGGATGGGATTTTCCGGTTGCGATGAGATTCTCACTTAAGTCAATGATTAAAGACTTTAGAGAAGGTGCTCTTCCCGGAGAAGAATTCGAGGAGAAAGGCCGTGATATTGAAGAAGGTATTGAGGCTGCAAAACTTCTTGAGAAGTACGGATATGATGCACTTGATGTAGATGCAGGAACATATGATGCATGGTGGTGGAACCATCCACCAATGTATATGGAAAAGGCTCCATATAAAGAATTTGCAAAGATTACAAAGGAACATGTTAATATTCCTGTAATTATGGCTGGACGTGTTGATAATCCGGATACAGCTCTTGATTGTCTTAATAATGATATTTGCGACATGATTTCGCTTGGTCGTCCAACACTTGCAGATCCCGACATTGTAAATAAAATTCGCAGAAATGAGTTGAGTCAGATTCGTCCATGTATAAGTTGTCAGGAAGGATGCATGGGCCGTATTCAGACATATTCTCTTATTAACTGTGCCGTTAATCCGCAGGCCGGTAAAGAGAGGTTAAATCAATATAATCCAATTAATAAAAAGAAAAAGGTTCTTGTTGTTGGTGGTGGTGTAGCAGGTTGCGAAGCAGCTAGAGTTCTTGCAGAGAGAGGACATGAGGCTGTATTATTTGAATCATCTGCTCGCCTTGGTGGAAACCTAATTCCTGGTGGAGCACCAGCATTTAAGGAGGATGATATCGCTTTGGCTAAGTGGTACGAGGATGAAATGGTACGCCTTAATGTAGAAGTTCACCTTAATACAAAGGCTACAGAGAAAGAGATTCTAGATCCTCAGTATGATGCTGTTATTCTTGCGACAGGTTCTCGTCCAAAGATGTTCTCACTTGGTGATGATGAGAAGGTTTACTCTGCAGAGCAGGTACTTTTAGGTGAGAAGGAAACAGGTGAGAATGTAGTAGTTGTTGGAGGCGGACTCGTGGGATGTGAGCTCGCACTTGACCTTGCACAGAAGGGCAAGCAAGTTTCTATTGTTGAAGCTCTTGATAAGCTGATGGCTGTTAATGGCCCAATTTGTTCGGCTAATAAAGAAATGCTTGAGAGACTTATACCATTTAATGGGATTAATGTTGTTACAGGCGCAAGAGTTACTGAGTACAAGAATGGTGTCCTTAAAGCTGCTGTTGGTGATAAGACAAAGGAGCTTAATGCAGACAGTGTAGTTCTTTGTGTTGGATATGCCAGCGAAAATACTTTATACAATCAGTATAAAAATGATGTAGATGAGATTTATCTTCTTGGAGATGCTAGACAGGTATCAAATATTATGTATGGTATCTGGGATGCATTCGAGGTGGCAAATCACATATAATTGCAATTATTTAAGAAAGCCCCGGTTCGACAGACATTTGCCGTACCGGGGCTTTTATATTAGAATGATTTTCATGAATACAAGGAATTTTAAATGCTTTCAAACAGTATATGAGGAAAGAAATCTACAGACAGCAGCAGGTAAGTTATTTCTTTCTCCACAGGGCTTAAGTAAAATAATCAAGAGTATGGAGGATGAATGTGGGGCTGCTTTATTTGTGCGCACAAAAGAGGGGTTTGTCCCTACGGAAAGCGGGAAAATATTCTATGAAAAATCCAAACAAATTACTAAAGAAATAAATGATATGTTTTCGCATATTGAATCTATTAATGATAAGGAAAAACGTTTCAAAATCGGATTTGCAGCAGGAACAATTCGAGCCATAGATATTTCTAAAGTAAATTCATTTATGAATTCAAATTCACAAGTTTATGCAAGTTGGCATGAGCATGAAAATGAGAGCGTTATAAATCAGGTGCTAAATGATGAAATAAGTTTTGGTTTAGTGATTGGTAAACCGATAGCAAGTAATAATCTAGAGATAGCTTTGGTAAAATCCATTGAATTAGTAATATATGTTTATAAAGATCATAAGTTTTGGAATAGAGATTCGATTGAGATAAAAGATTTGCGTGATGAGCATATTATTTCTATGAACGAGAATTATCATATCTATCATGATTTGATAAATGCGTGTTATCTTAACGATTTTACACCTGATATTGTTGGTAAAGTTGGAGAGGGTGAATCTATTTATTTGCTTGTAGCAAATCAGGTTGGAGTAGGAATTGCGCCTAGATTTTTTTCTGATAATGACAGAATAAAGGCTATAAGAATTAAAGATTCATATACATGGGATGTATATGGAATATATAGGAATGACTCGGCAGACAAGGATCTGGCTAAAGAATTTCTGGATATTATTTGAGGCAACAAAAAGGCAGTTGCCAGGATTTACAATACTGACAACTAGAATTAAATCGGCTATCATAGTATAAATATAGCTTTAGCTTCAGTCTTACAATCGTAGCCAAGGTGATACTGATAATTTAATAAACGAGGTAGTATATGACGTATTTAACGTGTTTTTTCCTGGATAATGAAAAGGATATAATTGTAGATTTATATAAGGACTTGGATAGGCTCTATTATGTGCTGACAACACCTAATCATGGTACAGGAAATCTAATACGTAATTTATCCAAGGCTTTTGATTTGCCATTGTCTGAGGATTCCAATGGAATGCTTATTATCAAGGGGGAGATCCCTTGCTTTATCGATGGCAATAATATAGAAAGCTATATTTTCAAGATACAGGATACAGAGGTAGCCTGCATTTACCCGGATGGAAGAGTGGATGTAAGGGTGACGATTCCTGCAATTGCAAAGACATTGATGAGCCAGACAAAGGATTACAAGCTGCCGGCAGATAAGACTATTTTCAAAACTTCTATCAGAAAGGATCTAAAGTTTCGAGCGGATTTACATACACATATGAATGGAAATCTCAGTGGAGATATTCTTATTGCGCTTGGTATTGCTCATCAGATTCGCTACCCTCTTTATTACATAAAGAAGTTGGATTTACAGTTGACTGATGAACAGTGGTCAAGGATAAATGCACAGCGAGAGAAGGTTGCAAGGCAATTTGTATCATCAGATTTACAGGGTAAATACCTTGATAGAAGAATAAATGACAATACGTTTATTAATTTTGCAGATTTAATTCTCAATAATCTTGATAATGCTGAAATGAATATTGTCAAGATAAGAGGTTCTTTGGCTGTAATCAAGGACGGGCAGGCTGTATTTACCAATCTTGAAAAGGTATATCTGTATCGATATGTTTTCTGCAAGGGAAAGGAAAGCGAGGAGAAGGTCTCATTTGCAAGGGTGGAGATGATTCCAGATGAGGATGTAAAACTGACGCTCAAGCAAATGCTTAGAGATAGAGAGAATCCTGCATATAGTAATAATACTATTTTTCAGGATAAGTTACTTTGGATTGCAAGGAGCTACAAAAAGCAAGGAATATACTACGCTGAAATCAGTGATACTACACTTGTCAAAAAGTATGAATCGATTGAAATGCTTAGACAGGTTCATGCGGTTATGCCAAGAATATATAACGAGACTGGTGTAATGATTAGATTTTTGGCGGCAATGCGCCGTATACCTCTGACTATTGTAAAGGATGCGGTGACTCCGTCGAATTATCTTGAGCAGAATCTCGAGGTACTAAAGGCTACGGCATTGGATCCGTATGTGGCAGGATGTGATTTTGTAGGAGAGGAAATCAACGACATAATTACACTTAAGCCTGCATTTAAAGAGATTGTAAAAATAGCTCAGGCTGACGAGAGTTTTGTGATAAGGGTTCATGCAGGGGAAAATGACAGCCAAAAAGATAATATCGCTCATTCTATTGCCTGTGTAAAGGATTCCCTCGAGCCCGGACAGACTATGCCTAAAATGCGATTGGGTCATGGACTCTATACCTACAGCATTAATTCCAAAAAAGGTAAAGAGGTCCTCAAACAATTAAAAGAGAATAATGTCGTATTAGAGTTTCAGATTACAAGCAATGTACGACTAAATAATTTGAATACATTGCAAGAGCATCCATTGAAGCAATATTTAAAGCATGGAATTCGTTGTGTACAGGGTACGGATGGAGCGGCATTGTATGGGACCAGTTCTATTGATGAACAGCTATCTCTTGAAAAGATGCTGGGGCTTAGCGATACCGAGTTAAAGCAAATGCGCGATGCAGAGGAAGCAATAATAGACGAGAGTAGGAGGGCGTATTCTGCGAAGAAGGCAGCGTTTGAAAGGCTGTTAGGCAATAAGGATATGGAAGACGTATTGCTTGATAGAATGCAGGCGGTAAAGATTTCAAACGGTATGCGTCGCACGACCCCAAAGCTTGATTCTAATACAGAGCTGAAGGAATATATTGAGGAAATAACCTGGGACAGGCTGCCGGTTGTCCTTTTGGGAGGCAGTTTTAATACAGAAAACAGAACTACCAAAATTAGTGCTAATGCCATTAAGCAGATGGACAATCTGATGGATGCATTAAATCCTGATGAGGTTTGCTTTGTAATCGGGCACAAGATTTCCGGTTACGAGAAATATCTTTTGGAAAATAATAAAAAAGGATTTAGAATATATTCTTTTGTTCCGGCACTCATTACAAAAAAGGAATCCGAGAAAATAAAAAATGCCGGTGTAAAGGTGCGTGTCTCGATTGAATCTGAGGGAATGGGAATTTATAAGAGTATAAATTACGAGATTTTTGAGAGGCGCCCATCTATGGTTGTTGCTTTTGATGGCAATAGTGCAGCAGCCAATCTGATTCAGGAAGCCAAAAATGGCAAGGGGCGCTCTGATATTTACGTTTGGAATCATTCAAAAAACTTGATGCAAAAGGCTAAATCTTTACATGGATATGTACATTCTTTTGGAGAGGATAATCCAATTGAAATAGCGATTGCTCAAGGCGAATCCTACAGGAGTCTTGGTGAAAAATAAATAATTGCCTTATCTATTGGGGATAATTGTTAAATAGAATTTAGATTATTTTTAAAATACTTTAGAAAAATTTAAAATAAATATTGCAGATAGCAATTTTATTTGATATATTCTTATCAGGGCAAGTAATATCTACATGCTTGCCCGATTTTAAGAATTCTAACATTTGTATTTCAGGGGCTTGATGTTAGCTATTCTAATCATTTCAGGAGGAATGAATACATGAAAAAATTACTTTCATGTGTTCTGGCGGTTTCAATGGTTGGAAGTTTAGCGGCTTGCTCAGGCACCCAGGAGAAAGACTATACGGTTAGCTATGATGGCATTGCCACCGGCAACGTATCTTCGGGCGTTTCAGTCCATGATCCATCCATTCTTGAGGTTGACGGAACATATTATATTTACGGCTCACATATGACTGCAGCCAAAAGCACGGATTTACTTAATTGGGAATCTATAGCTGATGGTTATGCTAAGACAAATCCTGTCTATGGACAGATATATGATGTGGCTGATGAAGCCTTTGCGTATGCAGGCTCCAAGGACAGTCTGATTCCTACGGACGATGGCTCTACTCATGTTTGGGCGCCGGACGTTATCTACAATGAGACGACAGGATTATATTACATGTATTATTGTTGCTCATCGACATGGAATGCTTCAAATTTGTGTTATGGCACCAGTACATCACCGGAGGGTCCATTTGAATGGCAGGGTACACTTATTTATTCCGGGTTTAATTACAGCACAATTGGTGAGACAGATGTGCTTGATTATGTTGATGAGGATTATGCTAAAAAGAATTACATTAAATCAGGCGCATATAATTATGATGATTACCCGAATGCTATTGATCCTACTGTATTTTATGATGCTGATGGCAGAATGTGGATGGTATATGGCTCGTGGTCAGGTGGAATATTTTTGATAGAGCTTGACCCGTCTACAGGTGAGGTTATCCATCCCGAGGCTGATCCGGACAATAATGTTGATGCTTATTTTGGTAAGCGGCTTTTAGGTGGAGGTCATATTTCGATTGAGGGACCATACATTATGTACGATGAAACGAGCGGATACTATTATCTTTTCGTATCATACGGAACGCTTACAAGTAATGGTGGATATCAAATCAGGGTATTTCGTTCAGCGACTGTGGATGGCGACTATGTCGATATGAATGGTGAATATCCACAAAAGAGTGCAATGCATGAAAACTACGGATTGAAGCTGTCAGGGAATTATAAGCTGCCGAGCTTGTCTCAGGCATACATGGCGACAGGACATAATTCAGCATTTATTGATACAGATGGCAAGATGTACGTTGTATACCATACCAGATTTAATGATGGTGGAGAAAATCATTCTCCTAGAGTTCATCAGATGCTTTTGAATGCGGAGGGATGGCCATGTGATTTGCCATATCAGACGCAGGGGGAGACCGTGTCGGAGGATGGCTACAGTGATGATGAAATTGTTGGACGATACTATGTGGTTAATTCAGGTACGGATATATCGAGTGATATTGCAAATCCGGTAATTATTTATCTGAATGCAGACGGCTCTTGTGAGGGAAGAGAGGCAACAGGCTCTTGGTCTGTTACAGAAGGCACATATTATATGAATATCACCATTGACGGCGTTGAATACAGCGGAGTTTTTTGTCGCATGGAAGATGAAGCAGGAACAGATGTAATGACTTTCTCAGCAGTGGGTTCTAATACCACTTTATGGGGAGTGAAATATTTTGATTAATAGGGGAGATTGGGAGAAATAGATAATGGATAAGAATTTTAAATTTAATAAGCCGTGGATATTACAGAGGGCTGATCCGTATATTTATAAACATACGGATGGTAAATATTATTTCACAGCATCTGTGCCGGCATACGATCAGATCGTTTTGCGATGCAGCGATTCCATTGAGGGGCTCCATGACGCAGAGGAGTTGGAGGTGTGGCACAAGCACGAGAGCGGTCCTCAGTCGAAGCACATTTGGGCTCCGGAGCTACACTATCTCTTTGACAAATGGTATATTTACTATGCAGGTGGAGAGGTAGAGGATGTCTGGAAGATACGTCCCTATGTGTTGGAGTGCCAAGGGGATGATCCTATGCGTGACCCATGGATCGAAAAAGGCAAGATGACGCGGGCAGATACAGACGAATTTTCCTTTGAAGCATTTTCGCTTGATGCGACGGTTTTTGAAAATAAGGGTGTATGGTATTACATTTGGGCAGAAAAAACCGGAGTAGGTAGACAGATTTCAAACCTTTATATAGCTCGAATGAAAAATGGCTATACTCTTGAAACAGATCAAGTGCTTTTGACTACGCCTGATTATGATTGGGAACGCCATGGATTTTGGGTAAACGAGGGACCTTCAGTCATAAAAAGAAATGGCAGAATATATATGACTTATTCAGCAAGCGATACAGGTATTAATTATTGTATGGGCATGCTGACTGCTGATGATGATAGTGATTTGTTAGATCCTCTCTCTTGGAAGAAGGAGAGATATCCCGTACTACAATCCTCCGCAGAGCATGTGGTATACGGCCCTGGACACAATTCATTTACCGTTGACGAGGACGGCAATGATATATTGGTATACCATGCACGTACGGAAACAGAAATCGAAGGAGATCCACTGTATAATCCTAATCGTCATACGATGCTCATGAGATTTGGATGGAAGGATAATAGACCGGTATTTAGTTATGATTAAAAATAGAGTATGCACCAGATGCCTGCTTCGGGATATGATTGACGCGGATATGGCAATGATAGAAAAATATAAATCTGCACTTAAACCAGCAGACACAGTCTCAGATGAGGTATATGAAAAGCGACTTGATGTATGCAAGTCATGTGCTAATTTAAATGAGGGCACCTGTATGAAATGCGGATGCTATGTAGAACTTCGCGCCTCGGCAAAGGTGTCTCATTGCCCGGCAAAGCTATGGTGAATACCGGAAATTTATTGTAATACTTAATTTGATAGGGGAGTATTTAAAGATAAAAATACCGGAGTGCAAATGCGCTCCGGTAATTTTTTACTTTATAGGAAATTATTTCGTTTCTTATTCTCCCATAGGCTGATAGTTGAGGCTTACGCGTATGTCCTGTCCGTAGTTTCCGAATGTTTTTCCGAAAAGTGTGACTCCGCCAACGTGCTCGGCATCTTCCTCAACTTCAATTTTGAAATTAAGCGGGCTACTGTAGTCCAAATTCAGATCGTCTATAGTTATGTCAGAAATCTTAAGTCCATCGATGAATGTCCCGTGTCTGTTTACAACAAGCAGTTTTAACAGACCATATTGATTCCAGTTTGGTGGCCACCAGTCAGGGGTGAATGTACCAAGTACATCACCGCCAAAATCCCCGGGGGAGGTCCACATACCAAGCTTGGTTTCATTGATGAAAAATGAAATGTCACTTGGCCAATTATTATCAACTCCCGGTGCCTCAGATGAAATCTCAAAAGAGATGGAAATTTGGGAAATTTTGTTGTTGCTTGGAATCAAATTGGGTAGTGCATATTCTACATAGCCCTTTGTAAACCAAAGTATGTCTGCATTAAATCTGTCTGGATGACTGAAATATCTGACATCATCAATTTCGCCGATAACCGACTCGTTGTTTGCCAAACCACAGGTTGGATATACATCATAGTTTGAAAATTGACCTACCTTTATATCTGTTGTAAATAGATTTGTTAAATCTATAGGCTTTTCTATATCTATGACTATTTTGTCCTGAATGACAGTGCAGACCTTGGTATTGCCATGGCTGGCTGTCTCTGTGGATGTGGAAATAAGACCACACTCCTCTAGTTTCTTGATGTGACCGGTCAGTGCTCCATTGCTTAGATTGAGAGTGGCGGCCAATTGATTCATACTCATATGATCGTTTTCAAGTAGAGTATTCAGAATCTGGATACGTACATCAGATCCGAGTGCTTTAAATAATTCAAGTCCGTCGTCGAGCGAAGTGATATGAATCATAACACTCCTCCTTTGTATATTTTTAAAGTATTTCATTTAATTATAAAATTAAACGAAATCACTGTCAATATTGTTTGCCGGTATAATCAGGAATAGTTTAATAAAATCCAAAATATAGTGCTAATTAGTGAACAAATTTCAGAAAAAATGTGTCTATTTAGTGAAGATGTATAAAATACTGGTTGTAAATTTGTATAGATTAAAAGAAAAACCAAAATACTTTAGAAAAATCTAAAATAATCATTGACTTTGGTATATGGAAACTTATAATTGAATTATAAACGTTGTTGAGTTTTAAGGGGGGATTATAAATCAGCTATCAAGCCTCAGCGGATTTATCGATTTACTTAAGATAAGACAACTAATCAAAATCAATTCTTTCATAACAAAGGAGGAGAAGAATGAAGAAGAAGTTGATTAGCGCACTTCTTTGTGCATCAATGGCAGCCAGCTTATTCGCGGGCTGTGGTTCATCATCATCTTCGGATGGCGGCGTTGATCCTGATGCAACAGATGAGGAAGAGACAGCTGAGTCTGAGGTTGTCACAAACACATATGGTGATCCTGATGGTACTCACCTCGAGATGTGGACATTCGTTGAGCTCCATGCACAGCACTATGGTGTTATGGCAGAGGAGTGGAATGAATTACATCCTGATCAGACAATTGAAATTACATGTACAACATATCCATACAGCGATATGCACACCAAGCTTCTTACAGCTCTTGAGGCAGGAACAGGTGCTCCTGATATCTGCGATGTGGAGGTCGGCCAGTTCCCTAACGTAGTTGAGGGTCTTGATACATGGCTTGTTCCATTGAATGATTACGCAGCTGATTATCTGGACACAATGGTTACATCTCGTATGGAGACATACATGGGTTCAGATGGCAATTACTATGGCGCTCCTTACCATGTAGGCGCTACAGTAATGTACTACAATGTAGCAGCAATGTCAGAGGCTATGGGCCTTACACAGGACGAAGTAATCGAGAAGATCGATTCAGTAGTAACATGGGATGATTATGAGGCACTCGGCGAGGAGTATCTTGCATCAGTATCAGAGGATGGTAAGTATTGGACATCAGTTGATACAGGCGGAACAGATTGGTTGTGGCTTGCTATGGCTGAGTACGGCGATGACTGGACAGGTGGATTTGATGATCCTGCAAATGTTCAGCTTGATTCTGTAAAGAATATGCTTGAAATGCAGCAGTCATGGTTACAGTCAGGACTTGCAGAGGTTTCACCGGATGGACATGTTGATCTTGAGGCTGGTTTCCAGAACATCATGGATCACAACATCGTTTCATTCCCTAAGGCAATGTGGTATATGTCACGTTTCACAAACTATATGCCTGAGGAATCAGGAAATTGGTATATTGCAAAGTGCCCTGTATTCGAAGAGGGTCAGATTTGTTCAGTAGGTATTGGTGGTACAGGTACAGTTGTAACACAGCAGTCTGAGAATGTTGATCTTGCAGCTACATTCCTTTGCTGGGCAAAGATGTCAGAAGAGGGCGAGCGTCATATCTGGGATACACTTGGATTTGATGTATGTAATACAGCTCTTTGGAGCGAGGATGATTTCGCACATGATGACAGCAACCAGTACAACCAGTTCTTCATCAACTATCCATACGATGTACTCAATGATATAGGTATGGATAATATTGGAAAGATTTCAGTTGTTGAAATCAGCCCAACAATTAACGAGTACGTTTGCACAACTACACTTAACGAGGTTCTCGAGGATCCTACATACTCTGTAGATGATGCTCTTCAGGAACTTCAGGATGCTGTAGACATGGAACAGTAATTTCTTTCATTTTCATTACTTTATTATATTTAGCCTCGCCTGACTTCATTCCCTTGGAGAGGGCGGGGCATTTTTTTAGAAACAGTGGAGAAAGGTGCATTTATGAAAATTAAGAATTTTATTTACTCACAAAAGGTAGCACCATACGTTTTTGTTTTTCCTTTCATTCTTAGTTTTATATTTTTCTGGGTTTATCCTCTTATAACTGCATTCACAATGAGTTTTCAGGATATCGGAGCAATTACTTCTGAATGGATTGGTTTTGCCAACTACACAAAATTATTAAAGGACAATGTATTTCATATTGCAGTTTGGAACAGCGTAAAATACATGTTTTTTACCTTGGTGCTTTTGATTCCGTTTCCAATGCTTTTCGCAGTATTGATGGACAGCAATTTGGTTAAGGCAAAGGGGGTATGGAAAGCAGTTCTATATATGCCGGCACTTACTTCGGTAGTTATTTCCGGTACATTATTCCGCCTGATGTTTACTGAGTATACAACAGGTCAGATGAACATGATAACAGCGGCTTTAGGCCTTGGAACATATAAATGGTTAAAGATGGGCTGGTCAGGTATGTTAGCTCTCTTAATCGTGGCCTGCTGGAGATGGACAGGTGTAAATATGCTCTATTTCTTATCAGGTCTCAAATCAATTGATACTTCATTATATGAAGCAGCCGATATTGACGGAGCTTCAGGATGGCAGAAATTCAGATATGTAACTTTGCCATTGCTTAAACCTACAACGGTGTATGTACTTACAATTTCGGTTTACGCTGGACTTGCAATGTTCCTTGAGTCGTACATGTTATGGGCTGGCAACTCGTCACCAAACAACATTGGTCTTACAATTGTTGGATACCTGTATAAGAGAGGCATCGAGAAAAATGATATGGGTTACGCTTGCGCTGTAGGTGTAGTATTACTTGTGGTTGCACTTATTATTAATTTTGCACAGTTAATTGCAAACGGCACATTCAAGAAGGAGGATGCATAATATGGCAAAGCAAAAGACTATGTCCGGCACTCCACACAGAATTGTCGGTTCAATACTTGCAACAGGTTTTTTCCTGATTTTATGTTTGATTATAATTTTCCCGGTGTTTGCAGGTTTACTTGCATCATTTAGACCGGGTACAGAACTTATCCGTCGCGGATTGTCAATTAATCTTGATATTTCCACAATGAATTTCGACAACTATATATATTTATTTAGTGGCAATGCTGACAGCCAGAAGTACTTCATGTGGTATAAGAATTCGCTTGTTATTACAATTGTGTCAGTTGCCCTTACACTTCTCATTTGCTATTTCGTTGCATATGGATTGACCATGTATGAATTCCGTTTCAAGAATATACTGTTTACTATCGTTCTTGCAACAATGATGGTTCCTTTTGAAATCCTTATGCTTCCATTGTACAAGGAAGTTATTGCACTTCATCTTGTTGATACCTATGTAGGTGTTATTATCATAGGATTGTGTAGTGCTTCTACTATATTCTTCTTTAAGCAGTATTTGTCAGGTTTGCCGAAGGAATTGCTTGATGCAGCGCGTATAGATGGATGCTCTGAGTATGGTATCTCGGTAAGAATTATCCTTCCACTTGCAAAGCCTGCATTTGCTTCAATGGGTATTCTTTGTGCCATGGGTACATGGAATGCAATTTTGTGGCCGTTGCTGGTACTTAAGGGGGCCGAGAAATTTACTCTTCCAATCGGTCTTAATACATTGCTTACACCGTACGGAAATAATTATGATGTGCTTATTGCCGGTTCAATGTTTGGAATATTGCCTATTTTTGTTATATTCCTCATTTTCCAAAAGTACATTATCGATGGTATGACAACTGGAGCTGTGAAGGGATAATAAAATAAATTTCAAGGAGACAAAATGGCTAAATTAGTTATCAATAACGAAAATAAAAAGGGCACGATCAATCCTGAATTATATGGGCATTTCTCTGAGCATTTGGGACGATGCATATATGAGGGATTGTATGTCGGTGAGAATTCTGATATTCCAAATGTCAATGGAATGAGAATTGATGTAGTGGATGCTCTCAAGGAAATGAAAATACCGGTGCTTCGCTGGCCGGGTGGCTGCTTCGCAGATGAATATCACTGGATGGATGGCGTTGGCCCAAAGGAGAATCGTAAAAAGATTATCAATACCCACTGGGGCGGAGTGGTTGAGGACAATAGCTTTGGAACAAATGAATATTTTGAGCTTTGTCGACAGCTTGGATGTAAGACATATGTTAATGCAAATGTCGGTTCAGGTACTGTTCGCGAAATGAGCGAATGGGTAGAATATATCACATTTAAGGGTGTTTCGCCGATGGCGGATCTTCGTGCAAAAAATGGTCACGAGGAACCATGGCAGTTGGATTATCTCGGAATAGGTAATGAGAGCTGGGGATGCGGCGGAAATATGAGACCCAGTCACTATGCTGATGAATATCGCCGCTATCAGACTTATGCACGTAGCTACGAGGGTGCGGCTCCATTTAAAAAGATTGCATGTGGCCCAAATGTCGATGATTATCATTGGACTAAGGACGTGCTTGAGACTTGTTTTGATCACACTCCTGAGCATTTACATGGATTCATGGATGGACTTTCTTTGCATTACTATACACTCCCGGAGACAGAGGATGATTGGTTTGTAAAGGGCAGCGCTACAGAATTTACTGAGGAGATTTTCTATCAGACATTAAAGCGTAGTGCATATGTAGAAGAACTTATCAATAATCATGGTGCAATTATGAATCAGTATGACCCTGATAAAAAGATTGGTCTTATTATTGATGAGTGGGGTATCTGGGCAGATGTTGAGCCGGGTACTAATCCGGGATTCTTATATCAGCAGAATACAATGCGCGATGCTCTTGTTGCCGGCATGAATCTTAATATATTTAATAAACATTCTGACAGAGTTAAGATGGCAAATATTGCTCAGCTTATCAATGTACTTCAGGCAGTTATGCTCACTGATGGTGAGAAGATGATAAAAACCCCTACATATTACGTCTTCAAGATGTATCGTTATCATCAGGGAGCAACACTGCTTGGCAGTGATTTGCTTGACGCCGGCACTGTTGGTTCCGGTAAAAATGAGGTTGCTAAGGTATTTGAATCCGTCTCTGAGGATGCGGATGGCGTTATAACAATTACATTGACAAACAATTCTCTTGAGGCAGCAGAGGATGTTGAGATTCAGTTGACGAAGGATGGAAATTCATTCAACGTTACTGAGGCAACATATGTAACAGGAGCAATGAATGCACATAATACATTTGAAGCTCCGGAGGTTGTTAAAGAACAGCAATTTAGCGATTACACCAAAACAGAGGATGGATTTACAGTGAAACTGCCAAAATGCTCTGTAGTATCAATCCGTATAAAGAAATAAATAAAACTCTTTTCCTTCTTGACAGAGCGAATCTGTGAATTTTTTATGTTTTTCTCCCCAGAAATATTTTCTGGGGAGTTTTTTTATGTATAATGAATTGGTTCGGTAAAAATAATTTAGGAGCTGGTTTTATGTTTGATTTTATTGATGCTCAGTACATTTTTCATTTTATTTGTATGACAGTTTCATTCTTTACTCTTGTTCGTCTTGAGTCAAAGGATGTCTATTTGAGTAGTCATCGTTTTTTGCAGATTATTACTGCGATAATTACTATATTTAATTTTTACATTGTGATAATGCCATTCGCAAGAGATGCTGAATCTGCGGAGCTTCTTTACATGCTGTGCGATACGTGTGCCCTTGTGATTATGTACATGATGTTTTTATATTTACTTTTTATCAAGGATCCAAAATATAAGCAGATAATAGTGACGATCGCTCTTACTATCATGATTGCTATTTGCTTTTATGATTTTGGTGTATACAGATTTGATTGGGCTTTGTCTTTCAATGTTGATATGATAGCTGCGCTTTTTATTTTTTTGGCTAGTATTTTTCTTGGAATTTTCAGTCATTCAAGGAATTTCTTTGATAGGCAGGATGAAATTAATTCAAAAATCATGCTTACAGCTTTTGTTGTAACTATTATTGGATATACTCTCCAGGGATATGTGTTTTATCTTACATGGATTCGTTCTTTGGCATATTTAATTGACTGTTTGATTTTTTATTGGATGGCATCCACTAATAAGATTGAAGATACCGCCAGTATTTTAAAAGGCACACTTTACAATCGCCTTGAGCATCCGATTGGACTTGTTAATTCTGACTTCTATGTGATCGATTGTAATGATAGTTGTCGTGCTCTTTTTGGGAAGGCTCAGAATATCGAGTTTGCCTTCGAGGGTGGTAATTACAAAAATGTTTTTACTCTTGGAAAGGCAATGGTTACCGGACATGAAAATGACAAGGATTTTTTGGCCGGTGGAAGATGGTATAGAGTGCATTGGACATCTGAATATTTAAATGGCGGTGGTCGAGGATATATTTTTATGGCTACTGATATCACTGATCAGTACCATCAGATGGAGCAGGCCAAAAAGGATTCTGTAGTAAAGAACAAGTATCTTACTCACCTGGCGCATGAGCTTCGCAATCCTTTGCATGCCATAATGGGAATTGGCGATATGCTTCTCGAAAAAAAAGATATTTCCAGCAAGAATAAGAGCTTTATTGGTCATATCAAAAAGACATCAGATGATTTGTTGGAATTTATTGATTCTACTATTGATTATAGTAGGATTGAGTCAGGCGATTTTGCATTTAATGACAGGGAATATGATGTAATTGCCTTTCTTGAGGATCTGGCATATAGCAATATGGTCAATTTGATGACTCGCCCGATTGACTTTTCCATAGATATTCTTACTCCGGTTCCACATAGATTATATGGAGATGAGATTAGGATTCGAGAGGTTTTTCAGAATCTGCTTGGCAATGCTATCAAATATACTCAGAGTGGTTCCGTTAGATTGGAACTGGGATTTTCTCGTGAAAATGGAAGGTATCGAGTGAGTTTTGCTGTGGTAGATACAGGTGGTGGAATGACAGCGAGCCAGGCTCGTGAGATATTTAAGGAGATGTCTCTAGAGGAGGATAATGGTATATCTGATGGAGCCGGATTTGGTCTGGCTATCACCAGAAGTCTTGTCATGCGCATGGATGGTCATATTTGTGCTGAAAGTGATGGTGAAAAGGATTCCAGAATTTATGGAGATTTTTATCAGAAGGCTGTCGAGACCGATATGCTTCCAAAGCAGATAATTAATAGGAGAAGCATTGTCTCTAAACGCGAAAATGGCACGTATTTGTTTGGTGGTGAGTATATTTATCCGGATGCGCGTATTCTTGTGGCGGATGATCTCAAAATCAATCTTGAAATTATGCGACAGATTCTTTCTCCGTGGAAATGCAATGTTAATTTTGTTTCGGATGGAATCTCTGCGCTGAAGGCTGCTGGGCATGCACAGTTTGATCTGATTATATTGGATCAGAGAATGGCGCCGATGAATGGCATAGAATGCTGCAGAGAGCTGAAAAAAATAACAGATGCACCTATTATTCTCGTCACGGCAAATGAGATGAATGATATTGAGGAGATAGTACAAAAGAATGGATTTGCGGATTATATTGTCAAGCCTGTTCACGGTGCACAGATTAAAGCTATAATCGAGAAGTATCTTCCGAAAGAAAAAGCGATTGAATTTGATGAGTCGATTTCGGATATGGTAATGGGAGATAGAGAGCATACTGTTATTTACAAGGAGATGCTCGAAACCTTTATTAGAGAGATGGAACCTATTATATTAAATCTGCCCACTTACAGGAAAAATGATCCAGAATTATTTACGGTAAAGGTACATGGAATAAATGGTGTATGTCAGCAGATAGGCAGGGTGGAGCTGGCTGAAAAGGCTCTTATAATGGAGATGGCAGCAGAATCTGATACATGGTACTATGTGGATTCTCATTTAAATGATTTTCTCGATGAGATTTGTGATGTTGTGGAGGATGTTACAATGGAGCTTACACAGATTAATGCTAGTCTGCGATAAAATTCATCGGGTATTCAGCCAGAATTCTTGCATTGATAATGTTTATTAATGTATACTTAACTCGGTTGAAAATTTATAAATTGGAAGGGAAAATATGGGAGATTATATTATTAGTTGCTGCTCAACAGCGGATGTTACAGAGGAGTTTCTAAAAGAGAAAAATATTGAGCATATCTGCTTTCATTATTATCTTGATGAGGTAGCTTATGTAGATGATTTATTCAAGTCAATGACTCCTGAGGATTTTTACGGAGCGATGGTTGATGGAGCCATGACGAGGACATCACAGGTCAATGCAGATGAGTTTTATTCTTATTTCAAAGTATTTCTTGAGAATGGACAGGACGTTATTCATCTTACATTATCAAGCGGAATTTCGGGTGTGGTTAATTCTGCTCGTATTGCTCAAAAGGAGCTTTCTGAGGAATATCCTGACAGGAAAATAGTTGTAATTGACAGTCTTACGGCATCGTCGGGCTACGGTTTGCTTATGGACAGGCTCGCATCCTTTAGAGATGAGGGAATGTCGTTTGATGAGCTTGTGGACTGGACTAATGATCATATTCTCAATCAGAATACATGGTTTTTTACTACAGATCTTACATTTCTTATCAGGGGCGGCAGAGTATCCAAGCTCAGCGGCTGGTTCGGCACTGCGTTAAATATATGCCCTCTTATGAATATCAACAATGAGGGCAAGCTTATTCCTAGACAGAAGTGTCGAGGTAAGAAAATGGTCAAAAAAGCTGCCGTTGCCCAGATAAAGGAATTAATCGATGGCGGTGAGGGTTATTCTGAGAATATATTTATTACGCATTCGGTTTGTTATGATGATGCCAGGGAGGTGGCAGATATGCTTGAGGCTGCATTCCCGCATCTGAAGGAGAGGATTCGCATTTTTGATATTGGACCTACAATTGGCTCACACACAGGTCCGGGTACAGTAGCTATAGGTTTCTGGGGCAAGCCAAAGGAGGCATAAAGCTATGAAGGAAAAGCTTAAGCAACTACGAATTAATGTTACAATTTCAGCTTTGATTAGCATTGTCATAGGAGCGCTTTTGATTATCTATCCCGATCAGGTTATTACTGCCATGGGTAGAGTTGTTGCGGTTATAATAATTTTGGCTGGTGTGTTTTTTATTATCAGCCAGATATTTGAATTTGGTTTGAATGCGTTGGGGATTGTTGTAGGCGCTGTACTTGCTATAATTGGTGTGTGGATTTTTGCCAGTCCTACAGCTGTTCTGACAATTATACCTATTGCAATAGGTGTTATACTTGTTGTTCACGGAGTGCAGGATTTATCAATGGCTATTGAGGGCTCGAGGGCTCATATGCCACATCCTTGGATTGCCTATATTATTGCCGCCCTCAATATTATTTTAGGCCTTTTATGTGTCAGCAATGCCTTTGGACTTGTAGATATTGCATTGAGACTGATAGGTATAATGCTTGTTTACGATGGTATTACCGATATAGGTATAGTTCACGGTGTCCGCAAGGCTACCGGAGGAATCGTGGATTCTGTTATTATTAATGAGGAAGATATATTATAATACATGGGACAGATGGAATTTAAGATGGAGCGCACAGGCCTTCTCGGTATAGGTGATGTGCTTCCAATTAAGGAATATGAGGTTGGTAATTCCTACTATTATGTTTTGGGTAGTTCCTACGCCATGTCGGCTAATTATCCTACATTAGAGCGTATTAGCGCCAGGGAGGGTACGGTTAGCGATATAAAGGAGACTCCCAGAGGATTCTATGTCACAGTAGATTACGAGGAGTGATTTACTGCTGATATCTACAAGAGGGATATATGAATAGTCAATCGCAAAATGCAATCGATTTGGTTTTGGCGGAAAGCCTCAAGTCACTTTCTACAACAAAGCCAATTGAAAAAATTACAATTAAAGAAATAACGGACAAAGCCGGTGTTATTCGCCCTACTTTTTACAATCACTTTCAGGATAAATACGAGTTGTTAGAATGGATTACTGTCAATGAACTGTTTGTTCCTGTAGATCCGTTGTTTTCAACCGGGATGCTCAAGGAAGGTATAACATTTATACTGACCACTATGTATAAGGAAAAGGATTTCTACAAGAGGGCGGTTCAGTTGGAGGGACAGAATTCTTTCAACGAGATTTACACACGATGTGTGATTCGTGCGCTCAATAAGTACACGGACTTGGAGGAAATTGCCAGACTTACCGGGTATGAGTGGCTTAATAAGGATTTGGTCGCAGAGTTTATGGCCCATTCCATTAGCTGGGTGACAATTCAGTGGATTAAGCGAGGAATGACGCAGCCTGTCGATGAGCTGGCAGAGGTTTACGTACAGATTTTTCATAATCCTATCGCGGATTTTCTTAGAAATAAGAAATAGTTTGATTTGAGCCATAGACAAATCTATCGGATTGTATTTCTTTATAGAACAATGAAATGGCTTTGATTATTTATTGAAAAAATCAATATAATATAATTATTTTGAAATTACAGATTCTTAAATATAAACGATGCGGATGTTTTTGAGAATCATTTTTTTGGAGGATATATGAGTTGGATTGAATGCCTTCTTATAATGGCTGGACTTTTATTGGATGTGTTTGCGGCTATGGAGATTCAGGGCTCCATGCTTTCAAATATCAAAAAGAGGTCATTGATTATAGCATGTGTAGTAGTTGTTGTTATAGAGATAGTTTTTTATTTTGCGGGTTATATTACATGTATGCTCTTATCAATTAAAGGATACATTGCTGATCCTACTAATGTTGGAGAGATAGTTTCGGTAATACTGTTCGCACTTCTTGGTATCAGACTTATTATCAAAGCTCTCAGTAGAGAGTTCATACAGGAGCGACGTAAGGATAATATTCGTGTATGGGATTATATCAAGATAATAATCGTATCTAGTATATATACCGCCGCTACCGGATGTGCTTTTGGATTGGTTGGCGTTACAATATGGCAGATTGTTGCTATTATAGTGATTTTATCGATTCTAGTTGTTTTGTGTGGATTGTACACGGGATTGCATTTTGGATTCGAAAAGAAGACCATTGCATATGCTGCCGGAGCGATTTTGCTATGGGTTGCAGGCGCAGAAATACTTCTGCACAGAGTTTTAGAGATACTCTAAATTGCATTACTATGAGCTTAATTTATTTAATATTGATTCTTTTAAAATCAGGTTGCTTTGTTCAACCTGATTTTTTAGTAAATCAAGCTTTGTGCTGTTTTGTAAATTTTTGTAGCATTGACCTAAAAGCGTATAGCTTTCGCTTATATCAGTGCCGCAACCCACGGCAAATTCAAGCACAGTGATAGCATCCTCGTAGCGGCCTGCCTCAATCAGTGCCTTGCCATAGCGGTTTAGCAGAACAGTTGCATCATCGAAATCTTCGCCCATTTTGGTGAGCTTTTCGAAATTGGGTACACCGTATTCTGTTTTGAGCTCTGTGTTGGTTTTACCTGTGACATTTATGAGTGGTCTGGTAGATAGATCTTTGAGCTGAGACTCGATGTCCAAAATATCACTGTCAGAACTAAAATTTAATGGAAATTTCTCTATTGGAATGGTAATATATCTTAGATTTGATATATCTTTGGCGGGAGTGCTGTTTGCAATGCGCTCCTTATTCCAAAATTCTTCTTCCTGCGCGTTGATTCTGGCGTTAGACTGATGAATTCGGATAGCCAGCCAGATAATGAAAATCATAAAAAGAGTTAAAAATGGAAAGCCCATAGGGTACTCCTTTATAGTGATAGTGAGGTATTATTATGAAACGTTCTAAAAAAAATCAAATAATAGCAACAATAATTCTGGTAGTCGTAGTGATTAGCATGTTGTTCACTACAATGGCATCATTAATCTTCTAATAAAATTTTACAAATATCAGATTTGTAAGTCAATTACTTTCCCGATTCGCGAAGAGAATCGGGAACCCGACGAGCACATTGCCGAAGGCAATTATAAATGTGCGAGTCACTAAACTTTCCCGATTCGCGAAGAGAATCGGGAACCCGACGAGCACATTGCCGAAGGCAATTATAAATGTGCGAGTCACTAAACTTTCCCGATTCGC
>FLNY01002087.1_pt1 | contig 23671 bp, 25 predicted proteins | sample 1140381 | NCBI WGS metagenome assembly FLNY01 (sample SAMEA3878172, study PRJEB12797) | bioreactor metagenome | biome: Moose rumen | place: Sweden | collected 2011-10
GTACGTCCATACAGTCGGTAACCTTGATATAATAATACTTTCCGTTAACCCGGAGATAGTATACGGTATTTCCGTCGTTAACCGAGGTCTTGATGTCGGTAATTTCGCCCTCAACCGTTTGAACCTCTGCTGATTGCTGCTCTCCGTTTTCGTCGTCAACAACTGACGTGCCTTCGGCGTTTTCGTCCACGGTGTAGTCCTCAGCGTCGGCGTTATTATCAACCTTGCCCTTGTCCTTAAGCGCGTCGATATAGTTCCTTACCGCCGCGTTGAGCGCCTTAGCGTCGCTCTTTTCAACGTCAAGCAGTCCCGTGCCTACAATTGTCTTATCGTCAAGGTTTACGAGCGCGTAGCCCTTAACCGTGTAGCTGTCGCCGTAAAGGGACATAAAGTAGGTCGGCTGATTTTCAATGTCAAGCAGAATCGGGAATATCGCGTTGTAGCCGTAGTTCTGTACCGCGTCGGTAGCGGACTTGATAGCCGAAAGCTCGGTAGCGCCACCGTTTTTATAATACCTCGTCTCCTTCGTTCTCTGGTTGCAGAGGATAAAGCCGAAGTTTGAGGTATCGCTCTCCGCCGAGGTAACGCCAGTATATACCCATACGTCGTCGTCAAGCGCAATGTTACCGCTTCCGTCGGAAACAACGCTTACGTCCTTCTGGAAGAATATGGAATTCCAGAAGCCGTTTGCAAGCTTGCCGTGATAGTTGTACTGCTGAAGCACGAGGCTCTCGCTGTATACAACGTCAATCCACTGAAGGCTCTTATCCTCGCGCACGGTCTCAATATCGTGGTACTTGCTTTCGCCATTAAGCGCGTCGGTAATAATAGCGCCCTTGACGTCAGTACCGCCGAAAAGTCCTATCGTCTTGTCAAGCACGGGAGTAATCCAGTACGGGTGCCCCTCGTCGTCGATTTCAAAATTCGGAACGTCAAGAATTGCCGTAGGATACTGGAAGCGGAGATGACGGAGGAGCTTTTCGTTAAAGAGCTCGCTCGGCGAATACTTAATACCCTCGCCGAATTTTTCAACGCAGTTTACAACCTGAACCTTCTGGCTTACAAGGTCTATAAGCATATACGCGGGAAGTCCGTTTTTAGTGTTGCTAAGCCAGCGGAAAACATCGGCATAATTGAGGTAAGCAACCCTGACGGGTGCGCCCTTGTAGTTAATCTGGGTTGAAGCGTCGGATACTACGTACTGGCTCTTGTATTCGTCAAGCTGACCAAGCTGCTGGTCGGCGAGTACCTTAGCCGTCCTTGCGTCAAGCCTCGGCACGCTGTCGTAGCTGATATCAACGAAATCCTCTGTGAAATTGCTGTTTTCAACGGTCATGAGCTTGCTGTAGGTCTTTGCCCTGAAAAGCGTAGCGCCCGTAAGATAGCCTATAAGCATTACAAGCACGATAACCGCAATAATGATAATCGGAACTATCGACTTCCTCTTAACATATTCCTTGCGCTCAATCTTTTTCCTCGCGCCGATAAGCAACGAGAAAATACCTACGAACATAGCAATTACCGCAATAATAAAGCCGTATATATCAACCGTCTTGAAATTAAACGCGGGGTAAATCGCATAGTAAAGCACGCCCGCAGCAATTACGGTAAGCACCGCGGTAAGCACGAGCTTAAGCACTACTCGGGGAGGCGTTGCAACCGCCTCAACCGCTTCGCCCTTAGGCCATTTAATCTTAGCCTTGAAGCTTTCTATAACCTCGTCGGCATCATAATCCATATTAGGAATTTTATCACTCATAATATTACTCCCATCTAATGAAGATGTATTAATTATACTATATAAGAGTATAAAATACAATATTAAAATTGCCGTGTGTAGCACCCGCAATTCCGAATTAAAAAAGGCGGTCACACAACGACCGCCTTTAATTATTTGTTTTACGCCGGTGTAATACCCTTCTGCTCCTTCATATACTCTGCTGAGCACGGGAACTTCTGCCAGTACTTGATGGTAAGGCTTGCGCTCTTATCTCTGATAACGGTAATGTTAGCATGAGTAACGTCAACGTATGCCATTTCTGTATACTCAGCCTCAACGATTTCCTTGGTTGAGGTGTTAATCTTAACAACCGCAGTACCGCCCTTATAGGTAACCTTGATATTATCCTTGTAGTCGCCCTGTGCAAAGGATACAACGCTGATTGAAGCAACGGTTGAGCCGATGTCGCCGAGGGTTGAGAATACGTGACCCTGTGCGTCCTTGCCGGGAACTGACATCTCGGTAAGCTTGGGCTGCATTGTGATTGTGATAGTTCCGTCACCGTTGTCAACAACAGTAGCTGCAAGAAGGTCGTCGCCGGTGATATAGGATACGCGGAAGTCCTGTCCCTCGTCGTCCTTGTCAAGCTCGGGGTTTCTGTTCTTTGCGGGAGGAAGGCCGTTAACCTGCTTTGAGAAGAGACCGCCCATAATGCCGGGAACGAGGTTGCTTATGGTCTTGTTTTCCTTGCCGTCAACAAGAATCTTTTCAACAGTAAGGTCATCTTCGCCAAGGAGCTTATAGAAGGTCTCCGTGCCGCCGTCAGCGTTCTTGTACTGAGCAGTAAGAGTCTTTGTGTAGTCATAAGCTTCCTTATAGTAAGCCGCCACGTCGTTAAGGTCCTTGAACTCAATTCCGCCGTATGTACCCGGAGTTAATTCGCCGCCGATAACGTTCTCGTCGGCTGTAGCAGTTTCGCCGCCCTCAGTGCCTTCAGCACCTGCTTCGGCTCCGCCGTCCTTCCAGGTTCCTGCTTTAACCTCGTTAATGCCCTGGATAGTCTTATTAGTAACATAGTTGATTTTAGCACAGCCTGCAAAGGAAGCAACAAACGCTGCAACAAGAGCTAAGCATAAAACCGATTTCAATACTCTCTTCATAAAATGGGATTCCCCTTTCAAAATAATATGTATTCCTAAAGAATTAGAAAACATTACATATTAAATTTATATTAATTTACTTTAAAAGTCAATAGATAAATGTAAATTATTTATAAATGATTGGGGCTATCGCTTGATTTTTCGGTTGTGAAATTGTATCAATTATGATATAATTATACAAATGATACCAAGGAGGCTTATCATATGAGATGTAAGAACTGCGGAAGCGAGAATAACGATAACTTATATATCTGCCAGAACTGCGGCTCTCCGCTTTACGACGAGGACGCTCCCGTTACCGAGGACGACGGCGCAACAAAGATGTTCACGCCTCCCGTTGTAGGAAACGGCTATGACGAGGCTCAGCATATCCCGTCGGGCAATACGCCGACTCCCGAGGAGGACGAGGAGAAGAACAAAAAGCAGCTTATTATCATAATAGTCCTTGCGGTTATATTAGTCGCTATTATCGCGGCTATTGCGGGCACCGCTATACATAACAGAAAGGTAAACGACCCCTCCACCTCAGCAGTATCCGTTAGCGACGAGAGCACAAGCGTAACGACGACCGAAAAGGTTGAGGAGAGTACTACCGAAACCACAACGGAAAAGGAAACCACCACGACTACGACTACCACAACCGAGGCGGCTAAGAAGCAGTACACCATTTCAGTCGGCACTAACGACAGCGGCTGGGCTGAGGGCGGCGGAACCTTCTATGAGGGCGACTCCGTAACCGTATACTGCGGTGCCGACGACGGCTATACCTTCATGGGCTGGTACAAGGACGGCAGCAAGGTTTCAAACAGCACTAAGTACACCTTCAAGGCTAACGGCGACGTTTATCTTGAGGCTCGCTTTGAGGCTGAGGAAGCACCCTCGGAGGATACCTCCGAAGGCGACGGAATCGAAGTTATTGACGGCGGGGATATAGGATAATGCCGGATATTACCAGAGCCGAGAGGGCGAAAGAGAACTTTTTAAACGGATATAACTGCGCCCAGGCGGTTGCCGTCACCTTTGCCGATTTAATCGGAATGGACGAAAAAACGGCGGCAAGGCTTACCTCGGGCTTCGGCGGAGGAGTCGGGAGAATGAGGGAGGTCTGCGGCAGCGTTTCGGGCATGGCGTTCATTATGAGCGCGCTTTACGGCTACGACGACCCGAAGGAGTGCGAGGGCAAAGCCGAGCTCTATTCCGAAATTCAAAAGCTCGCTGAGGAATTCAGGTGTGAGAACGGCTCTGTAGTATGCCGTGAGCTTTTGGGACTTTCGCCGATGAGCGCACCCTCCCCCGTTCCCGAGGAGAGAACGAAGCAGTATTATAAAAAGCGCCCCTGCACCGAGCTGGTCGAAATGAGCGCTTCAATCCTTGAAAAATACATAAATGAAAGGCAGTCATAACGACTGCCTTCTTTTTATTTTATTACTCTTACTCTTATTACGCCGTCAATCTTTTCAATATCGGATACTACCGCGTGTGATACATCGCTGTCGCAGTCAATAATTGAATATGCGATAGCGCCCCTGTTCTTATCGTCGAAGGAGGCGATATTAATGCCATCCTTTGCAATCGTGTCCGTAATGGTAGAAATCATATTCGGCTGATTTTTATGAATAACGGTAATTCTAACCGAGCCTGACTTTTCGCTTCTTACGTTGGGCATATTAACCGAGTTTTTGATATTGCCGTTTTCAAGGTAATCAATAAGCTCGTTAGCGCCCATAACCGCGCAGTTTTCCTCGCTCTCGGGCGTTGAAGCGCCGAGGTGGGGTATCGCGATAACTCCGTCGACGCCGATAAGCTCAGCGTCCGGGAAGTCGGTAACGTACGCCGCCATTCTTCCGTCCTCAAGCGCGTCGATAATGTCGCCGCTGTCCGTGAGCGCTCCGCGCGCGAAATTCATAATGCGCACGGTGTTTTTCATCGTGTCAATCGTTTCCTTGTTGATAAGGTGCTTCGTGTCGTCGGTAAGCGGAACGTGGAGCGTAAGATAATCGGCAACGGGGAAAATCTCGTCAAGATTGTTGTTGAGCGTTATGCCGTTTTTAAGCTGAACGTCCTCGGGAAGATACGGGTCGTAGCCTATGACCTTCATCCCGAGGTCAACAGCCGCCTCGGCAACGAGCCTGCCGATTGCGCCGAGACCGATTACGCCGAGGGTCTTGCCCTTGATTTCGGGACCTGCAAAGGCGCTCTTGCCCTTTTCAACGGTCTTGCCTACATTGTCGCCCTCGTCCTTTATGGTCTTGCACCAGTCGATAGCCTTTGTTACCTTCCTTGAGGAGAGGAGGAGCCCAAGGATAACAAGCTCCTTAACCGCGTTTGCGTTAGCGCCGGGAGTGTTGAATACCACTATGCCCTGCTGAGCGCACTTTTCAACGGGGATATTGTTGGTACCCGCGCCCGCTCTTGCAATTGCAAGGAGGGATTTCGGCATTTCCATATCGTGCATTGACGCGCTTCTAACCATAATTGCATCGGGGTTTTCAATCTCGTCGCCGCAGTTATATTTGCTTTTGTCAAATCTCTTCATTCCTACGGAAGAGATTTTATTTAATGTCTTAATATTATACATATATTTCACCTTAAACCTTAAAACTTAAACCTTAAACCTAATCAGGAATTAGCCTCCTCAAATGCTTTCATAAACGCCACGAGCTTCTCAACGCCCTCAATCGGCATAGCGTTGTAGATGGAAGCCCTCATACCGCCGACGGTTCTGTGTCCTTTGAGGTTTACGAAGCCCGCCTCGGTAGCCTCCTTAATGAACTTCGCGTTGAGCTCGTCGCTGTCGGTAACGAACGGAACGTTCATAAGGCTTCTGTCCTCGGGAACTACTGTTCCGCGGAACATCTTTGAGGAGTCGAGGAAATCGTAGAGGATTTTCGCCTTCTTAACGTTGTGTGCCTTCATCGCTTCAAGCGAGCCGAACTCCTCCTTAATCCAGTCAAGCACAAGCTTACATATATAAATCGTCCAGCACGGAGGGGTGTTATAAAGAGAATCCGCGTCAGCCTGAATCTTATAGTTCATCATAACAGGGGTGATATCCCTTGCGTTGCCGAGTAAATCCTCGCGGATAATCGCAACAACGAGTCCCGCGGGAGCAACGTTCTTCTGCGCGCCGAAGTAAACGACGCCGAATTTGCTTATGTCAAGAGGCTCGGAGAGTGCGCAGGAGCTTACGTCAGCAATCAGAACCTTGTCGCCCACGGGAGGCAGCTCCTTATATACCGTGCCGTAAATCGTATTGTTCATACAGATATATACGTAGTCCGCGTCGTCCCTGAAATCCTCGGGCTTCGTCTTTGGGATATAGCTGAAGGTCTTGTCAGCCGAGGAGGCAACCGCCTTTGCGTCGCCGTATTTCTGAGCCTCCTGGAACGCCTTCTTTGCCCACTGACCCGTAATAATGTAGTCTGCCTTGCCGCTGCCGTTCATAAAGTTGAGCGGAATTGCGGAGAACTGAGCGGAAGCGCCGCCCTGAAGGAAGAGCACCTTATAATTATCGGGAACCTGATAAAGCTCGCGCATAAGCGCCTCAGCCTCTTTGATAATATCGTCAAACCACTTTGAGCGGTGGCTCATCTCCATAACGGACTGTCCGCTGCCGTGGTAATCCATAATCTCTTTTCCTGCGATTTCAAGCACCTTTTCGGGAAGGGTTGAGGGACCTGCCGAGAAATTGTAAACTCTTGCCATAATATTTACCTCTTTCAATAAGTATACTGATTATTAAATCATTACTACCTATTATAGAGATATTAACTTTTTTGTCAATGTTTTTAAAAATCTTTGTACACTATGACGACAGATTGATAATATTTTAACAAGTTCATGTGCGATAGTATCAATCTCATAACAAAAACGCCGTAACTTTCGCTAAATGCGTATTGTGTTATAATGTCTTCAGCAATTTCACAAAATTTCCCTGTTCGTCCCTGCCTTTGCAGATTACTACATTAAACCCGCTTTTTTCATACAATCTGAGCGCAGGATGATTATCGGTATCAACTCCTATAGCAGCTTCGCTATAGCCGAGTTCTTTAGCCTTGTCAGTAATAAATTCAACTAACTTTCTGCCTATGCCTCTCTTTCGATATTCCTGCTTTACAACGAGATGTGAAACATAAATGCGCTGATTAGGTATAGTATAATCCGTATCGTTCATTTCTTTTACAAGCGAAATTTCAGCGACGAATTTATCGCCATCTTTGCAGATATATGTAATACGGTTACCGTTTAAAAGCTCGTTGTAGAATTTGTCCGCAAGCTCCTTTTGCTTTTCCATATCCCATATGTTGCTGCATTTATTAAAATCTTCAATTTCTAACAGCTTGATATTCATAATTATTCCTCAATTTCCATCGTGTAGAACTTTGCCTTGAAGGTTTCGCTGCCGTCAAATTTTGTAATTGTACCGTCGTGATGATAAGTTAGCCCCAGCTTTTCCATGACCTTACCGGAGCGCGGATTATCAACAGCGTGTTCGGAACAAATTCTATTTACGCCAAGTTCTTTATGAGCAAAGTCTACGATTGCCTTCATCGCCTCTGTGCAATAACCTTTATGCCAATAATCATAATGGAGATTATATCCAATTCCCCAATAACCTTCCATTTCATTATTAGGTCCAATACCGCCGGAGCCAATCAACTTGTTTCCGTCTTTCAGAACAAATGCCCAGTTCCATTCCTTTTCATCGGCAAATGTTCCCTTAATAAAATCAATTGTCTGTTGAATATCCTTCGCACAGGGATAGGACATATATTTTGCAACACAGGGATCGCTGTTCCACTCAAACATTGCTTCTGCATCACTGAGTTTAATCGGTCTTAGTATTAAGCGTTCAGTTTCAATAACGGGTTCTTTATGTACTTGTTTCTTACCGCTAAAATCAATTTCATAATAAGCGTGTGTTCCTTCTATGCTTTTTAATATAAATCCCAATCGATTATAAAGTTTTCTCGCCGGATTTTTAACATAGGTTTTAACGATGATTTTCTTATTTTCTGCTTTTGCTGTTTTGATATATTCTTCTATGATAGAAGTTGCAATTCCTTTTTTCTGATAATCGGGATGTATCATTATTAATCCTACAACATAAACACCGTTATTCTCATAAAAAGCGGTAACGCCAATGTCTTTATCATCAGAAATTATAATTCTCATATTTTCAGCCAATCGAGATAATTCATTGAGTGTTTTTTGCCGCTGAACTTCTTTGTCCCAACCATATATTTTTTCAACATACCATTTAAGGCATAACTCTTTTAAGTTTAATATAAACTCAACATCATTATTTGTGCAATCCCTAAAAGTGTAATTCATTATATCACTTCCTATAAATCAAATCGTTTTTTAATCATTTTTGCAGTTTCTTCAGCCGAAAGATTAGTGTTATCAATCTTGATATAGTTATCAAACGGGATTTCTCCGTCATAACTTTCAATACGGTAGTTGCTGTCATCTTCAATCAATCTCTTGTTTGACAATTCAATATCGCGCTTTGACGGTTTGTATTTTAATCGGTTTTCGCTGCCGTTTCTTTCAAGCCTTACGCTCTGCTGAGCGACAAGTTCCACATAATAGAAATCCGTATGATACGGCTCAAAAATGCTTTTTATATGCTCAATATAATTCCAATCCTGATGGTCAAACGCACACATATAAGTAAAAATCAAGCCGTATTTATCGCTTTTTGCAAATTCTTCAAAGATTATTTCACGAAATCTTTTGATTGTGGGTCCGTTAAATTCTCCGAAAATTTCCAATATAGGCTCTATGCTCATATGATTATGAAAAAGCCTTAAATCCGTTATCTTTGTCAGCTCCTGTCCTACCGTCATTTTGCCGACAGCAGCGTTGCCGATAATAAAAACTAATTTCATATTGTTTCCCACTCCTCTCTTGTGAGTGCATAATACGCCAATTCTTTACCTAAGAATTTTGGCTTGTCTGCATTATCAAAAATACGGTTTTCACGGAAGGTCATTCCGATTTTCTGCATTACTCTGCCTGAGCCTATGTTCTCAATAATGTGCATTGACTCCATTTTTCTGATTCCTACTTTTTCAAACAAATAATCCCTCACCGCAACCGTAGCCTCGGTCATTATTCCTTGATTCCAGTATGGCTCGTCAATCATCCAACCCATATGTGCAACGCCGTCATCAAGACTGATGACGTCAATATTGCCAATTACTCGGCTGTTATACTCAATAGCCCAAAGATATCTGTCGTCATTATAGCTGTTCACCCAGCTTTGAACAACAACCTTAGTAGTTTCTATGTTTTCGTGCGTATACCAAGTAACATATCTTGAAACAGACGGCTTTGAACAAAGAACAAAAAAGTCGGAAGTATCTGCAAGAGTGATTTTTCTGAGTGTCAGGCGATTTGTTTTAATTCTTTGTGTACCAATGTGATTCATCCCTATCCCTCCTAATAAAAAACACCCGCTGATGATATGCTCATCAACGGGTTAGTTTTTCCTTTATACTACTACACCGAAAATGAACATATAAAAGGAACTCCGACCATAGCATTGGCAGAGTGATCTCGTCTGTTCATAAGTAAACATCTGATAAACATAATTGCTGTTCCTTTATACTAAATCAATTATTATTCGGGTACGGGCAGCGCCCGTCCGCAATTTGTAGGGGCGAGCATTGCTCGCCCGCAATTCACAATTTACAATGCACAATGTACAATTTTGGGCGCTGCGCACGGCATTTATATATTCGGGTACGGGCAAAGCCCGTCCTCAATTGTTAATTGTCAATTGTTAATTCTCAGTTCTTTCCGCCTTGCCCTCCGGCGTGTCGCGGTAGTACTGGGTAAAGGGCTTGAAGCGTTCCTTTTCCTCCCAGATTTCCTTAGCCTTCGGCGCCCAGCTTGCTGCATATTTGTCGCACTTCGCGCAGAGCTCGTCCGCGCTTTCGGGGCAATTGAGATTAGTTGACCTTGCGCCCGTCTTATTAATTATATTTCTCAGCGCGTCGGGGTTTTCAAGCATCGGGCAGGGGCGCAGCATATTGTCGTTAAACGGCTGTCCCTTGTAGTATTCATAGAACAGAGGCGACTTAAGACATTCAAGCACGCTCTTTTCCTTAATATTGCAGTCCGAATAGTGAATGAATACGCAGGGCTCAACGTCGCCCTCGCTGTTTACGTGGAAGTAGTTTCTTCCGCCCGCGATACAGCCGCCTACGAACTCGCCGTCATTCTGGAAATCAACCGTGAATATCGGCTTACCCGTTTTGCCGTTTCTCTTATCGCGTATCGCCCTGTATACGTGCTCTCTCTGCTCGGGCGTGAGAAGCAGGCTCGTATCCGCGTCGGACCCTACGGGCATATAGTGGAAATACCACGCGAACTTCGCGCCCATTTCAATCTCCGTATCGTAGAACTCGTCGCTCGTTACCGCCTCATAGTTCTGAGAGGTGTAGCATACCGACGTACCGAAAAGGCACTTATGCTTTTTAAGCAGGCGCATTGCCTCCATAACCTTGTCGTACGTGCCCACTCCGCGCCTTGCGTCCGTGGTCTCCTTAGTGCCCTCAATCGAAATTGCAAGCGTGAGGTTACCCGCCTTTTTCATATCCTCACAGAATTTATCGTCAACAAGCGTTCCGTTGGTATAGCAAAGGAAGATACAGTCCCTGTTCTCCCTTACGAGAGTGAGCACGTCGTCCTTCCTTACAAGCGGCTCGCCGCCCGTAAACATAAAGAAATGCGTGCCGAGCTCCTTAGCCTCGCTGATAAGCCTTCTCATATCGTCAAGCGCAAGGTTTGACTTGTGGCCGTACTCGCTCGCCCAACAGCCCTTACACTTAAGGTTGCAGGCGCTCGTCGGGTCAAGGAGTATTACCCACGGGATGTTGCACTCCAGCTCTTCGCGCTTTTTGCGCAGAGTGGACGTACCGACATAGCCCGCGTCAATCGCGAACGTCAGCGCAATATTCTTAAACTGCTCCCTGTCCACGTCCTCAAGTCCGTTGAAAAGGTACTGATGCCATATATTACTCTCGTCGCTGATAATCTCAACGGGCTTGGTAAAGGTTGATTCGGGGTACATTCCGCCCACTACAACCTTCGCCACCTTGACGAGCCTGAGCAAATTTTTCTTCGGATTCTTATAGGCGTAATCAAGCAGCCTGTTTCCGACTTTATGCAATAATTTCGGGTTTATTCCCATAATATCGCCTCTTTCTATACCGCAAAAACTACATTACCTCCGGTGCTTCAATTTTAAGCATGGTAAGTATGTTGTAAATAGTATCCTTAACGGCTTTACAAAGGTAAAGCCTTGCCTCCATAAGCTTTTTATCCTCAAGCATAACCCTGTTCGCGTTGTAGAACTTGTGGAACAGCGTTGCAAGCTGAGTAACGTAATGCGTAATCCTCGCGGGGTCGTAATTCTTAGCCGCAAATACGATTTCGTCCGTGAGGGCGGAAAGGTGAACGATAAGCTCCCTCTCCTCCTCGGTATCGAGCAGGTTAAGCAGCTCCGTATCGGGCGTGCCGAGCGTAAAGCCCTGCTCCTGAGCCTTTCTCAGTATGGAGCAGATACGCGCGTGGGCGTACTGAACATAATAAACGGGATTGTCGCTGCTCTGCTTTGCCGCAAGCTCAAGGTCAAAGTCGAAATGTGAATTCGGCTCGCGTAGGTTGAAGAAAAATCTTGCCGCGTCAATCGGGATTTCCTCAAGCAGCGTGTTGAGCGTAATTGCCTTACCCGAGCGCTTTGAAAGCTTGATGGTCTCGCCGTCGCGCACGAGGCGCACCATCTGCATTATTACGCAGTCAAGCCTGTTAGCGTCGAGGCCGAGCGCCGTAAGCGCCGCCTTCATCCTCGGAACGTAGCCGTGGTGGTCTGCTCCGAGCACATCAATAGCCTTGTCAAAGCCCCTCGTTACAAGCTTGTTATAGTGATATGCAATATCGGGAACGATATAGGTCGGAAGTCCGTTCGCCCTGATAAGCACTATGTCCTTATCGTTACCGAACTCGCTCGCTTTAAACCAGAGCGCGCCTTCCGATTCATAGGTAACGCCCTTTTCCTTAAGGGTATTGATAACTCTCTCAACTTCGCCGTTTTCGTGAACGGTGGATTCCTTAAACCAGTTGTCGTAAACTATCCTGTAACGCTTTAAGTCCTCTTCAAGCCCCTTGATATTTTTCGGAAGCGCGAAGTCAACGAGCGCTTTTCTTCTCTCCTCGGAGGAGCAGTCGGCATATCTGTCGCCGTACTGCGCCTTAAACGCCTCGGCATGCTCGGTAATGTCCGCGCCGTGATACGCGTCCTCGGGCATTTCAATATCCTTGCCGCATGCCTGAAGGTATCTCACCTCAAGCGAGGTCGCGAATTTTTCAATCTGATTTCCCGCGTCGTTAACGTAGAACTCGCGCCATACGTCGTAGCCCGCCGCGTCAAGCACACAGGCAAGGCAGTCGCCTATCGCGCCGCCCCTCGCGTTGCCGATATGCATCGGTCCCGTTGGGTTTGCGGATACGAATTCAACTATTACCTTTTTGCCCTCTCCGTAATCGCTCCTGCCGTAGCTGTCGCCGCATTTGATAACGTCGGCGACGATTTCGGAATAATACTGAGGCGAAAGATAAAAGTTAATGAAGCCGGGACCTGCGATTTCAGCCCTTTCAAAAAGTGTGCCCTCTAAATTGAGATTTGATACGATGCTTTCGGCAATCATCCTCGGAGCCTTACGGAAGCACCTTGCGCCCGCCATTGCAATATTCGACGAAAAGTCGCCGTTTTTCTTGTCCGCGGGCTTTTCAATAATGAACTGAGGGAGCTCGCACTCGGGCAGCTCTCCCTTTGCAACCGCGGCTTCAACCGCATTTATTATCAAGTTTTTTAACTGCGTCTGAGTTTCCTTAACAAGCCTTGACATTAGTTATTTATCTCCTGGTTCAACCTGAATTTAATCTTAACCTCATTTTGCGAGGTGAGCGCGCCGTTCACGTCGATATCGTAGCCAAAGGTGAACGTGCCGTGGTCCTTGTCAAAATTATTTTCTATATTCCTCCCGTATATACCCATAAGCAAATCGCCGTATTCGGAGCCGTAGGTGCAAAGGTTGCGCTTTGAGCGCTCGATAATAAGGAGCGAGCCGAACGCGCCCGTGCGCATAAGCTCAACCCGTTTTTCATCCTTGTTAATGCTTAGCTTAACGTTAATAGGACTTTTAGGGGGCTCAAGCTCCTCGTTATAGCGGAATATGTACTTGTCCTCGGTCTCCTCAAGCGAGCCGACGGTGGTCATCTCGATTTTATCGGAATCGTCGCCGAGCCGCTGAGTACCCGTAATCTTTATAAGTGCTCTTCTGTTCATACTAAATGTACCTGAATATGTCTACAAATTCGCATCTGCCGTCGATGCTTTCGCCGAGCAGGGTGTTCGCCGCCGATGTGAAATTCTGCGGCTTATCGGAGACGAAGAATCTCTGCTCTCCGATATGCCCTCTTTCGTTTTGAAGTCCCTTCTCCTCAAGGACGCTTTTAACGTATTTTGCCTCCTCAAGTCCGGAGTCGATAAGCGTAACGCCCTCGCCCGCTGCCTTCTGCACTATCGGTGCAAGGAGCGGGAAGTGAGTACAGCCGAGAATAATAGTATCAGAGCCCGCCTCAAGAATATCCTTAAGGTATCTTTTTACCGCCGCGGCGGTAACCTCGTCGTCCTCGTCAATCCAGCTGTTCTCAACGAGAGGAACGAGAATCGGACACGCAACTGATACAATCTTTGCGTCGCTCTTAAAGGAATGAATTGCTCTGTCAAAAGCGCCTGAATTAATAGTAGCGCTCGTTCCCATAATACCTATAACGCCGTTTTTCGTGGCCTCTGCCGCCGCCTTCGCCGAGGGGTAGGTTATCCCCGTCGCAGGCAGGCTGAGGCGCTCAATAATATGCGCCGATACCGTCGATACCGTACCGCACGCAACGACTATCATCTTGCAGTCAAAAGCCTGTAAAAACTTAATATCCTGCGCGGTGTAGGTTTCAATGGTTTCGTTTGAGCGCGTTCCGTAGGGAACCCTGCCCGTATCGCCGAAATATACTATATCCTCATTCGGAAGTATTTTCTTTATCGCCCTAACGGTCGAAAGTCCGCCGAGCCCCGAGTCAAAAACGCCGATGGGACGCTTATCCATTAAATCAGTCCTTTATATAACTATACTGCAAAGTATATTACTCCATATTACAGATTATGTATTTTAACATATTATCCCATTAATATCAACAATTATTTTATTAAATATTTTTATAGACAAACAATATCAAAGGTGATATAATAAGCTGAATTAATATGGAGGAATGGCATATGGAACTTAAAGAAGTTTTTGCAATAATAGATAAAAACCTTTCGGGAGTTAATCAGGAGCTCGGTTTCAGGAAGCAGAGCGACGACGATACCTCCGTAACCTATTCGGGCGATAAGGGCACCTACCGTCTCGTTCACGACAGGGAGAGCAATATACTCTCCTTTGACTGCGCAAGCGACGGCAATGATTTTGTAACGATATCAAGGAACCTGCTTGAGCTTGGCAGAGTGGACGAAAAGGAAGCGCGCTCGCTTTCAAACGAAACCATCGACGAGCTTGAAAGGCTCTTTAAATCAAGCAAGCCCGTTAATCTCGATAAGGTTAAAATGCCAAAGGCGGTATCAAGGAGCAAGGCTAAAAACGGTATGCTAAATTACGACGTTGACTCGCTCGCGAACCGCTTCGGCGCGCTTTATCCCGAGTTTAAGAACGATATCAAGCAGAATATCGTCGATTACGGCGAGTTCCTGCCGGAAACCTTCTTTACCGAAATCGGCAACGCCAAGGTTCTCGACATTATTAAAAACGGTCCCGAGTCTGAGCAGAAAAGGCTTTTCAAAATGCTCGGCGAGGTTTACGAGGACGGCACTAACGAGGTTCAGGATATCATCGGCGTTACCATTCTCGGCGAGATGAAAAACGACCCCGATATGATGGCGGTTGCAGACAAGTATATGACCGAATATATGAGCGGTCCCGTACACGAGATTAATAAGCTCACCGCTAAGAATAACAGGTTCACTAAAAAGCTTAAAAATCCCCCCGCTTATAAGCCAAAGAAGAAAAAGGCATTTAACCCGACCAACGCGCTTAAAGAGGGCAGATAATCAAAAGCATTTGAAAACCGGAGAATTATATGAGACGTTCTTTTGTTAAAAGAGGAGTGCTGTTCGTTTTTATAACGGCGGTCATTCTCGGCACGGTTCTGTTTATCTTTTTTAACAGGAACTTCACGGACCTTGTGCCCGTGAGCAACAACAGTATAATTGCATATCACGAAAGCCTTGAAAAATCCGACGAAATCCCGTCCGATATAAGCGAGGTTAAGGACGGAACCGCAATCGGTACTCTCAGCGGTAAAGCAGATTTTCTGCTAAGGAAAAAGGCTGAGTATACCGATTTGCTTACGGAAGCGTCGCTTGAGCGCGGAGAGGTAGGCGCTCTGCCGGGAGCTTACGTTAAAATCCTTAACGAAAATTCCGCGAGGTTCGGCGATACTGTTTCATATTCGGGCGTATACGGTAATTACCTTTACGAGCTCGTAAACGAAACCGAGGTAAACGGCGAGCAGGCGGTTTTCGCCGTACCCAAGGAGAATTCCTCGCTCGTGATATATTTCCAGAGGCGCGGCGACGCAGGCATCGCTTCCGAGTATAAAGTACTGATTTACGAGGAGGCGGACTGATATGAAGCTATCAAAAAGCAGAAGGCTGCTGTGTACAATACTATCCGCCGTGTCCGCCTGCGCTACGGCAATTCTGATAATCTCTCTTATTTTATCGGTAACCGTTACCAACGCCGCCTATACCGAAAAGGTTATATTTAAAAGCAAGGTAGCTGCCGAATGTGAGGCGCAGCTTGACGCCTATTTTAAGGTGCTCAGCACGGAAACGGGAATACCCGTAAGGGTTTTTGAGCAGGTCAAAGAGGACTTCCCCGTTGCAGATTCTATTTCCAAGGCATATAATAACCAGTTTAACGAGGATAACGCAAACCTGTACAGTAAGAATATGGTAGAGTATTTTCAGACTCTGTGCGAGGAATACCTGAGCGGTAATAACATTAAATACAAAGAGCGCAATATCAAAGCCGCGGCTGAAAAGGCGGCGCGTCTTTACAGTAACGCGCTCGGACTTCAGAATACCGACGGCGCGGAAAACAAGCTGAATAGCTTAAATACATTGTGTGACCGCCTTTCGCTCTTTTCCGCACTGGCGCTGCTGTTTTGTGCGCTGCTGCTGCTTACGCTTTATACCGAAAAGCGCAAGGCAATCGCTTATCTTTTAAGCGGCGTTTCGGCGGGCGCTTTCGCCTCACTGCTTTCGTCATTACTCCTGTTAATAACGAACGCCCCGTCAAAGATAATTCTCACTCCCGCCGTTTACGCCTCGGCGTATCAGGGGCTTATGAGAAAGGAACTGCTTTTGTTAGCCGCCGCAAGCTTCATAGCTTTCGCGCTTGCATACGCAGCGCTTATATGGTTTGAGAAAAAAATATACAAGGACTCCTTACAATAATAAAAATGCCCGAAGCTTTACGGCTTCGGGCACTTCTTTTTTTATTTACTTTTTTCTCGGTCCGTTGTATTCGTTTTCTTTCTGGAAAGCTGCAATCTTATCAATAACGCCGAGTACAACGTCAATTCCGTCGCCCACGGTTTCCGCCTCAAACCTCTCGGGCATATCGCGGAAGGTGTGGTAGTAGTATGTAAGCATCGGATTCTGAGCCGCAAAGGTTACGGACTTTATACCCGCCCTCGTCATCGGCGTTGAATCGCAGCCGCCTACGGGGTTATGAATACAGTGGTTCGTTTTGCTGGGAACGGCAAGCTCGTCGAACGTATCCTTAAACATATTCTCAAGGTCTACGTCGAAGCGGCAGCCCTGCCAGTCGTCCTTAATAACAACCTCAAAGTATTCCTTATCAGCAACGGAGTCAATATTAATATTCCAAGCGTTTTTAATCAGCTCGTCGCCCTTGTGCTCCTGCGCAAAGAACATTGAGCCCCTGAGTCCGCTCTCCTCCGAGCCTACGTTAAGGTCAATAATACGGCAGTTTTCGGGAGCTTTGTCGGGATTCTCCTTGAAGTATTTAAGCACCTCGTAGGAAATCGCAATACCCGTAGCGTTGTCCATAGCGCCCCTTGAAGCATTTTTCCCGTTTGGGTCGCCCCACATAATTACGAACCAGCAGCCGAAAGCGGTTACTGCGGGAAGGAAGTAAAGCACGGTCCTGAAGATGAGATAGGGCTTTGTCTGTGTAACGGTCATCGCCCATTCCGCGCCGACAACCTGCGAGAGCGAAAGCACGCACATAAAGATTGCCGCAAACGCCATAACGAAGTAGCATACCGCGCCGAAGCCTACCTTGCCGTAGGTCGCAATAAGTCCGATAATCGGCTTATTCTTATACTTATAGCCGTGCTCGCTGTGGCGCCAGGTCCAGCTTGTATCAGTGTGTCCCGAAAGAATAATTGTATAATCCGCCTTTCCGCTTGCGGGCTCAAGAACTCCGTAGGAATTCTGTGAAATCGCCTGCGGGAAGAACATATCGAACCACGTCTTGTAAAGGAAACAGCTCATAATAAGCCAGAATGTCGCAAGGAACGCGAAAACGCCTATCGGTATCCACAGCGGAGGTATTGCAAGCGCAAGATACGCAGAAAGGCTGATAATAAAGCCCGCCCAGCCCGCATATCCGAGCCCGCCGATACCCGAGCGCGGCGACACCGCGAACTCCTCCTTAACGGGTTTAACTCCGATAGCCCTGAGCTTCTCCGCCATATAGTCGTGGAACTTAGCCTCGCCCTCGGAGCCGGGAAGCCTCGGGCCTATTTTTTTTGCAGCGTCGTTAACTATCTCATACGCTTCGTCAGCATATTTTCTGGTTTCTTCTCTCATACTTCTGCTCCCTTCAATTTAATTTTACAGTTATATTTTACACTTTAACACAAAGCTTTGCAAGAAAAATTATGACAGGTGGTGGATAAACAGTCCCGAGAGCGGCTTCGGCTCGAACCAGGTCGACTTGGGCGGCATAATCTCGCCCGCGTCGGCGATGCTCATTAAATCCTCGATGGTCGTGGGATACATCGCAAAGGCGAGCACCATATCGTCGTTCACCCTTCTCTCAAGCTCCTTAAGTCCCCTGATACCGCCGATGAATTCAATCCTCGTGCTCGTTTTCGGGTTGTCTATATCAAGTATCGGGGTAAGGATATTGTTTTGAAGAATGGAAACATCAAGCTGTTCTACGGGGTTGTTCTTGTCGAAGGTACCCTCTTTAGCCTTAAGGGAGTACCACCTCTTACCGTAGTACATTGAAAAGCTGTGCTTTTCCTTCGGCGAGGCTGCTTTTTCTATCTCGCTTACCTCAAATTTTTCCTCTACTCTGCTAAGGAATTCTTCAAAGCTCAGCCCATTCAAATCCTTTACAACACGGTTGTAATCCATAATTTCAAGCTCTGAATCGGGATACGCAATCGCAAGGAAGAAATTAAACTCCTCATTACCGCTGTAATCAGGATACTGTTCCCTTCTCTTTTGCGCAACCTTTACTGCCGAGGCGCAGCGGTGGTGACCGTCGGCTATGTATAAGGACTCAACGCTTTCAAACGCCCTTTCAAGCTTTTTAATTAAGTCCTCGTCGTCGATAACCCATACGGTGTGGTAAACCTCTCCGCTTTTGAAATCGTATTCGGGCACGCGCTCCTTAACCCAGCGGTCAACGGTCGTGCCTATCTCCTTATCGCTTCGGTATGTCAGGAATATAGGCCCCGTGTTAGCGTTGCAGACATCAACGTGGTTAATCCTGTCGAGCTCCTTTTTTGCAAGGGTGTGCTCGTGCTTTTTGATAACGTTACTCAGGTAATCGTCAATCGCTGCACAGCCTACGAGTCCCGTCTGCGAGCGCCCCTTCATTACCTGGCGGTAAATATAAAACCTCGGCGACTCGTCCAAAACGAGCTTGCCCGCGTTTTCAAGGTTTATGAGGTTCTCCCTCGCCTTTTCGTAAACCTGCGGCGAGTACTGGTCAACCGACTCGTCAAGGTCTATCTGAGCCTTGTCAACGTGCAGGAAGGAGAGCGGATTTCCCTTAACCATTTCCCTCGCCTCCGCGGTGTTCATAACATCGTAGGGAAGCGCGGGGATTTTATCCTGATACCTTCTGTCTGGTCTGTATGCGCAAAACGGTTTAAATACTGCCATATTCTACCTCTCAATTAATAATACAAAAAATATTATATTACTTTGGGGTAATATTGTAAAGGAAAATTATCTGAAAGCTATATAAATATATGTCGCACCCGACTGGTTAAAGCTCCTGTATTCAGTACCCGATACAGCCGTTGCGGACTGAATTACCGTAAGCGTGCTTCCGCTGAGAGTAACTCCTACCGTCGAGCCTCTTTTTGAAAAGAGCGCAAAGTAGTTGTAATCCGCTTTGTTGTTGTAGTCATTTACCGAGGGGAAATATCCGCTTGCAAATACTATTCCCCATGTAGGCTCAAAGCCGCAGCTGAGCTCAACGCTCCTCGAGGCGCTGCCGTTGCCCGTATAGCTTCCTATGTAGTACGGATTTTCCCATACCTCCTTCTCCTGAGCCGTGGCGTGAGCCTCGCTGTCCTGAACGTGCTCGCTTATAATGCTGTCAATAATGCTGTTGTCCCTGTTGAAGTCCTCCCTGCTCGGAATATCGCTTCCAATCCAGGAGTTAAGCTCCAGCGCGGGCGTTTTATTAGTGCTGCTCAAATGTGTCACTCCTTAAGGTATCTAATATATCAAACGGAAGGCACAGCCTGTCGTACTGTGAAAAGTTAAAGCCCGTCGCCTCCCATAAATCAAAGGTCATACCCTCGCCGTCGGCAATCGCTCTGCGCCCGAGGGGCGAAAAGCCCTTCAGGAAAACGGAGAGCTCAAAAAGCCTGTCAGCGTCGATACCCTCTATCACTACCGTATCTCCGCTTACGGTTATATCCTCCGCGTTCGTAAGCGAGAACTCCTCGTCAAAATCTTCGGCGGTCAGCATTGAAGGCTCATACGAGGCTCTGCGCCGTATCAGCTCTCTCAGCCTTTCTCTGCCGTACCTGCTTGAATCAAGCGCAAAAAGCTCCGCAAGCCTTTCAATTCCCGCGTCCTCGCTGAGGATACCCTCCGCCTGCTCGAGCGAATCCCTTATTAGCTCCATGCCAGCAGCGTATGCGTATATTTCCGCGTCGTTAATTCCGCCCGAAGCGAAACTGAGCGAAGCCTTTTCAAGCAGGCTTTTCATCCTTTCGTACTCGCTATGAATGGCAAATCACCCCTATCTCCGAGGGCAGAAGGTAACTGCCGTACCCCGCGTAAACGATACCGCCCGTCGCGCTCGGGCTCGTAACGTCGGCGTATTCAACACCGTCGATATTCGATATAACGCAGGCGAGCTTCTGTAGGTTGAGCCCCGCACCGATTTTTACCTCGGTTGCGAATTTTTCAACCGTTTCTTTTATATTATCCTCAAGCGCGCTCATATCCGCCGCCGAGCATACCGCTTCAACGTCGAGTGAAATTTCAACGGGCGTGAGCGCCCTAATGCTTATTTCCATATCGAGCAGCTCGGCAAGCTTTAAGCACTTGTAAATGTATCCCGTCAGCGCGGAAGATACGGAGTCGGTTTTGGTTCTCACCATAACCGTTATACTCTCACCGCTGCTGAAAACATTACAATCAAGCACCTCGTCGCTTCTCATAATAAGCTGTCTTACCGACTCTCCCGAAAAGCCCGTCGGTATTACCGAGCACGCCTCAGAGAGCCTGTCCCTGAGCGCGCGGTCGCTCTCCTCGTCATAACCGCCGCGAAACGCAGCCGCGTTTGTAACTCCGCTTACGTAAAGCGGCGGATTTACCATAACGCTTACCGTACCCGCAGCCGTATTATACCTCGCGCCGTCCTCGCAAGCCTCGGCGTTTACGGTACATTCGGTATCACCCGCTAAAATAAGCCCCTCCTCAGTAGTAACGTACTGAATAAACGGCTTTGAGCTTACGGAGCAAAGCGTGCCCTCGGGTACCGAAATATCGCTCTCATACGCCGTATCAAGATAAAAGGTAAGCTGACCGAGCGCTTTAGCGCTCTGCTTTCTCTCTATCCCGAAAAGCGCCGCATGGAAGTCGAGATATTCCCCGGAGGAGAGCTGCGGAATCGCCTGTTTAAGCACGAATTCGCTCCTGCACCAGAGCGAGTAAAGCTCGCTCGCCACGCACTCAAAGCGCACCGAAAGGTCGCTGAGGGCGTCAACGTCGCGTCCCGTTTTTTCAAAAAAAGCGCTCTTCATAGCGCTAAGTATTCCGTCATATGTCACTCAGTTCCACCTCGTATTCCCTCCTGTTAATCATCAGCTTTAACACTGTACCGTCCTGAGCGCTCCTCACCCCGACGGCATAGACACCGTCGAGTCCGTCAAGCGCCTGATTTGCAAAGGCGAGCGCCCACTGCTCATACGGCTCGGTATTAATATCCTTGATGAACGAGCCGAAATTCTTATTCGGATAGAATTTCCTTCGCCTCGCCTTGATATTTAATATTGCTCTGCCGAGCATTTCCTCATAGTAATCCTCGGTGACTATTCCCCCGTCGGCATTAAAGGCATAGTCGCCGTTAATAAGTTTATAGTTCAGTAAGAATCACCCCCGCGCTGTTCATAAACGGCTGTCCGTTAAGGTAAATACAGCCATCGTTTGCGAGCTTTATGCTCGCGCCGCCTCTTGATTTTATCATTATTTCGCCGGCTTCAAGTCCCTCGCCCTTCATTATCGTTCCGAGCGCCGCCTGTCCCTCTGAGCAGGGTATGAGCATTACCTCCTCGCCCGTAGGCGCGGCGCAGGAATACCCGTACGGCGCATACTGTATAAGGCTTCTTGAGTTAAGCGAGGCGCCGGCTTCAAGGGCGGTGGGCGAGGAAATGGTTATCCTGCCCTTTTCCGCCTTCTGATTTTCCGTCTTGTGCGACAGCTTTCTGCTAATCCACATATGTAATCTCCTTAAGCTCGGTTTCTTTAGTGAGGGTATATACGGTTTTCTCCCCGTTTTTATCAAAGGAGGTGCAGATGGACGAGATATAGTATCCCTCAAGCCTTCCGAACCTGTCGCTTTCGTACTCCGCTATGTCGTATATAGCTCCGCCGCCCGCGCCGCTCACGGTGATTTTAAAGAGCATATAGCCCCTTGCGGACTCTTTGAGCATTCTTTTGAGCGTACTGCTTCTCTGCCATTCGGGGAACGAGGATAGGTTGAGCTTCTTACTCCTTTTTATTCCCGTATCGGTAAAGCGTCTGCTTTGCATATGGTATCTGTATCCGTCTGCGTCATAGAGCTTGCAGTCAAGCCTTGAAATAACGTCGCCCCTGCTGATAACGCGCCTTTCGGATATAACGCTTTCCCTGTCAATGCAAAAGGCTCCGCTTCCGTCGGCAAGAGTTATCTTCATATCGGAAGTCACGGTAATATTACGCCCTGCTGAAAAGCTTACGAGGTCGTTTATCGCCGCATAGCAGGACGTACCCTTTTGTACGAGGTAGCTTCCCCTCGCGCTGTAATCGGTAAGCGAAAACTTAAACCCGAGCGGCTTTGCGTTAATAAGGTACATTGCCCTTGCCGTCGGTGAATTGTATTCACCGGGCTCAGCCTCGTTATCTACGAGAAGGCACGCCGCAGAGCGCGCGTAAATAAACGCCCTGTATCCGTTTTCACCGTATTCCTCACGCTGAGTATCTGCGTATCCGAAAAAGACCTTTTTATCGCCCCTGTAAGCGAATACCCTGTCGATTTCTCCGAGGCTTGAGTCGGTATAAAAGCTCAGCCTCAGCCCGTCGCAGGGAGCGTCCGCGTCCCTCACAAGCTCGTAGGAGATAAGCTCCTTTATTTCGTAAAGCTGCGAGTCCGTGCCGTATAGCTCAAATCTCATCTCAGCCATATTCTGTCGCCCTCATTCACCGAAAATAAATCCTTAAAACCGTTAAGCGCAAAAAGCTCCTCAATAGGAATTTCGCATCTGTTTGCAATATCGTAGAGGTTTTCGCCCTGCAAGGCGTAGGTATAGCCGAAGCTGTGCCTGCTCCTTTTTGCGCAGTACTCCTCCTCAAATTCAAAGCTGAATTCAATACAGTTTTTGTCAGCCCTCGAGGAGAGCTTCAGCGCTTTGAAAAACATTCTCATCGGAGGAAAGGCGGGCGAAAAAAGATACGCGCTGCTCTCCTCTCTGAAAATTCTCATAAGCCTGTTAGCCTGCTCGGGCGCGCCGTCGCCGCTGAGTATGCCAGCGCCGCTTATCACGGTAGGGTTAAAGCAGATTTCCTGAACCCTCGCGCCTCTTTTGATTATCGGCGCTGCCGCCGTTTTCTTTGAAAGCTCAATCTCAAGGCTCTGTGAATTCACGGGGAACTCAAAGCCCTTGTAGCTCATTTTTATACTTTTCATCACTCGTCACCGCCTACAAAGCCGTCATACCGTCTTGAATCGAGGAAAAGGTAATCGCTCACTTCCTCCATATATTCAAGATTAATATTTTCCTTATCCCTGCTGTCCGTCGCGCTCTCCTCCCTTAAAGTCAATTTCTCCACTGAAGGAAAAGGCGCAGCCCAGCCTGAAGCAGTCGAGCGCGTCCGCGCGCTCGATTTCACCGAGCTTTATCCTAACGGGGCTCAGGGCAAGCATAGCGTTTATCACCCTTTCGGCAATATCGTACG
>FLNY01000179.1_pt1 | contig 23668 bp, 14 predicted proteins | sample 1140381 | NCBI WGS metagenome assembly FLNY01 (sample SAMEA3878172, study PRJEB12797) | bioreactor metagenome | biome: Moose rumen | place: Sweden | collected 2011-10
TTTTTACAATTTTGCCAATAAGCGGGCAAAAAGAGGTGCAACTTAAATAGTTTGCTCAAGCCAAAGTATCTTGCTTAGAATCAAGCACTTAAGCACAAACACGATTCGTCAGCAATAATTAATTTTACAAAAAGTGGACCTAAAATTAGGTTAGTAAAAAAAAACGTCGTACATTTGCAATCGCAAAAGAGAAGTAACACTACTCAGTTGCAAAAGACATAGTGTAAAAGATGGTACCATAGCTCAGTTGGTAGAGCAACGGACTGAAAATCCGTGTGTCCCCGGTTCGATCCCTGGTGGTACCACAAACTACGAGACTGAAAACTTTGAGTTTTCGGTCTCTTTTTCTTATTACATACACAACATGAGCATCAAGTCGGCTTGGAAAAGATATAAGACACGCAAATCGAAAGTGGGCATTGTGGCAGACCTTGCGTTTCTGATGGCAGTCGTGGTGGTGGTCAGCCCACCCTTGCGACGTGGCGTGCTAACGTATGCTTTGCGAATGACCATTGTAGAGCCCGACGAATATGACAAAATAGTATACCTCGATAGTCTCGACAATTTTACACTGCACAATGCACAAGGTGCCGACACCATGCTGACCTTTCCGCCAAGTCGCCCCATGATAATCAACGTGGGCAGCATAATGAGTCCGCAGAGCCGAGCAGAGTTGCGTTCGCTCAACATAATGGCCGACAAATATGCCAAGTGGATGAACGTATACTTCGTAAGCACCGACGAGCCTAAAGACGCATTGCAATATCTGAGGCGCAAAAAATATAGTGCGCTACGCACCTATTTTGCTCCCGACATAGACTACATAGACTCTGCCCCCGACGACATGCAAGGCTTAGCCTCGGAAATGATAATGAGTGAGCCTGCAACCATAATGGTGGACACGGCAGGGCGCGTCAGAATAAAGAAAACAGGAGCAGCACGGTGGACAGGGCAGAAAATCGATAAGGTGATTATGGACGTGCTGTTCTGAAACTGCACACTACAAACAACAATTAGGGCAGCCCAAACAATACTTGGACTGCCCTAATTGTTATTTGTGGCACAAAGACTACAAATTAGTAGCCTGGATTTTGCGTTAGGATAGCATCTTTGTTAAGTTGTATGTCCGAGAGAGGTATTGGGAGCAAGACGTGCTTCTTCTCGTCGAAGCCTGTGATTATCTTGTTGGCAGGAGCTGTTTCAATCTCTTGCGCAGCTTTGACGCGAGCAGGCAGATAGCCAGTGCGAACGAGCGTATAGCGACGGTTCTCTTCGCCGACAAGTTCGCGGATGCGCTCATCGAGCAAGAAGTCCATAGTCATCTGGTCGGCACTAACCTTGCCAGCATCGGCATTGCCCGAAGTCTCGCGATATTCTTTAAAAGCACGGTCGCGAAGGACATTGATGTCTTCGGCAGCTTCGGCAGTCTTGCCAAGTTTTATGCGCGCTTCGGCGCGAAGCAAGTATGCTTCGGCAAAGCGCATGAGCGGCCAATCTTTGACGAGTACAAAACCAAAGTCTTCGGCATCGTCGTAGCCACCCCACTTGGTGGTGTGTGGATAGAGGACATTGAGGGTGTCGGCACGCGTAATATGCACTAAGTCGCCAGTATGAACGACCAACTCTTTAGCTCCTTCGGTTCCTTCGTTGACACGATAACCTTCGTCATCAACATAGATAGTTGCAGAGAAATCGGGCTTGTTGTAGTAGAGCTTTCGACGGATGTTGTAGTTGGAGTTACGAATGTCGCCTTCGTCGAAGACTTTATACTTGACGTAGTTGCTAAGGCGCAAGCGACCATTGCCACGTCCACCGAGCGAATCGCAGTTGACCATGCCATTTACCTTATGGAAAGCAGCGACCCAGTTGCGACGTTGCTGCGGAGCGTCGATAGTGCCGCCGACGACATCGCGTTCGTATTCCATTTGGAAAATCCAAATGCCTTCTTTATTGCTTTGGCTACGACGCATATTGCCCCAGCGGAACATGTCATGATAGTAGTCGCCGGGTTCGGAAGTAAACTTGCCGTAGCGCTCGCTGATGAGTTCGTAGTTACCCTCGGTCATGATGGGCGTAACGACCTCTTCGGCCTCTTCGTTGAGCCCCATGCGGAGGTAGACATCGGCAGCAAGCATGCGTGCACAGTCTTTGTTTATGCGACTTTCGCTCTCCGTTTCACCAACGGCTGGCAGGTTTTCGATGGCATCTTTGAGGTCGGCCTTAATGACCTCGTCTATTTCGCTGACTGACGTGCGAGTGTAGTCGGTGCGTGGCACAGAGCCTGTTACCGTAATGAGTGGCACGTCGCCCCAAAGGGTTACGAGTTGGTTGTAGGACAAGGCTCGGAAGAACGCTGCCTCGGCACGATAGACCGGGTCGACACCATCGGCGTTGATGATGTTATTGGCACTACCAATCATGTCGTAGAGAGCTTCCCAGTAGAATGCCACACCAGCGTTTTCGGAGTTTAGGTCGGCATACTGATAGAATGGGACTTCGACGCCTTCGGTGTCGCCGGGTGCACCGACATCGGTTCCATCTTGCCAACAGCCGACGAATCCTTGCTTGCCCGACCAGCCCCATGTGGCAGCATATTGGCGGTGCAGACCAATGATTTTGGCTTTGACATCGGTTACATCTGTTCCGTAGGACGAGTACATCTTTTCGTCGAGAAAAGAGTCGCCACAACCAGTCAAGACGCTGCTGAGCGTCAGAGCTGACGCCACAATATATATTGATTTAGCTATGTTTTTCATGTTCAAAAGGAGTTTTAGCGTCTTTACTTAAATGTTATGTTCAAGCCGACGACAAAAGAGCGAGTCATTGGATAGTTGTTGGAGTCGCCACTCCAGCCACGCTGAGCAATGTCGGACTCGGGGTCCCAACCTACCCAGTCGGTAAAGGTGAGCAAGTTGCGACCACTGACGTAGGCGCTCATCTTGGCAATGTTGAGTTTTTCGTTGATGATGGGCGGGAAGACGTAGGTCAGCGTAACATCTTTGAGGCGGGTGTAGCCAGCGTCGCAAGGGAATTGGTAGCCGTGGCGGTTGGACGTCTTGCTGAGTGAGCGGTATTCGTTGCTACGATTTTCGGGAGTCCAATAACCGATTTCTGTGGTTGTGTTTCGGCGTCCCATTTCGTCGCCAGCCATGGCAAGGAGTGGGTTGTTGCGCTTTTGACCTTGTGCAGTTTGAATAAATATGCTCAAAGCCCAATTCTTGTAGGCAAAGGTGTTGGTCATGCCACCTGTCCACTTGGGAGTCGTCTGTCCGAGTACAGAGCGGTCGTCGTCGTCGATTTTGCCGTCGCCGTTGATGTCGGCAAGTTTGACGTCGCCAGCTTGTGCTTCGGGGTCCCACGTCTTGTGGTCGCCACGCGCGATTTCGTCTTCTTGCCAAATGCCGACCATGGTGTAGTCGAAGACAACATCGATGGGTTCACCAATGAACCAACGGTTGGCACGGTCATCTTGTCCGTCACCGTAGAGCTCTTTAATCTTGTTTTTGTTCCACGAGAAGACAAGATTGGTTGTCCAAGAGAATTCACCCTTTTCTATGTTGCGCGAGTTGACCGTTATTTCAAGACCAGTGTTGGCAGTCTTACCCATATTATCATAGACGTTGTTGAAGCTCGAGAGCTTGGGCAGGTTGCGTTGGAGGAGTAGGTCGGTTGTGCGGCTGGAGTAGAAATCGACACTACCATTGATTCGCTGGTTGAGGAAGCCGAAGTCGAGACCTATGTTGAACGTCTTGGTGGTCTCCCACGAGAGGTTAGGATTTCCCATACGGCTGCTTTGCCACAAGCCGATTGTGGAAGCGCCATCCATGGTGAGCGCACCTTGCGACATCTTGCTGATGGTTTCGTAGACGCTGATGGCTTCGTTGCCAGCCTTGCCGTAGCTGAGGCGTAGCTTGAGATTGCTAAGATAGTCGAGCGTAGACTCCATGAAGCTTTCGTTGTATATGTTCCATCCGAGAGCTACCGAGGGGAATACGCCATATTTGTTGTCGGGACTGAACACAGAAGATCCATCGCGACGGACCGAGAAAGTAAATAGGTAGCGATTGTCGAAGCCATAGTTGAGGCGACCCATGACAGAAGTGGTGGTGTGGAGGTCGGTGTAGGTGTCGGAAGTCTGCGTTGCACCGCCACCCATCTTGTGCCAACTGAGTTCGTCGTTGACAAACTTGCTGGCTGTGCCGATGGTCTCATGATACTTCTTGCGCGAAGCGGCATAGAGAGCTGTAAAGCCTACATTGTGTTTGTCGGCAAAGAGTCGATTATACGATAGGATGTTTTCGGCAGTGTAGCTTTGCGTCTCGGTGTTCTTGGCGTAAGCGTAGCCTGTCTGATTGTTCTGATTAGCACCGTCGTAGTAGTCGTCGCGCGAGGGTGCGTAGGAGTAGCCCATGTTGAACTTATATTCTAAGCCTTCGAGAGCCGCAGCAAAAGCGCCAAACTTGACACGTGCAAAGCCGTTGAGGTTGATGTTCCACTGACGGCGTTCGTGGTCTTCGCCCGTGTAGAGCAAGGGGTTGTAGAAGAGCGACTCGGAATACATGGGGTAGACGCACATTGAGCCGTCGTCTTCGGTGGTCTTGCCATAGGGGCTCATGGCTTCGGCCATGACGAGGCTTGCTCGACCACCATCGCGATTGTGCGACGTTATGTATGTGTTCGTGCCGAGGTTGAGCCACGAAGCCACATCAGCATCTATATTGGTGCGGAGCGAGTAGCGCTTGTAGTTGTAGCCTTTGAGGATGCCACGATGACCAGTGTAGTCGAACGACACGAAGTAGCGGATGTCTTCTTTGCCACCGTTTATGCTGAGGTTATGATTTTGGATTACGCCAGTGCGCGACACCTCGTCGTATATCCAGTCGGTTTCACCGCCCTGCAGCCTGATTGTCTGCTTCGTTTTCATTTTTTACGTAGTCGTTGTACATGGTTTCACCCGGGTTTTGAGCCACGTAGTCGCGATAACGTTGTGTTATTTGTGCGCCGTCGCAGAACTCAAGTTTGTTGGCAAAACCTTCTATGCCGCCATAGCCCGAATAGGTGATGGCAGCTTTGCCTTCCTTGCCGTGCTTGGTGGTTACGAGGATAACGCCATTGGCGCCATTGGTACCATAGATGGCTGTGGCGGAAGCGTCTTTGAGGATTTCCATGCTCTCGATGTCGCCTGGGTTGATGTCGGAGAGCGAACCGCCCGTGTTGCTAATGGGCACACCATCGACAACGATATAGGGGCTTGTGGACGCATTGATTGAGTTTCGACCGCGAATGAGAGCCGAGGGTGCATCGCCCGGAATGGAGGAGCCTTGGGTAATGGTAACGCCAGCGGCTGCACCTTGCACGGCTTGCAAGACGTTGGTTACGGGCAAGTATTCGAGACGAGCTTTATTGACAGAGGAGACGGCACCAGTGATGTCGCTTTTCTTCTGCATGCCGTAGCCGACGACTATTAGTTCGTCGAGTTCGTTATCTTCTTCAAAGAGGGTGATGTCGATGGTTTCGCGTCCGTCGACAACTTCGTTGGCAGTGTCGTAGCCAAGGAAAGAGACTGTAATTGTTGAGCTGGGCTGTACACGAAGGACGTAGCGACCTTCGGTATCGGTAACCGAGCCGTTGGTTGTTCCGGCCTCCATAACGGCAGCACCGATGACGGGGGAGCCGACATTGTCGAGCACCTTACCGCGCACCGTCACTGTGCCGTCTTGAGCGTAGGAGAGCGTGCAAAGCCCACCAGCGCACAAGCCCAGAGCAACTTTCTTCATGATGTGGTAATTGATTTTCATAAGGTATATTTAGGTTGTTTAACTACGTGTTAATAAAATGTTAATTTACATAAAATACATTCTATTCGACAAAAAAAGTTTATGCTATATAATACAGAAATGTTCACACGCAATGAAGAATTTGCGTGTGGACAGATGGTTTATTGTGGCATGATTTAAGACATTTCGGCGGCCTCGCAAACGACGTTGCAAAGCAGACGGAGTTCATCGTCGGTGGTGATGTAGGGTGGCATGATGTAGATTAGCTTTCCAAAAGGACGAATCCAGACTCCACGACTGACGAAGTGTTTTTGCAGACGTGCCATATCGACGGGTCGACGAGTTTCGACAACACCTATGGCACCGAGAGTGCGCACGTCGGCGACGGACGGCAAAGAGCGAGCAGGAGCGAGCCATTCTTTCATACGCTGCCCCATGGCTTCGATACGCTTGGCGTAGTTTCGCTCATGATATAGGTCGACTGAGGCACAAGCTACTGCGCAAGCAAGCGGATTGGCCATAAACGTCGGACCGTGCATAAAGCAACCAGCCTCACCCGACGAGATGACTTCGGCCACATGGGCTGTGGTCATGACAGCCGAGAGGGTCATATAGCCCCCTGTGAGAGCCTTGCCGACACAAACAATGTCTGGCACGACGTCGGCATATTCACAAGCAAAAGTGCGTCCTGCCCGACCAAACCAAGAGGCAATCTCGTCGGCGATGAGTAGTAGATCATGCTCACGGCATAGGCAAGCCACACCACGCAAATAGTTTGGGTGGTAGAAACGCATGCCACCAGCGCCTTGCACGATTGGCTCGAGGATTACGGCTGCCAGATGGTCGGCATTTTGCTCGATGATTTGCGCTATGGGTTGTAGGTCGGACTCGTCCCACTCACCATCGAAAGGGATTTGTGGCGAGGGCGCAAAAAACTGCTTGGGCAGAGATGGGCCGAAGAGGCTATGCATGCCCGTGGTGGGGTCGCAGACTGACATGGCATGCCACGTGTCGCCATGGTAGCCACGGAGAATGGTGGCTATGCTACAACGTTCGGGGTGGCCAGCTGCTTGCTGATATTGAATGGCCATTTTGAGGGCAACTTCGACGGCCACAGACCCAGAGTCGGCAAAGAAGACCCAGTCCATACCATGAGCCATCGCGAGCAGTTTTTTGCCAAGGCTGATGGCTGGCTCGTGCGTTATGCCACCAAACATGACGTGGCTCATGCGGTCGATTTGTTCGTGAGCAGCACGGTTGAGTTGGGGTACATTGTAGCCGTGCACAGCAGCCCACCAACTGGACATACCATCAACAAGTGTGCGTCCGTCGTCGAGGGTTAGGTGGGTGCCTTCGGCATGCGTTATACCATAGACGGGGAGAGGCGAGAGTGCGCTTGTGTAGGGATGCCAAAGGTGAGCGTGGTCAAATTCGTAGTCTAACATGTGATACATTGTTATTATGGTTTTCGACCGCAACGACGGAAGAAATCGAAGTCTTCGACTATGCCACCTGTGCCTGTGGTGGTGAGCATGTCGCCAACTATTGAAGCATCGACACCACAAGCGAGCACTTCGGTGCGCTCACCGACAAAATTAATTTGTCCGCCAGCCATACGGATTTCGGCTTGAGGATTGCAAAGTCGGAAGATGGCGAAAGAAGACTTTATTTCGTCGGGCGAGAGAGGAGGTTGATTCTCGAGGCGCGTGCCTTTGATTGGCACGAGGACATTGACGGGTATGGAGACGGCACCGACGACATCGCGAAGGAAAACCGCCATTTCGACACGTTGTTCGGCACTTTCGCCCATGCCTATTATGCCACCAGAACATATGCCGAAGCCAATTTCGCGAGCGGCACGAATGGTGCGAAGTTTATCTTCGATGGTGTGAGTGGAGCAGAGCGAAGGGAAAAAAGAAGGCGCACTTTCGATGTTGCAATGGTAGTGGCGCAGACCAACGTCGTAGAGTTTTTGCAGTTGCGAACGAGTAAGCAGCCCCATGGATGCGCAAAGGTCGATTTTGGCATTTTCTGCCACACGACGATATATGTCGCACGCTCGGTCGATTTCGCTGTCCGACATGGTGCGCCCACTGGTAACGAGCGAAAAGCGTGCAACGCCTTTGCGAGCATTATTTACAGCCATGGCTACGGCCTCGTCGGCACCAATGAGCGGATATTCGCTTATGCCAGTGGAGTGTTTACTGCTCTGTGCACACCATTTGCAGTCTTCGGAGCAACGACCACTGCGAGCGTTGATGATGCTACAAGTCTGAAAGCTATTGCCACGAAAATGTTTGCGCACACGGTCGGCAGCCACGTAGAGAGCGTGGCGTGGCGCATTCAGCATTGCGTCGAGCGCAACAGATTGCGACAATTGCTGTCCGCCAATAATTTGGTCAGCAAGGGCAAGTGTTTGTTCTTCGGTCATTTGTATGATTATATGATTAGCTATTGTTGTTGGCACAAGAAAAGAGCAATCGAATGACTGAAATATTTTTCGAGACCTTACGATTGCTCTGTGTGGGTTGAAAGAGAATAAAAAAACTATCGGCAGAAAATTTATTTCTGTCGTATGAAGTAGAGGCGAGATGATTTTGTAGGGATATATTAATTAAAGGAGGAGGGTCGGCAAACGACAAGTGATACGCTACAGAAGATGTTTGTGCAGTAGCGTCGTACATCAATATGCCCGTTTTACGCATGGCAGCATAGCAAATGCGAGAGGGCAAAACACAGACAATAATATGTCGGTGCAGACCAGCAAAGACAGCAAATGGGCTACGACTCCAACGGCGGAAAAACAGGCTACGTCGGCAATATGAAGAGTAGACTTGGCGCACGATTTTAGGGTTGTTTAGGGTTGTTGCCCGACGTAGTGTTCTTCGACGAACTGCAAGAAGACGCGATCTATGCCTGTAGTGGTGAGCAAATGATAGTTTTGCAGGCTCATCATATAGATGAGAGGCAAAGGCTCAGAGGTAAGGTTTCGCCACATTTTTTGTTCACGTAGGGCATAGAAATAAGTTGTGGCATCGCGTCGGTCGGCAAAAGGGCTGATGACAATGATTTGTTTATCGCCTGGCAGACGTTGCATTGCGAGGTCGTAGTCTTGCAATATGTAGTTGCTAAAATTGTAGTCGGCAATACTAAACTGTGCTTCTTTGAGTTTGCCATTGTCGACAACACATACGATGACATGAGCAGAGTCGGGCTGGTAGACATAGTGTGCTCTGTCGGTAGCACTGTCGGCATAGGCTATGCCCGAAGCCTTATCGAGAGGAGAGTCGTAGATTGTGTGGCGGACTGGCAACATGCCTTCGTCGAGTTTGGCAAGAAGAATCTTGGCAATTGAGTCTTGCTCTGTGCCTGCATATTTTTCGGTAATGGAGGTTAGGTCAGAACGCATGGCTGTCGCATTGCCCTGCTTAGCACCAGACATTGCACGCAAGAGCAAATAGCGTGGGCGATAATGTTCGTCGGTTTGCGAATCTTGTAGCGCACGAGTAGCAACGGCTTGCACTTGGTCGTAGCGATGGGCTATGTAGGCTTCGTAGGCAGAGCGGAATGTTTGTTCACGACTGTTGTGTTCGTCTTGCAAATGTTCGGCATAGGAAGGGTCGGCAAGAGCGCGAGCGAGGTCGCTTTGCGGATATTCGGTAGCAATAAGTCGGTCAGTCGCCGACTGTCCGTTCTTGTCGCCCTGACGCATTTGTGCGAAGTGCAAGAGTGTTAGAGCGTCGTAGCGTCTGGCAGAGTTGGGGAATCGTCTGAGCATTTCGTTCAACTGAACCACACACTGGTCGTAGTCTTTTACGTTATCGTAGAGTATTATGGCACTCTGCAGGTATGCAGCTTCGGTCTGAGCAAGGTTGGCTTGTTGGGCTTCGGGCGAGAGGGGCAACCCAGACATTAAGTTCTGCACACTCATAGGTCCGTCGGCTTGCGCTGTTAGCTCTTCTTGCAATTGCTCGGTTGTTGTTTCAAAGCCATCTTTGTCGGCTGGGTTGTCGAAAGTGGCTTGGCTCTTGTCGGAGCGTCGCCAGTTGTCTTCGTTGGGTCGGCGTCCCCAGCGAGTGCGGAAAGTGCTTTTGCCAGCATTGACAAGCGAAGTATTGTAAAAATACCATCCTTGCCCACGAGTGGCGTTGCCAATTTGGTTGTAGTCGGTAAGCGACATGCCGTTTTCTTCGTCGGCTTCGCGAGCTGCCTTTTCGGCTTCGCGACGTGCACGGTCTTCACTGACCATTTTTTCTATCAGAGCGTTACGGCTCTTTTCGTCCATTTGGGCTATGCGAAGTAGCGAATCGTTGTCGCGAATGGTGCGTAGTTCTTTGGCAAGAGGCGCAAGGAGCGATGCTCGCTCGTCGGCTTCTTTTTTTCGCATATTGTCGGTCGAGAGGTATGTAGATGCGCTATCGAGCGAAGTGGAAGCGTCTATGTAGAGTGGTTTAGACTGGTAGATGTCGGCAAGGGCAAGAAACGACAGACCTTTCTGATTGTCGTTGCTGACCGACTTTTGGACAGAATTATTAAATGCAGCTATGGCAGCAGGTTCGTTGCCTTTGCTTTGCTCTATGTGAGCAATGGCATAATATATTTGGTCTTGTTGCTCGGCATATTTTTCGTCGGCAACCATTTTTTGAAGTGTTTTTTCTGCCTTCAGTAGCTCATCGGGTGTGGTGGCGACTGTGGCAAGGTCGAGACGTGCAGCAAAAGCCATGTCGAAGTCTTGCATGTTGCGAGAGAGCTTCATAAACAACGGAGCAGCTTTGTCTTTAGCACCTGTGGCGCGGTAGAGCTGAGCAAGTATGTAGGTATAGCGCCTGCGTGCGTGTCGGTCTTTTATTTCAGCAACGGCTCGTTCCATATAAGGGATGGCATGCTGATAATCTTCTTGACATATATATATGTTGGCGTAGGCTGCTTGAAATTCGGGGTAAAGATTGGCTGGAGCTATGCCGTCCATGTCGTAGCTCTTGAGGGCTTGCTGAGCTTCGGTATAGCGTCCTTCGTTTGCACAAAGGATGGCTTTCCATATTTTGGCTTCGTAGGCTGGGCGGTCTGTGGAATGCTTACGAGATAGGTAGTCGAAATATTTTATGGATTCTTCGGTCTCGTGCAAGAGGACGTTGGCCTTGCCCATAAGCAAGTAGCCTTCGGGGACGTAGGGGTTAAACTCTTCTTTGGCGCGAAAGCGTTTGTCGGCTTCGGAAGGCGAAGACTTGGCTTCGGGCTTGACTGTGATGGAGTGTAGCTGGACGAGCTTATGACTTTTTTTGAGGCATGTCTCCATATCGCCACGTGCAACCGAAGAGGCTTGCTTGCTACTAAACTCGTAGACGGGCAGGACGTGGCTATAATCGTTGCGATAAGAGGTACGGACGGCTTCAAGACCTGACGTAAAGGCTTCGCGAGCGTTGAAATAGACATTGAAGTGCGACGTCATCTTCTGATAGTTGCGACTGAGCCACGTGTTGCGTTTTGTGGAGCAACCGCCAAACGAGATAGCAAGCGCAAAGAGCGCAATGAAGACGAGTATGCTGTTGGAGCGTTGATTCATTTAGTTGATGAGCGAAAGGGCATTATTGTCCGCCCAGACAAGTGAGCGCACCGCTTTCGTCGAGAGCGAAGACCACGAGACTGCCATCGATATGCCCTATGGCTACGGGCGAATGAGCAGCGAGTGGCGAACGAGGCCAACGGAGTCCGTCGGTGCGATAGATATAGACTTTATTTTCGGCTTTGGAGCGTATGGCCACCATTCCGTCGAGCGTTTCCACTTGGTCGACTTGCGCAACGTCGGTGGCAAAAGACGTGGCTGGCACGGCCGTGTCGGACGAGATGTCAACAATGCTCACACGTCGGCTATCGGCCATGAGGTAGGCTTTCTTTTCGGGGAGAGGAACGCCTATGGCTGTCGAGCCAATGCTGTCGAGCACAAGGCGCGTTATTCGACCAGAAGATGCGTCAATGCTGACCACGTTGCCATCGGCAGAAGCTGTAAGGAAGTATGAGCCGTCGCCACCGAGTGTCATTTGGCTATGCAAGGGTGGTGCGAGGGGTTCGGTAGATAGCCTGCGACGCCCTTGTCTGTCGTTGAAGTAGTAGGCATATTGGTCGTGCGAGACGATGAAATCTTTGCCACCACAAAGGAAATGTTCGGTCGTGCCACGCAAAGTGCCTTCGGGCGACGAAGGGCGCCAACCATCGACACGCAAACCATCGGGACCATAGAGCACGACTCCACTTTCGCAACCGACAAAGAAACGCAACGGACTGCCATCGGAATAGCGAGCTACGGAAGCTCCTGTGGTGGCAGACGAGGGCAAGCGAACGGGGAACGATGCTACGTCGTTGCCAAGTCGGTCGACAATATAGAGATGACTTTCGGTGGAAAAGAGATATTGTAGCTTTTTATTGCCATAGAAATCGACTTGACGGACATCGCCCACAATACGCCCATCGATGGGACGTTTCCAAAGAATCATGCCATCGGTGCCGATGAGGTAGAGACGATTCTCGATGTCTTGTACAAGGCATTCGCTACTATGAGTATAATGATTGTCGACAGCGTGCGGACGTCCGGCCAAGGTAGTGTCGAGCCGTACTTGCCAAAGGGCATTGGTTTGTAGTGTCTCGTCGGCCATGGGGCAAAGGGCTGCTATGCTAACGTATGGCAATCGACCAGCTGTGGTGGTCTGAATGCCGATGGCGCCAAAGCTATCATTGCCACCAACGGCAAAACGTCGGTAGGAGAAGCGAGCGCTGTTGGTGCCGAAGTTGGTACGCATCTCCTTATAGAGCTTAGAGCTTTCCATGCTATGCCCCATAAGATAGTCGATGAGGATGCGACGCAACGTGGGCAAATCGTCGGCAAAGACAAGCGCATCTTCGTAGCGAAAGAAGTAGCGTCGTGGGTAGTCGACTCCAAGCAAGTAGGGCAAGAAGAAGGTAAAGTCTTGCTTCGAGAAGCATTCGTAGACGGGAATGGCGATCTTGCTGATCATCTGAGCGTCGGCACGTCGGCTGACGACACCTTGTGGGACTACTTCGGAGCCCGAAGATATTTCTTCGACAACTTGCGGAGCTCGCCCATTGTGAAGTGCCGAAAGGGCTTGGGTGAGTGTGGCTTGTGCCATTGTGCCACCGCGCGTGTCGACAACGACAAATCGTCCGGAGCCTTTCTCGACTTTGCCTTGGGGATATTGGCAAAGGGCTATTTCGGAGGCAAAGACTTGCGAGAGAAGTGCCTCGACATCGACACCTGTACGGCGAAATACTTCGCTCTGTCGCATGCGATAATCGACTGCGTCGGTCGACGAGGAGAGATACTCTGAGAAGCCGTCGGAAGAGAGTCCGCGATTATCTTCGGCTATACGGAGAAAATTTACAACACCTGAGGGGATTCGTCGGGCAAGATTTATGGGCGAAGAGTTGTGGCGAGCAAGCAAGATGTCGAGCGTGGGGCGCACGGCAACTTTGAAGCCATCGGTGGTGAGCACATTGTCGGCTGGCGAAAGGTCGAGCGCCATCCAGTCGGAGCCAGCAGCCGACTGTCGGTGTGCTATGGCGAGTTGCGAAGCATCGGAAGCGAAAATATTTTTGCGCGAATTGACGTAGAGAGAAAGTGGCGAGCGCGAACTGAGTGTTCGCTCTATGGTGGAAAAAGCGACATCGTCGTGCATAGGTGTAATGGCATCGTCGGAGAAGCCGATGAGCAGTGTGGGCGTCAGCGAACAGAACAAACAGCCACCACCAGCTGCGGCATAGAGCAAGAGTCGGTGTCCATTTATTTGTCCGTCGATGAGGTAGAGTCCATAGCCACCGACCGAGGTGTCGCGCACGGCAACGTTGGGCATACGGTCGAGACGCCGCATGGTCTGGTGCCACTCCATGCGGTTTTGCAAGCAAAAGGCAGCAGAGAGCACGCCACTGTCGGAGAGCGATATGTACACATCGCGCTCTGCAAGGGCTGGGTCGCGCACGACGTTGCCTGCAAAGAGTGTGTCGACATCGCGAGCAAAATCCCATACTCGCTGACCACCCACGAGGCTTGTGAGGTCGGATCGGTAGGAGAGCTTTTCTATTTGTGGGATGAGCGTGGCTCGGTCGGCCATGCGAACGACGAGAGCTGTCTCGGTGGGCAAACATCGCATGGGCGAAGGTGCTTTGTAGCGTTTGATGAGCCCAATCCATACGGCAACGACAATCACAACCACAACGATGGCTGAGATGCCGAGGGGATATAATATTTTTCTGAGAGCAAGCTTCACATTCCGTCTTGCCAAGTTGGCAAGAGCAAAATTAAACAATATAGTTCAATATTTCACTTTTTAACGCCAAAGGACAATATTTTAAAAAGAAATATAAAGCATTAGAAGTTTCGGTTTTATGCGCTTTTAGTTTCGATTATCTTCATTTCAGTTTGTTAAAAACTTGCGAACAACATTACGAATAGTTAATATTAATTATATTTGTGAAAATAAGTTATTAATTGTGAGATAAATTGCAATTGGTAGCGAAAGCCAAACATTAACTAAAAACTAAACCAAAATGTTTTTAAAATCAGTAGCGAATAGGTATACAGGGGGGGGGAGAAAATTACTCTTCGCGCTCTGCCTTGCACTACCGCTAAGTCTCTCGGCGCAAGAGACTACAAAAATAACGGGACGCGTAGTGGACAGTACGGGTCAGCCAGTGGTGGGAGCCGCCGTGGTTGTGGCAGGTACGACAACTGGCACGGTTACCGACATGGATGGTAACTACTCGTTGAACGTCCCGACAGATGCGCAAATACAGGTATCGTTTATAGGCTACGAGACAACGGTCAGAGCCGTAGACGGAAACGAGACGATGGACTTTACTCTTTCGGACGAAATGGCCGAACTGGACGAGTTGGTAGTCGTGGGCTACGGCGTGCAGAAGAAATCGGACTTGACGGGTTCGATTGCATCGGTGAAGTCGGAAGACTTGGCACGCGTGGCAGCACCTAACGCCATGCAGGCTATGCAGGCTCGCATCCCTGGTCTTGACGTTCAGCAGAGCAGTGGTGAGTCGGGTGGTAGCCTGAGCATAAACTTGCGTGGTGCACGAAGCATTAATGCGAGCAATGGTCCGCTGATCTTGGTGGACGGAGTGGAGTATGGCTCTACTTTGGACATCAACCCACAAGACATTGAGCAAATGGAAGTGCTCAAAGATGCATCGTCGACGGCTATCTATGGTACACGTGGTGCGAACGGTGTGATTATTATCACGACGAAGCGTGGCAAGAAAGCAAACGACAAGTGCGACGTTCGTAACACGATAAGCCTACATGCATACAACTCCTGGAATGCACCCACGAGTAGTGCGACATCTATGTATGGCGACGCCGAAGTACAACGCCTTATAGACGCAAAGAACTACGACGCAAACTATGCTATATATCAGGAGACTGGCGAATGGGGGACAGAGAGCTACAAGGCTGAAGATGTTCTTGCAGGCTTTGCGCTAAACGACGGCACAGAGATGTTGGACATCGTGGCCGACAAGAGCTATACCGATTGGGGAGACCTCTTGATAGACAACAGTGCATCGCAAGGCTACGAAGCAAGCCTGACGAGCGGAAGCGCAAACACACAGTTGGGCATCTCGCTTGGTGCATTGTTTGACCGTGGTCTGATGGACAACGACAAGATGACGCGTTACAATGGTCGCTTGTCGGTCGACCACAAGATTAACGACTACTTGAAGGCAGGCATGAGTATGCTCTTCACATACAAGAATCATGATAGGCGCAATAGCGGTGTGTATAGCCAAGCTCTTAAGATGACAACCATTACACACGCATACCTTAATGACGGAACAATAAATGCAACGCCAAACCCATTGTATGCAGCGCACTGCTCGCCTTTGCAAGACGACAACGGCAACTATCAGCGCAACGTACAGAGCACACGATTCTTTGGCAACACATATCTTGAAGTTACTCCGTTTAAGAACTTTGTGTTCCGCTCGATGCTTGCTGTTGACCGCAACAACTCTCGCACAGGCACCTATCAGGACTACGAGAGCCAAGGACGTTATCAGAGTGGTCAGTCGACAGTGCTGACACAGACGCCTTCGAACTCGACTAACCTGACATGGGACAACACGATTAACTACACGACAGACTTTGGTGGCTCACGTAGCAGCTTGACGGCATTGCTTGGTCACGAAGCAATTCGCAAAGTGTCGGAGAGCTTGACGGTTACGGGCAACGCAGCTGACAATCACTTGCGCCAAAGCTCATTCTACAACTTGAGCAAACTGACGACCGTAAGTACCCCAACGAGTTCGTACGAAAAGCAAACAATGCTGAGCTTCTTCGGTCGTTTGCAATATAACTTCGCAGGCAAATACTTGGCATCGTTCTCGGTGCGTGGTGATGGTAGCTCGGTTCTTGCCGAAGGCAACAAGTGGGCAGCCTTCCCATCGGCCAGCTTGGGCTGGAGAATTAGTGAAGAAGACTTCATGGAGAGCACACGCGACGTACTGAGCAACCTGAAGATTCGCTTGGCTTGGGGTATTGCAGGCAACGCAGCTATTGACCCATACCAGACGATGACAACCCTTAGCGACCAAAACGTATCGTACTACATGGGCGGTACAGACGTGACGGGTAAACTGCCAAGCCACATGGGTAATGAAGACCTTGGTTGGGAAAAGACACAGAGCGTGAACCTCGGTTTGGACTTTGGAATCTTGAACAACCGCATAAGCGGTAGCATCGATGCGTATTGGAACAAGACGAAAGACCTCTTGTTCTACCAGATAGGTCCTTCGTCGTCGGTCTTCCCGACAGTCATCAGCAACGTTGGTGAGACTGAAGGCAATGGTATAGAAGTATTGCTGAGCACTCGCATACTTGAACTTGGCGACTTCACATGGGACGTTGATTGGAGCTACTCTCACTCGACCGACAAGATTAACAAGCTATCGAATGGCGTTGACCAATTTGTCAACGGCACGACGGGCTACACTGTTGGCGAGCGCGTCAACACGTTCTACGATTACGAAGCCGATGGCATTTGGGGCATTGGCGAATTTGAGAAGTATAAGGAAGACTGGGAAGCACGTCATCCGGGTGAAGAGTCGAACTTCATAAGTGGATATGGCACACCGGGTTCTATCAAGATTGTAGACCAGAACGACGACGGTCAGATTACAGCCGAAGACGACCGCATACACTTTGACAAAGACCCGAAGCATATTTTTGGTGCAAACACGACATTTGCATGGCGTGGACTTTCGCTCTCGGCACAATTCTTTGCACGTATGGGTGGCTACATAGAGTATGGCATGAACAACCAGCTCACATACGAAACATCGAACTGGGGTAGCGCAGTGGACTACTGGACACCAACCAACACGGGTGCTAAGTTCCCCACCCCATCGACCAACTCGAAGAGTACAGTAGCTACGATATACAACACGTACAAGACTTCGCTGATGTATGAGAAGGCTGACTACTTCAAGATTAAAGACATCACATTGTCTTACAGCTTGCCCAAAGAAATCGTAGGCAAGATTGGTATGCAGTCGGCACGCATCTATGGTTCGCTCAAGAACTACATTACGAAGAGCAAGATTGACGACTACGACTCAGAACGTGGTGGTAGCATAGCCTTCCCACTTCAGAAACAAGCCATATTGGGCCTAATGCTTGAATTTTAACAAGACAAACGACTGACAAAATGAAAAGAAACTTATATAAGGTCCTCGTGGCATGTGGCGCGCTGAGCATGGTGCTTCCGGCATGTAAAGACTTCCTCGAGGAAGACAACAAGACGGGCGAGACAGCAGACCTGACCTACTCGTCGAAAAACGGCGTGCTGGGATTGCTTGCCAACTGCTACAGCTATGGCCGTGGCTGGTATGGCAAGGAGGCTGCACTGGGTCTTTCGGAAATGGGTACTGACCTTTTCTACTTTGGCTACGACAACAAGCAAAAAAGCTTGTGCCAATACAACATCACATCGGCAGCTTTGGAAAGCAACGTGGCCGACAACCCATGTCTCGACCAGTATTGGGAGATGCTCTATGCAGCAGTAGACGCATGTAATAATGCACTTGTCTATATCGACCAATGCGCAGAACTGAGCGAAACAGAGAAGCAGCAGTACACTGCCGAAGCATATTTCCTTCGTGCATTCTACTACTTCCACATTGTGAACTTGTGGGGCGACGCACCATATAACGACACGCCAGCGACAAGTCAGAACTTTGCACCGACTCGCGTGGCAGAAGCAGAGATATACGGCAAGATTCTTGCAGACCTCGACGAGTCTATCGACCTCTTCGACAAGGCAGGCTATACGACTAAGGCTGATGGTCGTGCAAACTATTGGGCTGCACGAGGCATAAAGGCACGTGTGCTACTGTATGCCGCATCGTGGCTAAGCGGTCAGAAGGGCAAGCAAGTTGAAGGCAACTCGACATACTCTTCGATGAGCGAACAACAGCTATACGCTGCCGCCCAAGCTGAAGCCGAAGCCGTGATTGGCAACACGTCGTATGCAAGCCTCTACTCGAACTATGCTGACGTATGGACCATGACCAACGAGGCCTACGAAGACAACCAAGAAGCTGTGTTTGGCATAACCTATTCGAGCGACATTACGACGACAGCCAACTGCATACCTAAGCGTTATAGACTAAATAACGATGGTAGTGCAATGGAATACAACAATCTCATCACACGTACGGGCTACGGCCGTGGTGGCTCAGCAATGCTCTTGATGTTCGTCTCGATGTGGAACAATGGTTGTGGCGACCTTGGTAACAGTGGTCAGAAGAACAGCCAAGTCTTCTGGCGCGTAGCCGTTGGCAAGACCACAATAAAGAGCAAAGAAACGGGCAAAGACGTTGAAGTGGGTGCAGCCTACTCGCCCTACGGACGTGGCTTTACGCGCTATACGCCTTCGCTACGCTTGTGGCAACTTCTTGAAGAGCACAGGGCAACCGACCAACGCACGGAAGCTACGTTGCTCGACCACTATGATGTTGTAGACGGATTGCAGAAGAACGTCGAGAGCAACTATCCACTGCTTCAAGACACAGCAATCTACTATTGCCCTCTGGACGGCGACTCGCCCGAAGGACAAGCAAAGCAAGCTTGGGCAAAAGACCGCTACCGCATACAGTTTGCCTTTGGTGGCGACATACCTGTCTTCACATCGGGCGATCTTGACAAGGCTACACCTACCGAGACTGCAAAGAAGGTGAGCGACGTGTATGGCGACGCACGCTACAACGATGCTAAGATTGGTGGTAGCCGTTCGTACCCGGGCATACGTAAGTTCCTCGACGACGTGTATAACCCAAGCTACCCGACATGGGACATCAGCAGTCGCGACGCCATCGTTATGCGTGTGAGCGAACTCTACTTGATAAAGGCAGAGGCTCAACTTGGTCAGGGCAACTCGGGCGACGCTCTGAACACCATCAACGAGTTGCGCACAGTGCGTGCTAAGGAAGGCGAAGACAACACTCTGAGTGGCACATGCGACATCGACATGATACTTAACGAGCGTGCCATAGAGCTTTGCGGCGAACAGATGCGTTGGTTCGACTTGAAGCGTACGGGCAAACTCATTGAGTACGTGAAGAAGTACAACGCTCAAGCCTCGGGCAACATTGACGAGCATCACCTCTATCGCCCAATCCCACAGACAGAGCTTGATGCAGTCTCCAACCTTGGCAACGGTTTTAGCCAAAACCCTGGCTATTAATGGCACTTTAGCATAATACCATATAATCGGCCGACAACCGGCTATTCGAATTTAGCAGTCGAATAGCTGGTTGTTTTTTTTGTATGTATATAGAGAAAAGAATTGCGTAAAAAAAGGAGTTTAGAAAACAGACAAAAAGAGCGGAAGGAAGATGTTTCCTTCCGCTCCAAGAGTGGTTGTAGGATATGGTTAGTAAGAGTTGTTTTATAGGCTATCGCCGAAGTCGGCTTTAAATTTGGCGACAAGTTTTTCTTGCCAATCGTCGACGGGAGCGAGGCGTCCGAAGAAGAAGCGGAGTACCTTGGGCTCTTCGACAAAGCGAAGACCTTTGATGAGTTGGCGATTGTCCCAGACCCACTTGACACGGTCGGCAACGTACTCGATTTGCGAGAGCGTAAAGACGCGACGTGGCACGGCCAGTCGGAGCAGTTCGAGCTCGGCATAGCGTTCGGTGCCGTCGGGTTCACGTTGTTCGGAAATGGTGCCACGCTCCATGCCACGAATGCCACCTGCGATGTACATGGCGACAGCCAAAGCTCCTGCGGGATATTGGCTGTGTGGCATATCGGGGAAGAATGCAGAGGCGTTGAGGTGAGCGCCAAGACCACCTGCGGGCTTAACAACGGGGACTCCATATTCGTCGAGTTCGCGCACGAGGTGCTCTATGAAGAGGGGACCTTGCGAGATGTATTCCATGTCGAGGGTCTCGTAGAGACCAACTGCAATGGCTTCCATAGAGCGGACCTCCATGCCACCATAGGTGAGGAAACCTTCGTAGAGAGGGACAAACTCTTTCATGCGCAAGAGTAGGTCTTGATTGTTGGAACAGATGCAACCACCACGTGCGAAGCCGAGTTTGCGCGCCGAGAAGTATGTGATGTCCATTGCGGCACACAACTCGTGCATAATTTCTTTGGTGTCTTTGTTTTTATAAGCCTCTTCGCGCGTCTTGATGAAGTAGAGGTTGTCTTGTAGGAGCGAAGCGTCCATGACAGATATTATGCCATTTTCGCGACAAATCTTGGCCACTTCGAGCATGTTGGCCATAGAGATGGGCTGTCCGCCGATGAGGTTGGTGCCAGTCTCTATGCGGAGGAAAGATATGCGACCTTTGTTTTCGGCAATGAATTGTTTGAGGCGAGGGATGTCGAAGTCGCCCTTGAAGGGGTCTATGCTATCGGCTTGCAGACCTTTGGCAGCTACGAGTTCGACGACTTTGGCACCGAGGCGCGTGATGTGTGCCTTGGTGGTGGTGAAGTGGAAGTTCATTGGGACAACATCGCCCTTTTTGCAGAAAGCTTCGGCAAGTATATTTTCGCAAGCACGACCTTGGTGAGCTGGCAAGAAGTCGTTCAGTCCGAGGACATCTTGAATGGCACGACGGAGTCGGTTGCAAGTCTCGGAGCCTGCATAGCTATCGTCGGCTTGGAACATGGCAGCTTGCTGATTGTCGCTCATAGCGTTGACACCAGAGTCGGTGAGCATGTCCATGTAGATGTCTTTGTTTTGGAGGAGGAAAGTGTTGTTGCCAGCTTCGTTAATGAGGCGGAGGCGTTCGTCGACGTCGCGAAGATAGAGTTTCTGAACGATGCGCACCTTGTGCATTTCGAGAGGCACTTGATGTTCGGGGCGATAGAATTTTACTGTTGACATTGTGAACTATAAACTAATTTTGAATGTGCTGACGGGCTGTCTTGCAACAAGACAAGCCTATCAGCGACAAATGTTATATTTGTTTACGCAATTTAATTAAAATTATCGTAAAATAATTTAAACAAGGTAAATATGCTTGGCACAATAGTCAACACATCGTTCATAATAATTGGCAGTACGATAGGCAGTCTTATGCGCAAGAAGATAGACGAAAAACTTCAGACTGCGCTATATAATGCAATGGGGCTGGTGACGCTTGCACTTGGCGCAAACATGTGTGTTAGCAACCTTAGCAAGAGTACGCACCCTGTGCTTTTCATAGCAAGCATTGCTATTGGAGCCATTGTGGGCATGAAGATTGACATTGCAGGACGAATTGAGCGAGCTGCAGAGCGACGTGGAGCAACTCGGCTGGTGCAAGGGCTGACGACTTCGTGTTTGCTATATTGCATAGGGACGCTGTCGATAATTGGTCCTGTGCTGAGTGCCGTAAAGGGCGACAATACTTACTTGTATACTAACGCAACGTTGGACATTGTAACGTCGGCTATTTTTGCGACGACGTATGGCATAGGGATGATGTGGGGTGCACTGGTTGTCTTCTGTTGGCAGGGCGGGATATATGCCATTGCCTATATGCTCAACAGCGAGTCGGCCATTCCAGAAGCAATGATATGCGAGGTGTCGATTGTGGGTGGGCTACTGCTATTGTCGTCGGGGCTGTCGATACTTGGCATTAAGGACTGCAAGACAGTAAATATGTTGCCAGCATTGGTGATCCCGATTGTATATGTACTGCTGATGGGATGAGGGAGCGTTAGCGTTTGTTTCGTCGGTTGCCTGTCAGGACAGAGCATAGACGTGGCATAAAACGACTAAGCAAATAATAAACTACAAGGCAAGAGACAACGGTAAGGAAGACATTGTAGAAGTAGATAGAGATGTCGATAAGAGGGTCGTGGCTTGCGGTAAAGGGAAATATGCGACCTGGGATTCCGATGATGAAGAAATGGAATACGTAGACAAAGAAGACACTGCTGACAAGAAAAGAGTTTCGGCGAACACCATGCTGAGAGACTAAGCGATAGGCAAAACAGATGTAGGTAAGAGCAGCGATGAGTGTCCACACTTCGCGTACACCATAGGGGAAAGCGTAGCCAACGTGCAAAAGATAGGTGTAGACGGGCAAAGAGATTGCATAGGAGACATAGAAAAGCCTGCGGAAAGGATATATAGCACTACACAAATCTGTGTGCGAAAGGGCAAAGCATGCCCCAGCAGAGAAATAGAATAGTCCTACAGGATTGAGCCCATGGATGTCGGGCCAAACACCCGAGAAAAGGCAGAACGCGACAATTGACATAAAGACTATACGCAAGGCTTTTCGCTTCAAAACGAAATAAAGCACTGGAGTTAGCAAGACGAGAACCATAAGGTCGCGAACATACCACAGAGGGACACTAAGAGGCGACGTGCTATGAACGGGCATTTGACCGAACCAGTTGATAATGTTCGTATTCCACTGATAGCTATCATAGTAGATGTGTGGGTCGATAATCTTTCTGAACAATGAGACGAGAATATCAGAAGCTGTCGACGCCAGCGTAATTAGGTTAGGTAGGCTACGGAACACGTATATAAGACACCAAAGGACGTAGGGGATGAGGAGTGTGTGCAATCGAGACTTTAATTTTCGACCATATACGCTAAGGTTAAAGTCTTTGAGACGAAAGAAAAAATAGTAACCAGAGATTGTGAAGAAAATGGGTACGGCTGGAAGACTAAGAATCTTTTGAAAAAGGAGGTAACAAATATGGTAGGCATCTTGCGCAAATGTCGTGTCGGCACTTGGATGAGTGCCATTATAAAATTGATAATGTATAAAGACGACCACTACGACCATAGGGAAGCGCAGGACATCGAGCGTCTCGGACGTCAATTTATCTTTTTGTTCAGATTGGCTTATCATACTTAAAAGGAGATTGCTATAACTCTTTACACTTTTGGAGTATTTGGTCGGCAAGAGTGTCGACACCACTTAGACGGTCGTGAAGCAGGACTATGCTATCTTTTCTTAACCGACAGACGACACGAGATAGAACTTGCTGAGGCGTCCGCCGATGACGTTCTTGAAGAGTGTCGAGCGAACGGACTGACCAGCCTATGACTCGATGTCCTGTATGGCGAAGGACTGAGCGCATGTAGTGTGTACTGATGCCCAGAGGCGGACGAAAGAGGGTTGGGCGAACGCCACAAGCGAGAAAGATGGCGTCGTCGCAACGACGGATTTCGAGCAAGAGATGACTGGCACCCAAGAAGTTTGCCATGGGCTGGTGGCTATACGTATGGTTACCGACCTGATGTCCTTCGGCAACAATTTGTCGGACGACTTCGGGATACTTATCGACCTTTTCGCCGATGAGGAAAAAAATGGCCTTATGGTTGTGGCTGCGTAGGACGCTAAGCAAACGAGGAGTGTTG
>FLNY01004858.1_pt1 | contig 23667 bp, 17 predicted proteins | sample 1140381 | NCBI WGS metagenome assembly FLNY01 (sample SAMEA3878172, study PRJEB12797) | bioreactor metagenome | biome: Moose rumen | place: Sweden | collected 2011-10
CCCACCAATCGCATAAAAAATAAATGCTTTAGGCTGCGCGTGTGAAGCGAACGTGTCTTTTTCGATTTTAAACACAATTTTCTTGTGAGTGACGAAAGTCGACATTTGGGCTAATTAGACAAAGATAAGAAAGCCCATAAGAGCCGCAAGATGCGCGAAATTGAAAAAAAAGCTGTTTCGACTTATAATCTCTCTAAATGAATGTCCTGATTATCCAGCCCCCAATCGCCCAGCTGAACACAGCTTATCCCAGCGGGGCATATCTTTCCTCGTTTTTTAAATCTCTCGGCTATGAAGCTAAATGGCTGGACTTGAACATCGCGCTTTTCTACGAAATTTTCTCAAAAAAAGGACTTACGAGGCTTTTTTCGCTTTGCTCTGAAAATGCCCTTCGTCTTGCAGACAAGGCAGAAAAAGAAGGCGATGAAGCAACGGCCTTTAATTTGCGCAGATATGTCTCTCAGAAAAATCTCTGGATTCAGTGGATAGATTTTATCACGGCGATTTTGCGTCCATTCTCTGAAAAAAGCTTTTCCGGAGGGGTAAATTCTGGCTTTGAAAATGCCCATCGCTTCGTTTTTGGCGCCCATGTTCCGCGGGGTGCGAGAATGGAAAATTACCTTGCGAATTTAGAGCACGACCTTACCACCGACGATGCCCGCTCTCTTGCGAGTTTTGCCCTTGCCGATTTAGCAGATTTTATTCAGATTGCCTTCGATAAAAATTTTTCTCTGGTTCGTTATGCTGAAAGCCTCACCGTAAGCGAGTCGAGTTTTGAAGAAGTTGCAAAAGGAGCCGACAGCCCGATTCTAAAAGAATTTTATGAGCCGATGCTGAAGAATCCCCTCGCTACAGCTGCTTTCGCATCTTCACAGGTTTTGCCGGCTAAAGCCGTCGCTCCCTACCCCTTAAAATCCCCAGAACTTCTCGTTCTTATTTCGATTCCATTCCCAGGAACCTTTGCCGCTTCCCTTGCAACAGGACGATTTTTTAAAGAGCGTTTTGGCGATAAAGCTTATGTCTGCTTCGGCGGAGGCTTTGTAAACACAGAATTGCGAGAAACGAAGGAAGTATTGCTGGCAAAATATTGCGATGCAATCTGCTACGACAGGGGATATGCAAGTTATAAGCAATTAGTAATGCGAAATGAAGAAAGTGAAATCAAGCCGGTTTTTAAGCTCAGGCAATTTGTAAAAGATTATCGCCGCAAGCCAGATAATGACAGCGCCGTTACAATCATCCCTCCTCTTTCCGAAGACGAAGTAGCTTATGCGGAAGCAGTCGCTTATGAAAAAGAAATCACAATGTCTTTGATTCCCGACTTCTCTGACATAGATTTTTCCCTTTATCCCCGTCTTATTGACGACACGAATCCTATGCACAGGCTTTGGTCGGACGGAGCATGGATTAAGGCTTATATGGCACACGGCTGTTACTGGCATAAATGCGCCTTCTGCGATGTCACGCTCGATTATGTTAAAGGATATTGCCCGACAAATGTAAAAAGACTTTATGAAGGACTTCTTTCACAATGCGAAAAAAAAGGCGTTTACGGAATCCATTTTGTAGACGAAGCAATGCCACCCGCCCTGATGCTCCAATTTGCGCGAGAAAATATCGCTCATAATTCTCCAATTACCTGGTGGGGAAATGTCCGCTTTGAAAAATCATTCACTCGCGATGTTGCAGACTTTTTGGCTTACGGTGGCTTAATCGGCGTTTCTGCAGGCCTTGAAAGCGCCACAGGAAACGGACTTGACGCAATTCACAAGGGAACTGATTTGCAATCAATCGTCAGTGCCTGCTGTGCTTTCAAAGAGGCTGGAATCTTGGTTCATGCCTATATGATTTACGGCTACTGGTGGGAAAAGGAGCAGGATTTAATCAACTCAATGGAAACACTCCGGCAGTTCTACGAAAACGGACTTTTGGACTCTTCTTTCTGGCATAAATTCGTCCTTACCCGACATTCCCGTGCTTACAAGGAATGGCAGGAAGGGAAAATTCCTGACTTAAAGCCAATCGATCCCCAACAGAAAAAAAATGCGCCTCTCTTCGCAAAAAACGGACTTCATTTTGAAGGCGAAAAAAAATCCGAAAAATACGGCCCGGCGCTGGAATTCTCACTAAATCAATGGATGCACGGACAAGACATTCAAAAAAATATCCAAAAATGGTTCAATTTTCCGGTTCCCCGCCCGACTGTTCCAAAAAATTTCATCGCAAAAATGATAAGTCACTTCGAGAGCAGCCGGGAAGCCTGTCTTGAAAAACACAGGTCTTCTAAAGCTTTAACCGAAGGAGCCAGAGCTGACAAATTCATCTGGCTTGGCGGCGAAAAGATTCCCCTTCCAAACGGCAAAATCGGCTGGTTTTATATGGGTGAATTTTACACAGCAAAAAAAGACGCTCCGTTGAGCGAGTTTTTAGGAAAAGGCCTGTGCGTTCTGTAAAAATTTTCTTCTCGTCAGTGATTTTCTTTTTCTCAATTTTTTCTGTGAACGCTCAGCTTTTTGACTTTTCTGGAAAAGAAATAGCAAAAAATTTTCATCTGTCTGTCGAACCGACTTTTTCATACACGGCAGGTCATCTCGGAGAAATCTTATATTACTCATCTCCCAGCGACAAAAAAATCAGCTATCTTGAATGGGACAGGAATGTTTTTCTTTTTGGCACAAGGCTTTTGACCTCATACAAAAATCTTCATCTTGATTTCAGCTTTTCTTCCTCGCTTTTTGAACAGACCGCTGGCACGATGGAAGATTCTGACTGGCTCAACACGAACGATTATTCAATGAAAACGACATTCTCAGTCGGAGACAATGAGGCTGTAGAAAATTACGAGGCGGATTTTAAAATTTACTATGATTTTAAGACAAATGACTGGCTCACTTTTTCTCCAATCGTAAGCGTCCGGCACAACTATGATTCTTTTGAGCGAAGAAGTGCAGAAGGCTGGTACGGAGATTATAAGCACTCCGCAGACGGTAAAAATCACTGGTGGTATGATGATGATGCAGCGCACTTTCCCGACACCTATTACAGCGATGAAAAAGGCCGCTATGTCACGCGAAAACTCGCCGGCATTGATTTTTTCAGGCACTCGCTTTTTACTTTTTTCGGATTTAACACGAAGATTTCGCCATCTTCCCGCTTAAATTTTGATTTTTGCTTTCTTATCTCGCCATTTTCTTATTTTTATGCCATTGATTCTCACCATGCACAAGATTCTTCGACAAAAGAAATGTACAAAAAACACTATCGCATGATTCAATTCTCATATTTTAATCTTCTTTCGATTGGCACAGGGGCATTTTTTTCTGTCACAAAGGTTTTTGAGATTTCACTGCGGGCAAATTATCTTTTTACTTTTGAAATTGAAAGGGGAACTTTGTTTTCGGACACTTTCGATGGAGCAAAACAAGATAATTATTACAACACAGGCCAGGACTCAGGCGTAGAGTTTGAGAATTTTACGGTTACGCTTGGCTTAAAGGTGAAAATTTTTTAATTGCGTTTATCTCTAAAAACTCGAGTTATCTCTAAAAATTGCAATTTTTAGAGAATCCCATTATAATTTTGAGAAATGGAGAAATCTATCTTCAGGAGATTTTTATGGAAACGACCCTTCCGCGTCTTTTTAGAAAGAGAGCACAAGAATACCCAGAAATTGCTTTTCAGATGACTCGTTTTAAAGACGGGCATTTTGAGCCTACAACTTACAAAGAAGCTTATGATTTTTCTGTAGCATTCGCCGGGGGATTGCTTGCTCACGGCGTTGAACGCGAAGAGCATATCGGCTTAATTTCTGACAACCGAAAGGAATGGGAGCACGCCGACATGGGCTTGATGATGACAGGCGCAATCGATGTTCCCCGCGGTTGTGACGCTACAATCGGCGATTTGGAATATATTCTGTCCTTTGCTGAATGTAAGCGAGTTATCGTAGAAAATTCAAGCCAAATCACAAAAATCTTAGGAATAAAAGAAAAGCTTCCCCTTGTCACCGAAATGATTGTTTTTGACCCTCCAACGGACAAGGATATCGAGGAAACAAAAAAAGCAGGCATAAATCTTTTTTCTTTTGAGCAAATAGTTGAAGAAGGTAAAAAATACAACGAGCAGAATCCTGGCAAGGTTGACGAAGAAATCGAAAAAGGCAAATGGGACGATTTAGCCACAATTATCTTCACTTCGGGAACTACAGGTAAGCCAAAGGGCGTTATGCTCTCCCACGGAAACTTTATCACTCAGCTGGACGAGGTTTGTGAGAGAATCTATCTTTTCCCTGGAGACCGTGGTCTTATGGTTCTTCCGGTATGGCACGCTTACCAGAGAGCAGTTGAATATGTCGTTATGAATCAGGCCGCTACAATCTGTTACTCAAAGCCAGTTGGTCCTGTTCTTCTTGCAGATTTACAGACTTTAAATCCCCAGGTTTTGCCGGCCGTTCCCCGTGTATTCGAGGCTGTTTACGATGGAATCTGGCGAAAAATGCGAAAAACCGGCGGAATCACATTCAGCCTGTTCAGATTCTTTACAAATATCGCCCTTTTCCACTCAAAGCTCGACAGGGTTCTTTTTGACAGAACTACGCGCTACGGAATGGACAAAAGATGGCTTCAATGGCCGGCTTTCGTTCTTCCTTGGCTTATCTGCTACCCCATTAAGCTTTTGGGACACGCTCTTATCTTCCGGAAAATCAAAAAAATGCTCGGAACAAGCTTCCGTTCGGGAGTTCCTGGCGGCGGAGCGCTTCCTCCTGCTGTCGATAAATTTTTCTGGGCAATCGGAATCAAGCTTTCAGAAGGCTACGGCCTAACCGAAACTTCCCCAATCATCTCGGTGCGCCCGATTTCCCGCCCTGTTTTGGGAAATGTCGGCTCGCCAGTTCGTGGCGTTTCTGCCCGAGTCGTAGACCCGCTCACTCGAAAGCCGCTTAAGCGAGGCAAAAAAGGCGTTCTCGAAGTAAAGGGCGGCACCGTAATGAAGGGCTACTACAAGCAGCCGGAGCTTACAGCAAAAGTAATCGATGAAAACGGTTGGTTCGACACGGGCGATTTGGCCCGCTTAACGGCGAACAACGAAATTGTTTTGTGCGGGCGAATGAAGGACACAATCGTTCAGACTGGCGGCGAAAATGTCGAGCCTCTTCCAATCGAAATGAAAATGCAGGAATCCAGATTCATTCAGACGGCAGTCGTTTTGGGACAGGACCAGCGCTATCTTGCAGCCCTTGTCGTTCCTGAGCAGAGCGAAATCGAAGCTTTCTGTGCAGACGCAAAGCTTCCTTACAAAAAATACTCTGATATGGTAAAAAGTGACGAGGTTCTGCATTTAATCGAAACTGAGGTTGCAACGAGAGTAAACGCAAAGAACGGATTTAAATCTTACGAGAGAATCAACAAAATCGGTCTTCTGGAAAAGCCCTTTGAGGTCGGAGTCGAGCTTTCTGCAAAACAGGAAATGATGCGCTACCGAATCAACGAAATTTATTCGAGCGAAATCAAAAAGCTTTTCAAATGATTTCTTCTCACAAGGACAAATTTTTAAAACTTTTTCTCTTTTTTGCTTTTTTTTGCGTTACGGGCTTAAGTTTTGCAAGGGATTACGAAAAAAGAATCTTTTTGTGGGAAAATATTCCCAAAATGGAAACTCAAAAACGCGACACGATTCTGTATTATTGCCCAGCAAAACGGAATTCGGCGGCTGCCCCTCAGAATGACAATGCTTTGCAAAGTGAAGCATCTCAATTCCCCGCTGTAATAATTTGTCCGGGCGGAAGCTACCATCACTTGGGAATGCCAAGGGAAGGTTTTGCTACGGCACGCTGGTTTTCTTCACACGGTTTTCAAGCCTTTGTTTTAAGGTACAGGGTCGCATACAACTGCCACCACTACCCTGACCAGCTTGAAGACCTTCAAATGGCTCTTGTCTATATTCGCGAACATGCAGAAGAATACGGAATCGACAAAAACAAAATCGGAGCAATTGGCTTTAGCGCCGGCGGGCATTTAGTCACAATGGCCGGTGAATTTGCCTCAACTCACGATGAGCTTTCAAAACTTGGAATTAAAACAAGCGAAAGCTTAAGGCCTGATTTTGTAATGCCAATTTATCCTGTCGTTTCAATGCAGGACGACATCTCTCACAGATGGTCTCGCAGAAGTCTGCTCGGACACCAATGGAGTGAGCCAAATGCGACAAAGGGCTGGCGTCCCTGGAATTTTTGGGGACACTCTTACTCTAAAGCCCTTAAAGACGAATTTTCAATGGAGTTGAATGTCCCGGATGATATGCCGCCAACCTTCATTCTCGCTTGTGAGGATGACCCCGTAGTTATTTACGAAAATTCTGTCAGACTCGAAAAAGCACTTGCCGACAAAAATATTCCGCATCTTTTTGTCACTTACCCAAGGGGCGGTCACGGCTTCGGAATGAAAGAAACAAGTGCCATTATGAAAGAAACTCACTGGAACGACAGAGATTTGCTTCCCTGGCTGAAAGAAATCGGAATTCTCAATCAAGAATCCTGAGTATCCTTTGGCAAAAGCAGATTCAGCAAAATGGCAAGTACAAAGACTACGGCGACGCAGTTTTCAGCAAAGACACTCTGAACGATTTTCGGGAAAATCTTGAACATTTCATTGCACTGTGTAAAACCAAGTCCGACTGACAGCGAAAGAGCCACAATCGTAGTGTTTCGTGCCGTATAACCGCATTTTCCCACAAGCTGAAAACCTGCCACAACAATCGTTCCGAACATCATAATCGTACAACCGCCGAGAACGGCCTGAGGAACAGTAGTAAGCAACGCACCGAAAATCGGGAAAATACCCGCTATAATCATAATCACGGCACCAGTCGCTATGGTAAATCTGTTTACAACCTTCGTCATTGCCACGAGCCCGATATTCTGGCTAAAAGAAGTGATTGGCGTACAGCCAAAAAGCCCCGAAATTGAGCTTACAAATCCGTCAACGGCAAGGGCTCCGGAAAGCTCTTTTTCCGAGATTTCTTTATTCAAGCCAGTTTCACAGACAGCGGTTGAGTCTCCGATAGTTTCTGTGGCCGAAACAAGATAAATCACGAGCATCGAAATAATCGCTCCAAGATTGAATTCCGGTTTAAATGGCAAAAATGCCGGCAGTGAAACGATTTTTGTTGAAGAAAGAACAGTAAAATCAACGGCACCAAAAAGAATTGCGACACTATAGCCAACGATAAGGCCAAACAAAACCGAAAGGACTTTTATATAGCCTTTTGTAAAAATCGTAAAAAGAAGACAAGAGACAAGAGTCACAGTTCCGATAATCCAGTTGTGGACTGAACCAAAATCTGCAGAGCCTTGCCCTCCTGCAAAAGAATTTGCACCTACTGAAAGCAGAGAAAAACCAATCGCAGTTACAACGGTCGCCGCCACAATCGGAGAAATTATTTTCATCCAGTATTTTGCAAAAAGACCAAGGAGGCCTTCGATAATACCACCGACAATTACACAGCCGATTACAGTTCCGATGTTATAAGATGTGCCGATAAAGATTGCCGTATTCAAAAATGTAAAGCTTATTCCCATTACAATAGGAAGACCTGAACCGACTCGCCATAAAGGAAAAAGCTGTAAAAGAGAGCCGATTCCCGCGACAATCATCGCATTCTGAATGAGCCTGGCCGAAAGAGATGGCTCAATGCCGCAGACATTTGCCAAAATCATAATCGGCGTGATATTTGCAACGAACATTGCGAGAATATGCTGCAATCCAACAGGAAGTGCATTTTTTAAAGGAACGGCTCCTTCCAATGTGTAAATGTTTTCGATTTTTGCGTTTTTCATATTTTATCCCCGAAATTTAATTTCTCCAGTTTTGTCATTCATCGATTCTACAATCGCAAGCGACTCAAGGTGAAAGCCCTTTTTGCGGATAATCTCGCCGCCTTCCTGAAAGCCCTTTTCAATCGCAATTCCAATTCCTGCAACCTGAGCGCCAGCCTGCCTGACAATTTCAGTCAGACCCAAAAGCGCCGCTCCACGAGCCAGAAAATCATCAATAATCAGAACCCTGTCGGAAGGCGAAAGATATTTTTTTGAAACAAAAACATGATTCGTGCATTTGTGAGTAAATGATTCGACATCCGCGCAATATTTATCACCATCGATATTCACGCTCTGAGTTTTTTTTGCAAAAAGAACCGGAACGCCGAAGTAACGGGCAACTATACAAGCAATTCCAATCCCACTCGCTTCAATCGTTAAGATTTTTGTGATTTTTTCGTTCTCGAATCGCTTTTTGAATTCCTCGCCCATTTTTTCGAGCAAAGAAATATCAATCTGATGGTTCAAAAAACTGTCAACTTTAAGGACATTGCCCTCACGAACAATGCCGTCTTTTAAAATTCGTTCTTCAAGAAAATTCATTCTTATACTCTAACAAAAAAGAGCGTTTTCTGCTATAATCTTAAAAATGAAAATCACGCCAGACTACACAGTAATTTATCAAGATGATGACATCGTTGTGCTAAATAAACGAAGCGGACTTTTAATTGCGCAAGACCGCTATGACGAAGAAGCTCCCCGACTCGACCTTGAAGCCGAAAAAGAATTCGGCAAGCTTTTTGCAGTCCACAGAATCGACAAGGACACTTCTGGTCTCGTAATTTACGGACGGAATGCCGAAAGCCACCGAAATCTTTCAATGCAATTTGAAAACCGCGAGGTTACGAAAATTTATCACGCACTTGTTCTCGGACACCCGATGTGGGAAACAAAAAAAGTCGACTCAAAACTTCTTGTCGATGGAGACGCACGGCATCGCACGGTTTTAAATCAAAAATACGGAAAAGTTGCCATTACGGACTTTAAGAATCTTGGCTCATGCGGCCCTTATTCATGGATAGAAGCCCGGCCAAAAACCGGAAGAACTCACCAGATTCGCGCTCATCTGCAATCTCTTGGAATTTCTATCGTCTGTGACCCTCTTTACTCTGGAAATCAGCATCCCGTCCTTCTCTCTGAAATCAAAAAACGCTGGAACGGAAACGAAGCGGAAGAACGCCCTCTTTTAAGCCGTCTCGCTCTTCACGCATATTCTCTTACCATAAAGCACCCAAAAACCGGCGATGAAGTCACTTTTACGGCTCCTTACCCAAAGGACATGGAAGCCACCCGAAAGCAGCTCGCATCTATTTTTGGCGTAAATCCGCTGGAAAAGTAAACAAAAGCCATGCGACAATATATCGCCACACAAAATCTTGATTCAGACGGTTTTCTCACAATCAACGGAAAGGATTTCCGCTATTTAAAAAGCATTCTCCGTCTTTCCGTTGGGGATATGCTTCATGTAAGGCTTTTGGGCGGAGCTTTACAGGAAATGACTGTCTGCAAAATCGATGAAAAGTCAAAAAAAATTTCCCTCCAGATTTGTGATTCCAAGGCCTCTTCAAGCGAAAACCTTCCGACACAAAACTCATTACTTTCTTCCTGCGAGTTTACCCTTTTTATGGCACTTCCAAAATCAAGCAAATTTGACCAAATCGTCCGCCAGGCAACAGAATGTGGCATCACAAAAATTATCCCTGTTCAGACTGAATTTTCTCAAAAAGGAAGCGAAAAAATCAACTTCCGTTCAGAAAGGTTTGAAAGAATCATAAAAGAAGCCAGACAACAAAGCGGAAGTCCCGTCGAAACAAAAATTGAGCCTTGCGTAAGCTTAAAAACAGCGTGTGAACTATGGAAATCTGAAGCTGAAAGCCTAAAAGAAAGCGAAAGCCTTGCCGTAGTCCTTTATGAGCGAAATGATTTTACGGTTTCTGTTGGTGAAAGCGTAAAAAACAAAGAAAATCTAAAAAAAATTGCTCTTTTTTGCGGAAGTGAAGGAGGACTTTCACCAGAGGAAATAAAGCTTTTGTGCAGCCAAGGCTTTAGTGCAGTTCATTTAAAGACAAATATCTTAAGATGCGAAACGGCGGCAATTTATGGAATCGCCGCCCTTCAAACTAGAATTTTTTCTTAAATTTATAGGTATAGGTCAGAGGAATCGAAAGGGCCGTAAGACCGTCAGCACGGGCAGCATTCATATCAAAACGGATTCCTGTGCCGATTGTTCCTGCATTTGCCGGCAAATCAAACTTAAACCTTGGATAAACCGTAATCCAAGTCGTATCACTTGCATGCAAAAGAGTCCGAATCTTAAAATTCAGCAGAGCCTCAACGCTCTCTGAAAGCTGGTAATTAAGACGAAGCTGTGCATAAAACGGAATTCCCTCATGAGTGAATTTATCGGTTCTTTTTGCCTTACCGTTTTTGTATTTTACAACTGTCCCGCCCCTGATGATTGTCGCAGTTTCCGTTGAGATTAAATTTCCGTCCGAGTCATAATATTTTATTGTTCCGATGTACTCGTTCGTCAGAGCCGTAATCACATCTCCGTAAATTCCCAAGCCTTTTTCTGCAAAATTATATCCGCCTGTAAGCCCCAGAGCGTATTTTGCGCTTTGCTTCTTGAATTTGTAGACATCGTTTTCATAATCATCGCTGCCGACGACACATTCTTCAGGAAGATAATCGCTGGTCGTAAAGTTGTAGTAAAAATGAGCGTTCAAAATAAGATTTTCTTTTCCTGTAAAGCCCGCAAAAGCACCGAATTTTCGCTCGTCATCAGTGACATTGTGAGCCGTAAAACCAAAATCAAGCAGCTCTTCTGCGCCTGCGTTCACTCCAAAATCAATCGCCTTTTCAAATTCATCTTCATCAGGATACATCGTAGCCCCGCCGGCAAGCTTCAAATAACAAAAAGTTCCCAAAGTCCAGTCACTGGTAACGCCGGCGGCAAATCCGTTCGTAAATACAGAAAAGGAATCGCTTCCAAAATATCGCTCCTCATCCAAGCTGTCTGTCAGAAGTCTGCCATACTTTGTAGTCGTGTCATCTGCCGCAAGATAAGCCGACGGAATCGCAAAATGCTTGGAAAAATTGTTGCCGAAAGCAAGGCCAAGCTGGGGAATTGGAGAATAGTGGACATAACCCTCTGGAATCACAACAAACTTCGCCATATCATCATCAAAATTCTGATAAAAAGCCGTTAGACGGGCACGCAAAGAAAGCTGCTTATTTTCCAAGTCAAGCTGAGCCTGGTCGCCGAACGAAAACCCTGAGTTTGTCGATTCTACACCTGAATATTCTTTTTCCGTAGAGCGAGAGTAAAAATCATAGTCAGCAATTTCATCGCTGTCCGCACCCACCGTGTTCTTAAAAGTGAGCTTGGTTTTCGACGAAAGTGAAAGACCTACGAGAAAAAAAAGAATGAGTACAAAAAATTTCCGTTTCATAAATGTCTCCATTTGTCATTATGAAGGGGGAAGTCTCCCCCTACGGTCGCACTTCGTTGCGCCCTACCCTCTCTACGGGGGCAAGCCCCCGTAACGCCCCCCCCGATGCTTTTACTAACGATTTCCAGGCCCGCCACTACTTCCGCCAGGAGCATTGCTGTTACCGGAAGAAGATGTTGAAGTGCTGGCAGTCATTGAGCTTATTGAAGTTCCGCTTGCACTCGTTGCAGGAAGATAAAAGCCCGTTCCAGAAATGTATTCATTTCCGCTGACTGTAGCATTCTTGTAAGCAGTATAACTTCCACTTAAAGAACTGTCGATGTAAAGAGCCATTGAATAAGCATAAGGAGCCTTTACTGCAACAATATTCGTTCCGCTTGAATTGTTAATTGCGAAATAAGTATTTGCACTTCCAGAACAAGAAGAATAATTCACAAGATTTATACTTGAAGAAACCTTAGTAGTTTCACCCATACTATCCGTTCCAATTGCAAGGATTTTTCCCCCAGTTACTTTGAAAGAAGAATCAAAATCAATCGGAGAGTTATCATTGGCATAAGTGCAAACAACTGTTATTCCACCACTTACTGACATAGTTCCGTTAGAGTCAATGCCATCACCTTTGGATTTCACATAAACAAAACCATCAGAAATTGAAATGCTGCTTCCTGCATTCAATCCGTCATCATATTCGGCAGTGACAATCGTAGTTCCACCAGAAATTGAAATGCTAGTATCTCCTTCGATTCCCTCAGCCGCAAAAGTTATAGATGTAGAACCGCTAGAAACGCCGTCCGCGTCATAATAAGAACCTGTTTTTTTATTGTCGTTCGTAAATCCTGTGACACCAGCTGCCGTAATTGTGTTAGTTCCGCCAGAAATTTTTACGACAGGAGCGGCTATTCCTTTGCCATTCCATGTCGTTACGCTTGTCGTTCCACCGGCAATCGTAACATAACTTGAACTATAATCATCATCATCCGTCTTAAAGGCATTTGCTTTTCTTAAATCGCTTGTAGAAACAATACCACAGCCATAGAAAGTGATAGTTCCGCCATTCACAATGATTCCTTTTCCACCAAAAAGTCCGTTCTTACCAGTACCAGATGATTGGATTTTTGAATAATCTGAAAGTGGCGAAGTTGAAGAATATGTATAATTTTTAAGTGTGAGTGTTCCGCCGTCCACCGTGAGCGTTCCGTCTTTTGAAGCGATACAGTTTTTGTATGCCTGGGTAACAGAAAGGGAGCCGCTTCCCAAAATCTTCAAATCACCTTTACTGTACAAAGTGCCCTTTGAGTCACTTCCTTCTCTCTGTGCTGATCTTGTGACAGTACAGGGGACTGAGTTTCCGTCGTCATCAGTATATGTATCGCTTGAAGATGTCGAATATTCCTCGCCATAGCCCGTGCCGTAGCTTCTGCCGTCAGTAAATGTGTTAGCCCCGGTAAGAGTGACATTAGCCGCACTTCCCTTCGTCACTTCAAGACACGGATAATTTGAAGAAGTGATTTTAGCCCCGTTCAGAATGACATTTACCGCATCGCTCGCATTTGACTGTATTTTTACGCCACCACTTGTCATAGTGCCAGAAATATTTACGGTAAGTTCTCCTGTATAGTCTTCGGCATTCACTTTGATTAAACCGGTTGAAGAGCCAGAATCATCCTCTGTGAATTTTACCTTTAGCGTGTCAGAGGCCGAGCTGTCGTTAAAGGTCGTGTTTGAAGTCGTAATTTCATACCATGTCGAGTTGTCCGCAGAAACTTTGCCGTTCGTCAAATCAAGATATAAAGTGCTCGTCGTAATTCCGGTTGAAACCTTTGAGCTTAAAGCCCCCACCGTAATCGTAGCAGAATCAGAATATGAGGCAGAGCCGTCACTTGCCGTCACTTTTACGGTAACGCTTTGAGAAGCTGTTTCTGTATTTTTTCCCGTCAAGGTTACGCTTTTTCCGTTTGCGCCAGAAAGACTTGCATAATCAGAGCCGGAAGTAATTTCCCAGGTGTAAGAAATCGTCGGGTTTCCCGCGTATGACGGGCTTGCTGTAAGAATTGTGCTTCCGCTTGCTGAAATGCTTGAAGAAGAAGCCGAAAGACTTACGCCAGTCAAAGAGTCAGTGACAGTCTCGCCATTTTTTGCCACAGAAATTGTCTTACTTGCAGTAGCAGAGCCTGTTCCGTCAGAAGCCGTAACTTGAATCGTCACAGCTTGAGCTGAAGAAGTCGAATTTTTTCCTGTTAAAGTTACACTTTCCCCATTTGTGCCAGAAAGGCTTGCATAATCAGAACCGGAAGTAATTTCCCAGGTGTAAGAAATAGACGAGCCTGAAAGATTTGAAGACGCAGTAAGTTCAGCCGTTCCGTTATATGAAATTGAATCAGAGCCTGAGATTTTTGCAGTCACAGTTGCAGGACTGACAATAAAAGAAATTTCACCAGAATCATAAACAGAACTTGAATTAGTCGTGACCTTGCATTTTACAATCACTGTCTGGGCGCTTGTTGTAGTATTGCAAGTAGTAAGAGTTGCAGTATCTTTGTCATAAGAAATATTCGCATAATCATCACATTCATTTTCATCTTCGTCCAAGACCTTCCATTTATATTTTGAAATAGAAACATCTCCCAGAGTCGAAACATTCGCCCTAAGAGTCAGAGTCTCGCCAGAAGCCTCCAAAGTTGAAGAATCAGAATCCGAAGAGATACTAACGCTTATACATTTGTCGTCAGAATCAATAACGCATGAAGAAAAAATCAAAAAAAGCGATATAACAGAAAAAAATCCCGAAAACCTTCGTTTCATAAAATCCTCCATAAAATCTTCACTATCTCAGATTGATAATCAAGATTATAACAAGGATTTCATTTCTGTCAGTCAAAAAGAATTATTATAAGTTCTTTCTTAAACTTTTCTTAATCAGACTTTTCAGTTTTTTACTTTGCTTATTGAGAAATTATTTTATACATAGGATTTTCATCAGGCCGCAACTCAAGAATATGCTTTTCGCAGGGAAGAACTTCGCTTGGATCGTGAGTGACATGCAAAATCGTAGTCGTGCCAGTTTCAGCGACAGTTTCGATTAAATCCAGAATCTTCTGCCTGTAATTTTCATCAAGGCCGTGACAAGGCTCATCAAGAATCAGAATCTTCGGGTTTTTTACGGCCGCACGCAGAATCAAAACCGCACGCTGCTCGCCATAGCTTAATTTTCCAAAAGATTCCTTTTCCCGTCCTTCAAATCCGCCTAGGCGAAGCCATTTTCTTGCAATCTGAATCTCAACATCAGTTTTTTGCTCGTAAAGCCCGATTGAATCTTTAAATCCGGAGATAATCACGCTTTCAAGGTCAGTTCCGCCAACCATTCTGTACTCCACATGCCAGCGGTAGCTTACAATTCCAAGATTTTTTTTGATATCCCAGATTGTTTCTCCAGAACCGCGTTTTTTCCCAAATAGATAAACCTCATTCGAGAAAACCTGATGATTGTCACCCGTGATAAGCTCAAGGAGAGTAGTTTTGCCGCTGCCATTAGGTCCACGGATAAGCCAGTGCTCACCCTTTTTAACATCCCAGTTAAAATCCCGCAGAACGCGATGGTCATCCCAGCCGACATTCACATTCACCATTTTCACGAGAGAAGCTGGCCTATTGCAATCATTTTGAGCGTTGTCAAGGAATTTGCTTCCTTCACTTTGAATTTCTTTCAACTCGCTCACAAAGGCAGTCTTTTCGCTCTCACGAGATATAGCTTTCTTTTCGTTTCGCTCAGAAAGCAATTTTTCGTAGTCCCCTTTTAATCCTGAAAAAGAAACCTTCCCCTCTGAAAACTCAAGGACATTCGTAATCGTCTCTGGAATTTCGTGATAGCGCTCCATTCCAAGAATTATCGTCGTTCTAGGCTCTGATGAAGATGAATTTTTTTGCTTTCCTACGATTGTTTTGAAAAATTCGAGCAAAATACTTCGGCTTTGAGCGTCAAGCCCTGCAAAGGGGTCACTTAAAATCAAAAGTTTTTTTCCAGAAAGAAGAGCCCTGCAAAGAAGCGTTCTCCTGATTTCACCGGTAGACATAAATTTAAGTCCGCGGTCAAGAATCTTCTCGACTCCGCAAAGTTTTACCTCTGGCAAAGTTTCAAGCCGCCCTGCAATCGCTGGCAAGGGAAGATTCCTGTGCTTTGCGTCGGGACCTCCCAAAACCTCGCAGATAAATCGCCTTCCGGTTCGTCCTTCATCAATTTTATTTAGATATTCGCTTTCATCTAAATCCCGCTCTTCCTGAATCAAGCTCGCAGCCCTTTCGAGGGAAACGATTTCTACAGAATCAGAAAATATTGTTTCATAAAGAGCGTCTGAAGAAACATTCGGCAAAATCTGCTTTTCTCCAGCCAAAGCTCTCAAAAAGTCAGCCTTTCCGCCTCCGTTAGGACCAATAACAAGCCAGGCCTCACCCGCACGCATTTCCCAGTCGAGAGAGGCAATTTTTGTGCCGTGCAAATCCTGAACACGGCAATTTTTTATTTGAATCAGAGAATTTTCTTTCATAAAATCCTACGCCGTAGTTGCCGGCACCGCATTTCTTGCGTCAATCGGGTCATCGTCAACAAACTGCGCTCCCCCGCTCGCATACTGGATGATTGGCTCAACTTCGCCTTTTTTCGTCCAGATTTTGCCGTTGGGAAGCTCGTCAGGATTCTTTCCGATTGGAGCATTTGAAAGCAAAAGCTTTAATCGGTTGAGCTGGTTTACTTCGCTTGCGCCAGGGTCATAGTCAATCGCAGAGATGTTAGACTCAGGGTACCGGCGGCGAAGCTCTTTTATCATTCCTTTGCCCGTGATGTGGTTCGGAAGACAAGCGAAGGGCTGAACGCAGGCTACGCTTGGTGCGCCGGAATGAATAAGCTCTACCATTTCGGCAGTCAAGAACCAGCCTTCGCCGGAAATATTTCCAGTCTGAATGATTCCCTCAACGCTCTTCATCATATCCCAGATTGAGCTTGGCGGCTCAAACCTTCGGCTCTTACGAAGGCATTTTTTCATATAATTTCGGTAGAGTTCCAATGCCCAGACGAAGATTTTTGCATTTCGCGCTTCAGATTTCGGGAAAGCAAGCTCACGAGTTCTGAAAACGCCGTCAGAGAATGTGTAGAAAAGGAAGTCCATCAAATCCGGCATTACGCACTCAGCGCCCTCTTTTTCGATTACATTTACCATATCGTTGTTCGCAGTCGGGTGGAATTTTACGAGAATTTCACCGACAACACCGACACGAGGCTTTTTAATCGGTAAGATTGGCAGTCTGTCAAAGTCACGCACTATTCCACGAATCAATCTTCGGTATTTAAAGATTGAATTAGACTTCAACATTTCCTCGGCTTTGGCGTTCCATTTTTCGTAGAGGCGGTTTGCACTGCCTGGTTCTGCTTCGTAAGGGCGGACTCTGTAAAGCACCCGCATCAAAAGGTCGCCAAGGAAGGCAGCCATCATCGCCTTATGAACCATTCCAGGCGTGAAAGTAAAGCCAGGATTTTTTTCCATTCCGAGAGCATTAAGCGAAATTACAGGAACATGACTCCAGCCCGCATCGTTCAAGGCACGGCGAATAAAGCCGATGTAGTTCGTAGCACGGCAACCACCGCCAGTCTGCGAAATGATTACCGCCGTTTTGTTTATGTCGTATTTTCCAGATTCAAGGGCTTCGATAAGCTGTCCTGTGACCAAAATCGAAGGATAGCAGGCATCATTATTTACGAATTTGAGACCTGCATCCACAGCCTTCGGATCAACCGAGTCCAAAACGACGAAATTAAAGCCTGAGTATTGGAAAGCCTTCTGCAGCAATCTGAAGTGAATCGGCGACATCTGCGGACAAAGAATTGTGTACTCGTGCTTCATCTCTTCGGTAAAAATTACCCGCTGATAAGCCGCGCTCTTAGTCTCCAGCTTTTTTCTGTTTCGCTGACGAGCCTTAACAGCCGCAATAAGACTTCGGATTCGGATTCTAACGGCACCAAGGTTACTTCCCTCGTCAATTTTAATGAGCGTGTACATTCTGCTCTTTGACTTCATAATTTCGTCGACCTGATCCGCCGTAACTGCGTCCAAACCACAGCCAAATGAAGTAAGCTGAACAAGCTCCAAGTTCGGCATTCCAGAAACGAAATTCGCAGCCCTGTAAAGTCTGTTATGATAAGTCCACTGGTCAATGATTCTAAGCGGGCGTTCTACAGAGCCTAAATGAGCGATTGAATCTTCAGTAAAGACGGCAAGCCCCAAACCGTGAATCATCTCTGGAATTCCGTGATTAATCTCCGGGTCTAGGTGATAAGGCCGGCCGGCAAGAACAATTCCGTTTCCGCCGGTAACAACAAGTTCTTCCAGTGCTTCTTCTGCAGCCTTCTGTGTGTCAATCTTAAACTGCTCCTGCTCCTTCCAGCCCTCATCGACAGCCGCATAAACCTGCTCTTTTGTGAGGGAAGCAAAATGCTTGTGAAGCTCCTCATACATTCGCTCACGCAGGCGGGGCAAATCGTAAATCGGAAGGAATGGATTCATAAAGAGCAAATCGCTTGCTTCTTCGATAGAGTCAAGATTGTGCTTTAAGACTTCAGGATATGATGTGACGACAGGACAGTTGTAATGGTTTCCCGCACCTTTGTCCTCAAGCTTTTCATAAGGAATACATGGATAGAAAATAAATTTGCAGCCCATTTTGAGCAGGGATTCCATGTGTCCGTGAGAAATTTTCGCAGGATAGCAGACAGATTCAGATGGAATTGAGTCGATTCCCCGCTCATAAATCATTCGGCTTGAGCGAGGCGAGGTTTTAACCTGAAATCCCAGCTTCGTGAAAATCGTAAACCAGAGCGGATAATTTTCATACATATTAAGAACACGAGGAATACCCACGCTGCCCATCGGGGCTTCTTCTGGGCGGAGAGGCACATAATGATTGAAAAGCCTCTTGTACTTCCAGTCGAAGAGATTTGGAAGTTCGTAGCCTGTGTCTTCAACGCCAGTGTTGTTTTTGTTTGAGCCGTCGACGGTTTTTGCGTTTTCGTCTTTGAGCTGATGGCGTTCCAAGCCCTTTTCACATCGGTTTCCAGTGATGAACTGGCGCTTTTGTCCGCCTGTGGTGAAAGTATTAATCGTCAAAAGACAGTTGTTCTGACAGCCGCCGCATCGGGTAAGCTCCAAATCAACTTTAAATTGCTCCAGCTGCTCCAAAGTCGCAATGTTTGAAACGATTTTTGGCGGAACCCAGCCTTTTTCCTGACCAGGCTTTGGAGCGGTCAAATCGCACCACTGGTCATAAGCAATGAGAGCCGAACCGTAAGCGCCCATAAGACCCGCGACATCAGGACGGAATACATTGACTCCCGCGATTTTCTCGAATGCACGCAAAACCGCATCGTTATAGAAGGTTCCGCCCTGAACCACGACCTTAGTTCCAATTTCGCTCGCCCGACGGAGCTTGATTACCTTGAAGAGGGCATTTTTAATTACAGAATAAGAAAGACCTGCAGAAATATCGTCAATCGTAGCGCCTTCTTTCTGAGCCTGCTTTACCCGGCTGTTCATAAAGACAGTACATCGGCTTCCCAAATCGACCGGCTTTTTCGCAAGCAAGGCCCTTTTTGAAAATTCCTTGATGTCAAGATTCATTGAATTCGCAAAGTTTGCCAAGAAGGAACCACAACCAGCCGAACAAGCCTCGTTGAGCTGAATGGAAGTGATTGCTCCGTCCTTCATCCGAAGACACTTCATATCCTGACCGCCAATGTCAAGCAGAAACTCAACGCCAGGAACAAAGAATTCCGCAGCTCTGTAGTGAGTGATTGTCTCTACCTCACCGGCATCAACTCCGAGAGCCGCCTGAAAAAGAGCCTCGCCGTAGCCCGTGGAAACGGCACGGGCAATATAGCAGTCTTTCGGTAAAATTTTGTACAAATCCTTAAGGACCCGGACAGCCAAATCAACTGGATTTCCAGCGTTTACATCATAAAAATCCCACAGGATTTCGCCTTTTTTGTTTACAAGAACGGCCTTTGTCGTCGTAGAACCAGCATCCAAACCAAGGAAAAGCGGGCCGCTCTCAGCATTCAAATCACCACGCTTTGCCTTGTCCTCTCCGTGCCGCTTTCGGAAGGCTGCCAAATCCTCTTCATCAACAAAAAGCGGTTCAAGCCGCTGAACCTCATTAAGCTCAGCACCTTCAAGATTTTTTAAGGAATCACGGAAATCCTTAATCGTCGGGAAAGTCTTTGGCATTGAAGAAGACAGGGGATTACAGACCTTTTCCGCAGAATAGGCAGAGCCTGCCGCAACGAAAAGCTGGCTGTCTTCCGGAACGATAATCTCGTCATCCTTAAGCTTTAAAGTTTCAATAAACCGGACTCTTAGCTGGTCAAGGAAGTGGAGCGGACCGCCCAAGAAAGCGACATGACCTTTAATCGGCTTACCGCAGGCAAGTCCTGAAATCGTCTGATTTACGACCGCCTGGAAAATTGAAGCGGCAATATCTTCCCTTCTAGCGCCCTCGTTAATAAGCGGCTGAACATCAGTTTTTGCGAATACACCACAGCGGGCAGCAATCGGGTAAATCTGCTTGCAACCGGCTGCGAGTTTGTTGAGTCCTGGAGCGTCAGTTTCCAAAAGAGCCGCCATCTGGTCAATAAAGGCACCCGTACCACCTGCACAAGTTCCGTTCATTCGCTGCTCTACGCCACCAGTAAAATATGTAATTTTAGCGTCTTCGCCACCAAGTTCGATTACGACATCAGTCTGAGGAATAAGTTTTTTGACGGCTGTAGTAGCCGCAACGACTTCCTGAATAAAAGGAATGTTAAGCCACTGAGAAACAGACAAGCCGCCAGAACCAGTGACCTTTACAGAAACAGTGTGTTTATCTCCAAGTTTTGTACTTTTTTCGACTTCGTTTAACGCCTGAGTTACAACAGTGATGATTGTGTTTCGGATATCCGCCCTGTGCCGCTGATAATCTCCGTAAATCATTTTGTCGTTTTCGTCCAAACAAACGACCTTAACCGTAGTTGAGCCAACATCAATGCCAATTCGGATTGGTGTGACTGCCGGAGTAAATACTGTATTTGCTGTTTCCATAGTGGTCTATTATATCCATTAAAAAAGAAGAATTCAACAATCAGTAGGAAAGTGATTTTACGGCGCGACTCTCCTGGCAACCGTCCTTCCGCCATTCGCTAAGCGCTCAGCCTCTTCCCTCACTCACTTCGTTCCTTCAGTACCTTCGCAGCATAGCTGCTCGGAGACTCGCTCAAAATGCTCCACCGGAGCATTTTGACGGCTTACAGCCGTCGCTCCCTAAGTGGCCGCCTTCAGCGTGGCTACACGACGGCGCGGGCATTTTTCGTCCAAAATTCTGTATTTCAAACAATATTTAAGCAACCTCTAAAATAGTCGAGTTTTAAAGGCTTCCTTTAAGACTTTTTAAATTCACAAATTTATTAAACAGGATAAAATTTAAAAAAATAAAACCGCCCCTGTATTAAGGAGCGGTTGTGCATAACTTACAAAAATTATGCCTCTGCTGGAGCCTCTTCTGAACTTGGTGCGGCCGCTGCTGCAGCTGCTTTGCTTGCTCTAGCCTCTTTCTTTGCAACATTCTTCATTTTTGCATTACAGAATTTGCAAATTTTTACAGTATTTCCATCAACTTCTTTTTCATAAAGAACTTTGATGTTTTCGTTTCCACAGACTGGACATTTTCCGCGTCCGTGATTTACTTCAGTGCGAATACCAGTTCCGCGATGTGCTTTAGACATTCTCGACTCCTCTTAGCCTATTTAGTTTCTTCGGCAGCCTTTGCTTTTTTTGCAGGAGCTTTTTTAGCAGGTTTTTCTGCCTTATCTGCCTTTTCTGCTTTCTTGGCTTTTGCTGGTTTTTCTTCTTCACTTGAAGGCAACTTGTAGTCAACCAATTCAAGGATTACAACATCAGCAGCATCTCCCTGACGGAAACCGAGTTTCAAGATTCGTGTATAACCACCATTGCGATCCTTCATTCTTGGACCAATTTCTGTAAAAAGTTTATTCAAGATTTTTTCATCCTGAATGAACTTTGCAGCAGTTCGGCGATTATGTACAGAATCAACCTTACCACGAGTAATCAACTTTTCAGCTGCACGGCGAACTTCTTTAGCCTTAGCTTTTGTTGTCGTAATGCGTTCAAATCTGAAAAGTGAAGTCACCATATTACGAGACATTGCTTTTCTGTGAGCGGCTGTTCGTGAAAGTGGATTAAATCCTGTCTTGTTTTTCATTGGATTCTTCCTTTATGCTATTCTTTACTTACTCAGACTGTTCAGTCTGTGCTGTTTTTGCGAAATTGACCGAATCTTTCAAATGGCTGTAATCAGTCATTCCCAAGCTCAAGCCCCATTCAAGAAGCTTTTCTTTAATTTCTGTGAGCGATTTTTTACCAAAATTACGCATTTTGGCAATATCATCATCAGTTTTTCTAGTCAATTCACCGATTGTGCGAATATTCGCATTTTTGAGACAATTTGATGAACGAACTGAAAGTTCAAGCTCTTCTACAGGAGTATCAAGAATCTTTTTTACTCCTTCATCGCTTTCATCAAAATCATCACTTCCAGAAATATCATTCTCATCGAATTTTACAAAAACCGTAAAATGCTCTTTTGCAATTTTTGCGGCTTCTGCCAATGCATCCTCTGGAGAAATTGTTCCGTCTGTCCAAATTTCAAGAATAAGCTTGTCATAATCGTTTCTCTCACCTACTCGGCAAGGTTCAATCATGTACTTAACTTTTGTAACAGGAGAGAAGATTGCATCCATCGGAATTGTACCAACAACTTCGATATAATGCTCATTTACTTCTGCAGGAACATAGCCTCGTCCCAAATCAACCTGAATTTCAAATTCAACATGAGCACCTTCCATCATAGTGAATACAGGTACATCCTTTGAAAGAATTTCAAGCTGTCCTTCTTTTGCAAAATCATCGGTCTTTACTTTGCCAGGACCTTTGAAATCATAAAGAAGAGTTGCCTGCTCAACATCCTCAGGAAGTTTCACACGCATAAGTTTAAGGCTGTTTAAGATTTCAAGAGTATCCTCTGAAACATTTGGAATCTCTGCGAATTCGCTAGAAATCGGATGTGTTACACCGTCTGCATCATAAGATGTAATCTTTACAGAAGTAACAGCATACCCCTGTATTGATGACAAAAGTACACGACGAAGTGTATTTCCAATCGTTGTTCCAAAACCTGTTTCAAAAGGTTGAGCTGTAAACTTTCCGTAATTCGGATTTGATTCAAGAGGGTCGAACTGAACGGTCTTTGGTTTTTTAAAACCCTTCAGCAAGTTTTTACGAGCCATCTGAACTCCTTTTCTCTTTTTAGAAGCTCATCTAGGAGCTACTTTTAAATTCAGAAATCAAAAGTAAAAATTTGCTTTCTGAATTCCCAACTATCGGTAGTAATTCGCTTCAAAACTAATTGAAGCGAAAATAAATTACATACGGCGAGTCTTTCGAGGACGACATCCATTGTGTGGAATTGGCGTTGTATCAGCGATTGATTTTACCTTCAAGCCGAGATTGCCAAGAGCACGAACAGCGTTCTCTCGTCCCATTCCTGGTCCTTTGACATAGACATGAACTTCGCGAAGGCCATAGCTCACTGCCTTCTGGACTGCTGTCTCAGCAACAGTCTGAGCGGCAAATGGAGTTGATTTTTTTGCCCCACGGAATCCGAGTCCGCCAGAAGATGCCCAAGAAAGAGCATTTCCGTTTAAGTCTGTAATAGTTACGATAGTATTGTTGAACGTAGCCTGGATATAAACATTTCCCTCGTATACGCTCTTTTTTTCCTTTCGTTTTTTTGCGGTTGCCATTAACTACACCTCAATTAACAGAAAATTAGCCGTCAGCTAATTAGACTGCCTTCTTCTTGTTAGCGACTGTCTTCTTCTTACCTTTGCGAGTTCGAGAATTCGTTCGAGTTCTCTGACCACGACATGGCAAACCTTTTCGATGTCGAAGACCACGATAACAACCAATGTCCATCAAGCGTTTGATGTTAAGACCGATTTCTGAGCGAAGATGACCTTCAACCTTGTACTCTGAATCAATCAAAGTTCGGATTTTAGCCAACTCGTCCTGATCCAAATCATTCATCATTTTGTTTGGATCAATCTTTGTCTTTTCACAAATTGTCATTGCTGATGAACGACCAATACCGTAAATGTAGGTCAATGCAACAAAGACATGTTTATTTGGGAGGTCAACTCCCGCAATTCGAGCCATCTGTTACTCCTTAACCCTGCTTCTGCTTATG
>FLNY01001609.1_pt1 | contig 23587 bp, 17 predicted proteins | sample 1140381 | NCBI WGS metagenome assembly FLNY01 (sample SAMEA3878172, study PRJEB12797) | bioreactor metagenome | biome: Moose rumen | place: Sweden | collected 2011-10
CCATATTCTCGTAGTAATTTTGCATCAAATTTTAAAACCATTCACTATGCCAAAATCAATCAAATACAAACCAATGCGGAAAAAACAAGTCACTTTTGCCCTGGATTCCTAAATCAGTCAAACAATTTCAGGGAAAGTCTCATAATGATGGACAAAAAGGTTTTAATCACTTTTTACGAATAATTCAAACATTCTTTGTAATTTTGCAAATCATTTTGCAAATACTACAACAAAAAAACAAGATAAATGAAAAAACACGATTGGATTGTAATCGTCTGTGTAATTGCGATTCTAACACCATTTTTTATTCCGGCAACGGGATTATTCAATCTCTTCAAAACGGCAACGGCCGACTACCCGTACATTATGGCCTTCTTCAAATTCGCTATCTTAGCCACCTTTGGAGAGATGCTGGCATTGCGCATCCGCAAAGGGGTGTATAACGAACCGGGGTTCGGCATAGTCCCACGTATGATGGTCTGGGGCTTTTTAGGTATGTGCATCGCTATGGCGATGGTTATTTTCAAAACGGGAGTCCCTCGTTTTTTGGAGACAGTGAGCGGATGTGACGCAGGCTGCCTCACTAAAATATTCACCTCCCCTACCCTTACCTGGGGCAAGTTAGGAATAGCTTTCGCCGTAAGTGTGCTGATGAACAGCATCTTTGCACCAGTGATGATGACTTTTCACAAATGCACCGACATCCACATCACTGATAACGGAGGAACAGTGCGAGGATTGCTGCGTCCGATGAAGATGCGCGAGATATGGGCAGAAAAACTGAATTGGGATGTGCAATGGAACGTGGTTATAAAAAAGACTATCCCTCTCTTCTGGTTTCCTGCACACACCATCACCTTCATCCTGCCTGAGAATTTCCAGGTGCTTTTCGCAGCATTGCTGGGTGTGGCTTTAGGTCTAATTCTCGCCCTTAGCGGAGGAAGAAAGAATTGACCAATTCATTTACCATATTGGCGGCACCGTCGAAGATTTCACTGATATGTGTCGCCACCATATAGGCAGGAGTCGTCAGCACGCGGTTTTCAATATCAACACATACTTCGGTAGGTGCACAGGCTTCGACGACACAACCGAATCCGGCTGCAACCTTTGCCGCAGGATTGTCAGTAGTTCCTAGTGTCAGACGAACCCCCTGTTTGCCAAGCATACGGGCTACAACTATGGGGGCGATACACATGGCCAGAATGGGTTTACGGGCCCGATGGGTATTGAGGATAGCATCGGCAACGCTGTCGATAACGGTCATCTGAGGACCGTCGAATGCAAAGGTGCTGAGGTTGCGCGCTGCTCCCATACCACCGGGAAGTGCCAACGCATCAAAGTCGTCAGGCCTATAACTGTTGAGTGACATTATATCCCCTCGTGCAATGCGAGCACTTTCGACAAAAATGTCGCGCTGTTCCATATCGACAACCTCTCCTTCCTCTTCCTCTTCGTCCACCACATCAACATGAGGAACCACCTCGAAGTAACCTTCGGGAGCAAAACATTGATATTGCCATCCTTGACGGTCAATGGCAAGAAGAAGTGCCAGCGATTCCTGCAGCTCACTACCGTCACGATTGCCACATCCACTGAGAATTACTGCTATTTTCATAGTGAACAGTATTTTTAGCCTCTCTCCCTCTCTTCCCCCTCTTCGGGGGAAGAGAGAAAAGATTAGCTTTGTTTAATTTATTTACCGGCGTTATATTCGTCGACAGACTCTTTGATTAGCTGGAATGTGGCTTCGATGTCGTTATCGAGACCCATGCTGAAGCGGATAAGACCTTCGCTCATGCCCATTTCTTTCTGGATGTCCTCCGGCACTTCGCTCGAGGTAGACTTGCCTGAATTGGAGAAGAGGGTCTTGAAGTAACCCAAAGAAACGGCGAGGTAGCCGACCTGTTTCTTTTGCATGATTTCCATAATACGGCTGGCAGCATCGGCTGTACCCATATCAATACTAATCATTCCGCCATAGCCGTAACCAGAGTTCATCATGCTGTTGAAGAGTTCGTAATCGGGATGTTCCGGAAGACCGGGGTAGTTGTATTTGAATCCGACTTCTTTGAAACGTTTGGCAAGATACATGGCGTTCTCACCGTGTTTCTGCATACGGATATGGAGCGTGTGGAGGTTCTTAAGGATGCTGCTGCTACGCATAGGGTCCAAAACGGGTCCAAGAAGCATGCAAGTACCATTGTTGACATCGATAAGACTACCAATGTATTCGGCACTGCCACAGATAGCCCCGGCAACACAGTCGTTCTTGCCGTTGACAAATTTGGTCATTGAGTACACCACCACATCAGCACCCAGACGATAGGGGCTGAAAATCATAGGAGTAAAAGTATTGTCAACAATCAACTTGGCACCATGTGCGTGAGCTATCTTGCTGAGCTCTGGAATATTGGCAATGCGAAGCAGTGGATTGTTCATCGTTTCGGTATACAACACCTTGGTATTGGGACGGATGGCTTTTTTGACAGCCTCGAGGTCTTGGAAGTTGACAAAGGTAGTTTCAACATTGAACTTCTTCATGTAGTTGGCCATGAATGCAAAGGTGCCACCATAGGTTGTCATAGAACTGACGATATGGTCGCCACTTTTCACTTCGTGGAGCAGAGCGCAGGTGATGGCCGCCAGACCAGAACCAGTACACCATGCTGCTTCTGTACCTTCCATAGCTGCAAGAGCCTGGCATAGAGAGAGGTTGGAGGGATTCCAGTGACGGCTGTAGAGGAAGTAGCCTTCAGTTTCTCCGTGGAAGGTCTCTGTCATGAGGTGAGCTTCGGGAAATGTAAAGGTAGCGCTGTCGCTGATAGCGGGGTTTACACCACGGTTGGCGTCGCGTCCGTCTAGACGCTGAATTGCTGTTGCTGGATCAAATTTTTGCATAATTTATTGTATTTTAATAAAGATGATTAGATTTTCAAATGATTAGTTTCCAATAAGGAATACGGTGTTGCGTTTGTGAAGGTTTAGTTCGAGACGAGCAGTACGCCACTGCGAAGCAGGGAGAGTGCGTATAGTCTGAGATGGAAGCGTAAGGTCACAAGCTATGCAGATCATTGTGTCGTTTCGGCAGCTGTCGGCAAGTGACTGGAGCATCTGGTTATTTCGGTATGGAGCCTCAATAAAGATTTGCGTTTGCCCTGTCTTTATTGCAGTCTGTTCGAGTGAACGTATTGCAGCAATGCGACGGTGGGTGTCGACGGGCAGATAGCCATGAAAAACAAACTGCTGACCGTTCAAGCCTGACGCCATAAGAGCCAACATCAGACTGGAGGGACCAACAAGGGGTAGTATTTCGATAGCAAGATTGTGCGCATGTCGCGTTATGAGAGCTCCCGGATCAGCAATGCATGGCAGTCCGGCCTCACTGAGCAGACCTACATCATTGCCTTGTATTACAGGATCCAAATAGTGTGCAATCTCTTCTGAACGTGAGTGCTCGTTAAGCAGATAAAACCGTGTCTCGTCGATGGAATGCCTATAGCCAACATGCTTGAGAAACCGCCGGGCCGTTCGTAGCTCTTCAACGATGAAATGCCGGCAACCATTCAGCAAGTCAAGGTTGTAAGAGGGAAGCGAGAGGTTGATATTGTCGGCCCCGATTGGAACTGGGAAGAGAATAAGACGTCCGTGCATGAAATTAGAGTTTGTTTTCGTAGGATTTGATGAGTCTGATGTTATCGAGCTCTATTTGTGTGAACGGGATAGCGTCGATTTTTACATCTGTCGCGGTAAACCAGGACTGCTTGGCGAAAAACTCTTTGAGATCGGGGTTATTGAATTGGTATCCGTGTCGAGCGTAGATGGAGTTACGGGCAAGAGCCAACTCTTCTTTGCTCATCTGCTCCACTTCAGCTTTCGTAAGCAGACGACTAGAGGCGTCTATGAGACGTATACTGTTGTATATATTGCCTGTACCCGTCGGAGTGGTTTTGACTACCGGAAGTGACGATACTTGGGGTTTGAGGGTCTCTGATGGCTCAACCGTGGACACTTTTTGATTTTCACCCAACTGGGTATTCTGCTTTTTTTCAGCTTCCTGCTTCTCTTTCGCTGCTTTTTCTTCTGCCTTTCTTTTTTCTTTTGCAGCTACTTCTTCAGCTGTTCGCTTTTCCTCTGCAATCTTTTTGTCTGTCTTCTCGGAACCGTCACCTTGTGAGAATGAACTGTCTACACTGACGAGCTGGTCTTCTACTAGTGGGGTGGAATCGTTATTTTTCCAGGGTTGTGCTACAAGCAGGATTATTGCAACAGTGACGGCTACAATGGCTGTACATATTACGGCAGTAAGGTTGATGCGTGGCGGGTCTTCGTCTTCAATCACTTCTTGGGGAAGGAGTGGCGTCTGAGTGGCAGGCTGCTGTTTTAAAGCCTCGTTGACCGCTTCGGAAAATGGCGTATTGTCTGATTGTTGCATTGGAATAGTTTTGACAGATATTGTATAGATTTTGTAAGATATTTGGGATTAACGTATTACTTCTATGGCTCCGTTGTGTTGAATATGACCCGGTTCGCCAAGCGAATCGAAGCGATAGAAGTACGTCCCATCGGGACAATCGCAATCGTTGGGATCCCAGTCATCGGACGTAGTAGTGATATTGTCGCGTTTAAAAACTAGTCGTCCCCAACGATCGTAGATACGGAGACGGTTTACAGGATAGATACCGTACTCAATGTTGACGATATGCCATTTGTCGTTGACTCCGTCGCCGTTAGGTGTGACGGCTGTGGGAAACTGCAGGAAGATGTTAACAATGTTCACCGGCAGACGCAAAGTATCGGAACAGACAAGCGAATCGCCAACGAGTGTGGTGTAGTGTTGGAAAGCAATGAGCATCACATCGTGATCCCCAGTAAGGTCTTCTCCTATATCATTCCATGTGTAGGATGGATTAGCAAGAAATGATGTGTCTACAGGATCCTCATCAGCCCCGGAATGCTGGTAGAAATACCATAGATAGTAAGAACTGTCGTTGTCTGGGAAACTATGGTTTATTAATATCACCTCTGGATGTACTGTGCTTATAAGATCGGGAGTAATTTCAAAATCGGGTATTGGTAATGGGTATACCTGTATGGTGGCAAATGCGGAATCAACACATCCGTAATCATCCATAAGTATGTTGACTACAGTATAGAGGCTCGTATCGGAATAGATGTGACTGATAGTATCGAAATCTTCGTAGGAATCGGAATCATCACCGAAAAACCATACGTTGGTTCTGTGAATAGAAACAATATTGGCACTGTCGACAAAGAAAACCCGCAGCGGAAAACATCCTGCCAGGTAATTAGTATCAAACGGCATCCAAGTGAGCGAGTCAAGACTGAAGAAAGAACGAACCCCGAAGGTGGTATCGTAGTATCTGACATCAATATGTACAACGCTGTCGCATCGTCCGACGCTGGTCAGCGAGTCGACTATCAGCTGCGGAGCGTAAGGCTGTCCGCGGTAAGTGTAGCTCTCGCTGAGGCAGATGTAGGCGGTGTCGAATGATGAATAGCGGGGATTGACTGTGAGGTTAAAGACATCGGTGCTGTCGCATCCTGCTGCTGTGGTTGTGATGAAGCTTATGGTGGTTGAGAAGGTGTATGGGTAGGGGTAGTCGGGAAAGTAGAAGGTGTCGCCTTCGCATATGGTGTCGAAATGTTTGTTGTAGTATGATTGTGTGATGGTTATGTTCATCGTTACAACGCTGTCGCAACTGTAGATGGACAGCAGGCTGTCGGTATAGACTGTCGATGTCCAGAAGACGGTGTCGCCATAGGCGAAGCCCGACGAGGTGCATCCGTGGCGGTTTACGACGGTGTCGTAGGAACTCGAAACGACCAGGTGCAGACGGTAGATTGAGTCGCATCCGTAGATGGAGGTGAATGCGTGGACGTAGTCGCCGGCCACCGAGTCGGTGAAACCGTAGCGGTCGTAAACTCTCCCGTCGCAGATGCCGCCAAACAGGTTGGTGTCGAGTGTCGGGTGGACGATGAGGAATACGAAGGTGGTGACGATGCTGTCGGGTCGGTATTCGGTGCGGATGGTGTGAAGGCCGTCGGTGGTCAGCACCGAGTCGCGCAGCGCGAAGGTGTCGCCATCGCATATTTCCGGGTATAGCGAGTCGTAAGATATGCACGGAGAGCGCATGAGAATGAATTGAGTAGTGTCGTCGCTGCATGAGCCTCCCGCGAGAGATGCAGTGAGTGTGACATTGAATTCGCTTGACGGGAAGATATGAGCAGGATGTTTTTCATAGCTGACACTGCCATCTCCAAAATCCCAAAGAAAATCGTCACATTCCATCGCTGTCGGCTGTGTATGCAATGAGTCGAGAGTAACACAACTGAGATTACGGAACTGGACTACCACATTACAATCAACGGTATCGACTATCTCATAAGAAAAGTTGGCGAAAGGAAAAATATCTCCGACGACAGCTGTCTTTTCAAAATAGCAGTTATCACCAGTGCTGCCGAGGAAAGAGGCTCTGCACTTGTAAATTCCGTTCTGCGAGGAGGAAAAGGTACGGTCGGTAGAGAGTGTGACATTTGAACTATCGATATTGAACCATCGATAACGGAACCCCTCGGGAGCTGAGAATTCATTGGAGTGAACCACACCGCACTCGTTGGGCATTACAACCTTATCCTCGCATTCAAGGGTAAAATAGGCATAGCCAAAGTGCCCCATCTCATTGCAGTCGTATGTAGTGAGCCGAACATAGATTTTCTGACCGTCAAGCGGAGCCAAATCAACTCCTACGGCAGTCCAATCTTTCCATAGGATTGTATTGGTGTCATACTGAAATGTGTTCCATCCGAGGGAGGCACTTGAAATAAAATCAGCCGAGTAGCAATCAGCGTCGATATCATAACCGTTTTCATCTACGATGGAAAAGCGGAAACGTGGCTGCATGGAAGGCGAGTGTCCGGGATTTTCAAGAACTGCAGCATAACGCAAAAGAAGAATTTCTGACTTGGTAGTATCAACATCGTATTCGTATTCAATAGATTCCGCCTCGCCGCCTATATCCCAGTTGCCGAGACGGACTGAATTGGGATAACCTGGCGGAACACAACGGAGCTGGTATCCTGTACGAGGGTCGGTGGCGTTGGTGTCGTCAATAAGCGTATGACGCGAATTGATATCGTCGGCACCGTAGTCTACCATCCCCTTATATGAGACCGGATTGCTGAAACGCCCGTAGTAGGCAGTAGCAAAACAGGAATAGACATCGCCGAAATCAACACACTTGTCGCCACCAGCACAGAAATCGAACCACGTCGTGTCTATACAGGCAACAGAGTTGTTGGTAAAGAATACGTAGTAACGTTTGCCGTAGATGAGATTGGAGAGATGAACCATCGTCTGGGTTGTCACTATCGAATCCATATTATCCTTTTCAAGTCCGTAATAGCATGTCCACGAAGTGGCGTTGGTATTGTCACTCCATGTCAGTCGACAGGTAGTGTCGGTTTTGAGGGAAATCTGAATATTTGAGATAGCCTGGAAGGAGACATCGAATTTGAAACCGGCACCGGTCACGGTGTCGCCTGCAGAACGGTAATAGAAGCGTGCAGTCCCGGAAGGGACAAGGACTTCAATATTATCTGCCTGACTCCATGAACCTAAGTATTTCCCCGTCACTCCGTCGCGTATAGTAATATCGTCATTATCGCCCATGTAAACATATCCTCTGATTTTTATAGCATTACCCGTAGAGGACTTTATGGTAAAATAGTGGTTATCATTGTAGAAATAATCCATGTCGCTGCCGGCATCATATATTGTATAGCAGTTATTGATATCGAGAACCCGTATCGTATCATAATTGTACGGAACCACGAAAATCGTGGTATCGCAGGTCGTGATGAAACAATACTTCACAGGCATGTAACAGTCGAGAGAACTATCGTTGCTGGATAGGTAACAAACATACTGGTGGTCGGGAAACAGACTGTCAAGAATGATGTTTTTGCTGTTGACAACAATAGTGTCGAGCATTTTTTCTGTAGGACCGTAGACGAGTGTCCATTGCGTTGCCGAGCTGGAGTCATCCCAAAGCAGTTGAGCTGAGGTGCATGTAACATTCTGTGAACGGATATTATATATCCTATAATTGAACAAGATGTCGAAATTGAATCCTGGAGCGTAATCGGAGGTGGATGTACCGGTGTGTTGTTGGATATTAAAATAACCATCGGGCGAATAGACATTCAGATAACCTGTATTATAGTACCACGCACCTTGCTGATGATTACTGATATAGAGGGAAGACGAACCCAGATTGTAGTAACCTCGCAAAGTAAGAGCTTGATTGTTAGTTGTGTAGAAACGAAAACGATTATCACTGTTTCTGAACAAGTTACCAACACCACCCTCATCCATGAAGTGAAAACATTGCTCAGGCGACATATATATATTGCTATTATGATAGAGCGAATAGCGTCCCGCATTTTGCAAATAATGGTTAAGATATGGGTCAATGATGACACTCTGATCTGTAGGTATAATGACTCCATAATAGTTTTCAAGTACACAATCCTTGTCTTCCAAGGTGCTGTAGATACTGTAAAAATATTGTCGGTTTGGCTTGAGTCCTGTCATGTTGAACTGCTTGACAGAAGTGGTAAAGGTTGACATTGAGTCAACATGTGTTCCATAGGAAAAATTCCACTGCGTGGCTGCTGATGTGTCCTGCCATACTATAGTGACGGTTGAATCAGTGCGATTGATAGTATCCGGATTGAAGGATGAGGACGGGAAAAGGATTTTAATATAGAACCCACTCTCTTGAATAGCCTCATTGGTACGCATTGCCAATACTAACTCTCCGTCATTGACCCAGTTTTCCCAACCCCACCAAAGTCGGCCATTGACGATATTCTTGATGTATATGTAGTCATTGTAATCCTGATTGCCGACATTGCCGGAACCAATCTGATAAAACCCCTGTCCATCGGTGGAGCGAATAACCAAGTACGATGTATCGGATGGCAGATAGTTACCAGTGCCGCCAGGGTCATAGACATAGTAACATTGTCCCGGAGAGATGTAAACTGTATCAGAGCCGTTATGTGGCATAATGATGTCATTGGAACTAAGAGTGGTAAAACAGGTTGTGGGGTAATCGCATTGTTGTCCGCCCTGAGGATAGACGATAACCTCGTAGAAAGTATTGGGAGACAAGCCGGTCAAAGTGCAGTTACGGGTCGTGGTCTGTACTGTAGTGAAATTGCCGCCATAGGGACGATAAGCTACATTCCACTGCATATTGCCGCTGTTGTCCACCCAGTTGACTGTTGCCAAAGAAGATGTGACACGTGATAAAGTTACAGTATTCACCTCACCTCCAGCACGGTCAATAGTAAAACAAAATCCTGGCATTGTAAAACTGCTGTTGCTGGTGAACCGCATTCTGAGATAGCCGTTGGAGGAGTTGTATCGTATCGTGTTGGCTCCACGATGACGGCTATACCAACCATCATAATAATTGGAATAATAATTGCTGTTTGGATTAGTTTGAAACCATACACGGTCGTATGTATCATATCCATTATTCAGGTATTCTGCCTCGTTGCCATTACTCAGCCACTCGCCGACTATTGCAAAATCACTTCCGTCGGATGAAACAATCACAAGTGTCGAAGTGTCATTGTTAAAGTAGTTGCATTGCTGTCCGCCCGGATCCCATATACGATAACATGTACCCGACTGGAGTACAAGCGTGTCTATAGAACGGAACGGCAGGAGTACTTCGTTGGCCGGCAAACCAAGAGTGATAAATCCTTTCCGTTCGCTAAAAGAACAATTAGCTTGAGTATCATGGGTGACGTAGTATACATATTGCCGCCCCGGAGTGAGACCGGTGAGGTTGACAACTGTATCAGTGGCAGCAATAGAAAGCATATTATCCTCACTGAGTCCGTAGTGGAGAGTCCACGATGTGGCAGCAGAGAGATCGCTCCATTTGACAGTCGCCGAGTTGGCACTTATGTTGTCAACATGTAGGTCATAGATAGAGTCTTCTACTTGGAACACCTGTAAGACGAATCCGTTTCGGGTTATCTCTGCATCGCTTTGGAAACAAACCACAAGCGAATCGTATATGCTTGTGATTTCGATGGAGTATACATCACTCCTGTATGTCATCCACCGTTCACCGTCACAGATGGTAAGTAGATCAGGAGATTTGATATTGCAGTATCCCTTCAATCTGATGCCTTTATGGTTTGAAGTCCTGATGACCATGCGAGAAAGGTCGGCATTGAAATAGCCATGATTGCTGCCGGCATCGACAATAGTATAGCATAATCCTGGTTGAATGACAACAGTAGTATCACCTCGGAAGGGCATGATCAGAGTATCCGAGGAACCGGAGGTAATAAATGCATGACGGGCTGGAACCATACACGGGAGAAAAGTATCGTTGCCCTCAATGGTGTATACATATTGGCGATGTGGGGAAAGCCCCGTAAGGGTAACCGACGGCGTAGAAACGTTGAGCCGCCTCCAACCACCTTCATAATCGCTGTAACTAAAAGTCCATGACGTACTGTTGGAAGTGTCAGTCCATGTGATTGTTGCAGAGCTGGAAGTGACATTGGTCTCATGCGGCTGCACGACATTATCGTTTTCGGGCAAGACATCAAATCTGTAGGCCGTTGTTCCACTAGTAGTGACTTGCACACAGCCATTAGGATACCACTGGAAGTGAGACAAATTGGTCCTGTTAGAATAATAAAAATCACCATCAATTCCTCCGTTATGGAGCAAGTTGTAATAGATAGATACTGAACCGCTGAGTATAGAGATATTGCCTCTCAGATAAACACCATGTCCGTCGTTAAAGCAGTATGTGCGACTGCTGCTCGGGATATTCATGGAAAGGGAATACTGTTCCGGATCCACAAGAGTATAGCACGAATTGGAGGGGAGAATCTCGTTTTGCCAGGTTTGAGGTTCCATCACTAACAGAGTGCTATCGGAAAGTGCGGCGAACCAATTGTAAACCGGATAGGAACAGAGTGAGCTGTTATTGACGATATAGTATTTGTAGTAGCGGTCAGGCTGTAATGACGATATATCAACCGACATGGATGTGGAGGTGGCAGAAAGGAGAGTATCGTCTCTACATGTATAGTATACAGTCCACTCTGAAGCCGAATTGTTATAGTCCTGCCAGGTGAGGTGTATTGTAGAATCGTTTACTGTTGTATAATTCTGGTTATAAACAGTGTTATAGTGCTGAATGGTGATGGTGAAGCCATCGTAGGTGTTGTAGGCGTTGGAGTGAAAATGGAAGAGAGCACGCGAAGATACAACTCCAGCTTGACTTTTCCCAGCACCAGCGAAGTAACTGCTCCAAACCCATGTAACAGTGTCGGAATAGATACGAAGCCAATCTTTGCCATCGTTCGTATATCCGAATTCATATTCCACCTGAAAGTACATGGAACTGTTGTCGGTGGAAATGACATAGAGATACGAGTCTTCGTTGTTCTGGTATTTTCCTGTGCCACCCGGGTCGAGAACGGTGTAACACCCCGAAGGAGTAACCCAAAGAGTATCAACACCTTGATGCGGCATAACGACTGTATTTTGGGCCTCAACGACAAGTGCACACAAAAGGAAGAAGAAAAAGGATGAAACAACAAAAACATTAAACAACCTATTCTCCATATGATATAAATTATTAAAATTCAACAATATCTGCACACAAAACAGTTCATATACCTATACAAAAAAGACATGCAAATTTAAGCATTTTTTTGATACGAACAAAAGTTTTTCGCAAATAAAAAATGTTATCGGCAACATCATCTGACTGATATCGATATGAATGCTATTGTTTGGGGCGACAGATATAGTATTTGGTTACTGTCTTTTCGAGGAAATGGCGATCGAGTTGGTCACTGGCCTGACTGATATCCAGACACCGGCCATTCTTGAAGAGTACCTGAATCCGACTGTCGTCGAAAGAATAGGCATGGTTTACAAGTTGACCAGAAGAGACGAAATAGTCACCATGCTGAGCGATGAGTTCTTCGACCAAACCGGCAGAAGGAGGTTCCGGACTGACAGTGACGAGCGGCAAATGACGATTAACGAGGTCAACGGAAAGGGAACTGAGAATTTGGTCGTCGGAGTGCATCCATTCCTTGATGGTTGACATAATGTCACTATCATCGAGTTGTGCAAAGCGGACAAGCGTATCAGGATTAGAATCGAAAAAAGATTGATCTGCCTGTTTAGTGAGAAACCAAAGCAAATCGCGATTACCACTGATTTGTCTGCCTTCTGCGATAAGAGTGCGAACCCGCCGAAGTATGGAGTAGAAGAGATTGTCAGCTGCGATAACTGTCTTGTGAAGATAAACCTGCCAATACATAAGGCGTCGTGCAATGATAAATTTCTCAACGGAATAGATGCCTTTCTCATCAACTACAAGCGTGTCATTGTGGACATTAAGCATATTGATGATGCGTTCGGTACCAACAATGCCTTCGCTGACTCCTGTGAAGAAGGAGTCGCGAGCAAGATAGTCGAGACGATCCATATCAAGTTGAGACGAGACAAGTTGATGAAGGAAGTGGCGAGGATATGTGTCGTTAAAGATGGCTATAGCCGTATCAAGACGGTGATCAAACTGACAGTTGAGCCTTTGCATGAAAAGCAATGTAATCTGTTCGTGATGCACGCTACAAAGCGCATGTTCAGATGTGTGCGAGAATGGTCCGTGACCTATGTCGTGCAAAAGTATGGCAAGCTGAACTCCTAGTGCTTCATCTTGACTAATGGCAACACCCTTAGCCTGGAGGACTGAGATAGCACGTTTTATGAGATTAAGAGCACCAAGCATGTGGGAAAAACGAGAATGGGTAGCTCCAGGATAAACCAAGTATGTGAAACCTAATTGTTTGATGTGACGCTGGCGCTGAAACCAAGGATGACTGATGATGTCGTAAATGATATCGTCATCAATGGATAGAAATCCATAAACGGGATCGTTGATTATTTTGCGTTTGTTTATCAATTTCTTGTATTTTTTGAAATTTAGTAATGGTTAAAAAATAAGTTGTAACGATAAAGGCACGAAGTGCCTTACTCTCAATAACCCCGCACGCAGTGTGGGGTTGCAGGATGGACGATTATTAGCGTTTCGGAGAAACGCGCTTTCAATAGTTGTCATCGTTTTACCTTATTTTTTCATTTTCACTTAAGTCAAAGTCGAGGTTAACGCTTAGGTTAAGGTCAAAATCAACGTTAAGATTAAATCTACACAAGCTCAGACAGAAGTCCAGCTGTATCAGCTATCATTTCGCGGCAAGGTTTCTTGCCGCTGGCCAATAGCCGCTCACAGACGATATCGCCTTGCTCAGCACGAAACTTTTCTATCAAAAGACGCAAATCCCCTGTGTGTCCTGTCAGCCCGCACACCATAGCCATTCCGCTGACACATCCACAAACCTGACGACAACCGGAAATACCACGACCAAAGCCCGAAGAAACCATAGATGCCGACTGACTGTCAATTGGAAGGAGATCTACATACGTCAACAATACTGACTGACAACAGTTACATCCTTTGCTGTGCAGACTGCGCGCCAATTCAATTCTTTCTTCTTTTGTCATTACTATTACTACTTAACCCTTAACTGTTTTGTAATTTCCCATATCGCTATAGCTGCAGCACAACTGACGTTGAGTGAATGTTTTGAGCCGTACTGGGGTATCTCAAGGAAAGCATCACAGCACTCCAGCACTGATTCCTGAACACCATCTATTTCATTACCAAATATGAGAGCTATAGGTCGATCGGTTTCTATATGGTCGTGACCGAGTTTTAAACTGTTGTGTGTTAACTCAACTGCATATAACCTATACCCCGCACCCTGCAGAAAATCAAGCACTGAATGAATATCGCCAGCGTACTCCCACGGCACACTGTTTTCTGCACCCAAGGCGGTTTTATGTATATCCCTATCCGGAGGAACTGCCGTAATACCACAGAGATATATTTTCGAAATCCCCATTGCATCGGATGTACGAAATATTGAACCTATATTGTTCTTGCTACGCACATTGTCAAGAACCACTACAACCGAAACAATCCCTGCACTATTGCAGTATTCGGCAGCCGCTACACGCGCCATTTCCTGTGTGGTGACTTTAATAGGATTGCTCATCCGACACTGCCCTCCAACGATACTGACAATAGTTTCTGCGCTTCGACGGCGAATTCCATAGGCAGCTTCTTCAGCACATCTTTGGCGTAACCATTGACGATAAGTCCTACAGCACTCTCTGGACCAATGCCTCGTTGCTGGCAGTAGAACAGCTGATCTTCGGATATCTTACTGGTAGTGGCTTCATGTTCCAAAATGGCAGTGTGGTTATCGGCTTTAATATATGGCCAGGTGTGGGCTCCGCACTGATCGCCAAGTAGCAATGAGTCGCACTGAGAGTAGTTGCGGGCACCGTCGGCACCACGTCCTATCTGGACTAATCCGCGGTAGCTATTGTGGCTATGTCCGGCACTGATACCTTTACTCATTATGGTGCTATGGGTGCGCTTCCCTACGTGAATCATTTTGGTGCCGGTATCGGCCTGCTGGAAGTTGTTTGTAACAGCAACAGAGTAAAATTCAGCGGTAGAATCGTCACCCTGTAGGATACAACTGGGATATTTCCATGTTACGGCACTACCTGTTTCGACCTGTGTCCAACTGAGTTTTGAGCGAGATCCTTTGCAGATGCCGCGTTTGGTGACAAAATTGTATATGCCTCCACGACCATTTTTATCGCCTGGATACCAATTCTGAACAGTACTGTATTTAACTTCAGCATCTTTTAAGACTACTATCTCGACAATGGCAGCATGGAGCTGATTCTCATCCCGTTGAGGAGCCGTACAACCCTCCATATAACTGACATAGGCTCCCTCGTCAGCGACTATGAGTGTGCGTTCAAACTGTCCGGTACCCTTTGCGTTGATTCGGAAATATGAGGAGAGTTCCATTGGGCAACGGACTCCCTTGGGAATGTAGCAGAAGGAACCGTCACTGAATACAGCACTATTGAGCGCAGCAAAGAAATTGTCGGAACTGGGGACTACCGAACCCAAATATTTCTGAACAAGGTCTGGGTGCTTCTGAACGGCTTCACTAATGGGCATGAATATTATACCGCGTTCTTCAAGGACTTTCTGACTGGTTGTCTTTACACTGACAGAGTCCATTATAGCATCGTAGGCAACCCGTACCTGATTCTCGGCTGACGGTGCAACACCGGCAAGTGCCTCACGCTCGTGTAGAGGTATTCCAAGTTTGTCAAAGGTGGCAAGCAATTCTGGATCGACGTCATCTAGAGACTTTTTCTTTTCTTGTTTCGGAGCTGCAAAATAGATAATATCCTGATAGTTGGGCGTTTCATATACGAGATGTGCCCAGTTGGGCTCTTTCATCAACTGCCAGCGTCGGAAAGCCTGCAATCTAAACTGGAGAAGCCAGTCTGGTTCATTTTTTTTCTTAGAGATTAATCGCACAATATCTTCGTCCAAACCCTTGCGTATGGTTTCGGTATCAATATCTGTAGTAAATCCCCATTTGTAGTCACTATTTGTAACTTCTTGTATTATATCGTTTTCAACACTATCCATATTCAAAAAAAAATCATTTTTTCGAAGTGCAAATATAAGAAAAAACGAAAAAGAATAATAGAAAATTTCATTTAAGACGATAGTGAGGGTGATATGTGGTGATGGTTTCGCGCAGATACTGATGTGAGAGGTGAGTGTATATTTCGGTGGTGTTGATTTTCTCATGACCCAACATCTCCTGAACCGCTCTCAAGTCAGCACCACCACTGACAAGTTCGGTTGCGAAACTATGACGCAGACTATGTGGAGAAATGGTCTTTTGGATACCTGCTTTCGATACAGCATCTTTGAGAAACATAAAAACATAGTTACGGCTGAGGTGAGTCCCTAATCTATTGATAAATACATAATTTTCCTCGCCATGCTTTATTTTCTGATGGCAGCGGATTGTCTGAATATACTGCAACATGAGTCGTAATGCAATCTGATTGATTGGTACCCATCGTTGTTTGTCACCTTTACCAGTGACAAGAAGGAATTCATCGTCAGGATAGATATTGGACAGTTTCAAATTGACCAATTCCGACACCCTAAGCCCACATCCGTACAAAACCTCTATAATAACGCGGTTGCGAGCTTGGTCCGGAAGACTAAGATCGAAAGTGGCAATGATTTGGTCAACCTCGTCATTGCACAATACATCGGGCAGATGACGACTGGTGCGCGGCAATTCGAGAAGTGCAGCAGGACTATCCTTGATGGCATCCTCTATAACAAGCATCTTATAGAAGGTACGCAACCCACTGACTATACGACTTTGTGAAGCTAATGCAATACCCGTTTCGTTAAGCTGGGAAAGCAAACCACGTAAATCTTCAAGGGTAATCTGTTCTGGAGACTTATCTAGTTCGACAGCATAACGGGCCAAATGCGAGACATCACGCAAATATGCCTCAACGCTGTTAGGCGAGAGGTGACGTTCCAAAGCCAGATAGCTCTTAAATGAACGCAAAACTCTGCACCACTCCGGATTGCTAATAGACTCCGTAAGATTCATGTACGGCTATTAAACAGGGAAAATAAAACAATAACAAAAAACGAGACATTGATTGAAAACTTAATGAATTAACGATGATTGAAAAAAATTATTATTGTTTTTTAAAATTTAATAAAATATTGTATATTTGTAAAAACATCTTAAACAGAATTTTATTATTAACTAATTAAATTTTAATACATTATGGCAAAAGTAGCTATTAACGGCTTCGGCCGAATCGGAAGAATGTCATTCCGCGCTATGTTGGCTCACCCAGAGCTCGAAATCGTTGCAGTAAACGACCTCACCAGTGCAGACACATTGGCATATCTATTCAAATACGATTCTGTACACGACAATTTCGACGGTGAAGTTCACGCAGAAGGAGAATACCTTGTTGTAAATGGAAAAAAAGTGCGTATCTACGCTGAACGCGACCCACAAAACCTGCCTTGGAAAGATCTTGGAATCGATATTGTTGTCGAAAGCACCGGACTATTCAAAAAACGTGAACAACTGATGAAACACATCAACGCAGGTGCAAAGAAAGTCATCCTCACCGTCCCCGCTGGCAAAGCCGACGACGTTGACGCTACCATTGTCATGGGTGTGAACGATAACGTATTGACCAAGGAAACACAACTGGTCAGCAACGCCAGCTGCACCACCAACTGCTTGGCTCCCATAGCCAAAGTCCTGAACGACAAATTCGGCATTAAACGCGGTTTGATGAACACAATCCATAGCTACACCAACGACCAGAAAATTCTTGACCAACCACACAGCGACCTTCGTCGCGCCCGTGCTGCCGCCATCAGCATCATCCCCACCAGCAGCGGTGCAGCTAAAGCCGTCGGTCTGGTAATTCCTGAACTGATGGGCAAACTGGACGGCTTCGCCATGCGCGTTCCCACTCCCGACGGAAGCGTGGTCGACTTGACTGCTGAAATGAACTGTCCTGTAACCAAGGAAGAAATCAATGCAGCTATCAAAGAAGCCGCTGAAGGTCCAATGAAGGGTGTACTTCAATATGTTGATGAACCAATTGTCAGCGTGGACATCATCGACAACACACACAGCAGCATCTTCGACAGCCTGCTGACTCAAGTGATGGACGGCAACTTCATCAAGGTTATCTCATGGTACGATAACGAAAAAGGCTACAGCACCCGCGTCGGCGACCTCGCCGCTAAACTGGCCAAGCTGCTCTAAACCTTTGTATACTTTACAACTCAACAAGAGAGGATGCCACAACGACATCCTCTCATTTTTGATACAACAACAGCTATTATGAACACTAATCGCCTCTCTCTTCTGATTATCACAATCTTGATAGTAGCAACAGGATGCAACAGAAGTACATTAAACTCTAATAAGGAAACATATAAATATACAGACGACTACGGTACCACTGTCAACGTACCCGCTTATCCACAACGTATTGTCTCACTCTCGCCGGCAGTAACCGAAATAATGTTCGCCATTGGAGCCGACAGTATGCTGGTAGGACGCACCGACTTCTGCACCTATCCGCCTCAGGCTGCTCAGATAGAAAACATCGGCGGCATAAGCAATCTGAACATTGAAAAAGTACTGTCTCGCAAACCAGATCTGATTATCAGCGGCTCTATGGTACCACAAAAGGTTGTCAAACAGTTCGAAGATATGTGCGTCCCCTTGGTGTGTGTAATCGAGAAAACAGAATTCAACGGACTATTCAACAACATTAAGGCTATTGGCAATCTCGTCGGACATTCTGACGAAGCAATTGCACTGAATCAGAAACTTCTGAATGAATTGAACGAACTAAAACTTGATGGTGATTGCAATTTAGAAAACAGACCTACAGTATATTACGTTGTAGGATTTGGTAGCGGGGGCAACTTCACAGCTGGAGGCAATACCTTTATCAACGACATTATCTCAATGGCCGGCGGCTCTAATATAGCTGCCGAAAGCAAAGGATGGACATTCAGTGTAGAGGCTTTAATGGATGCTGATCCGGATTACATACTGATACGGGCAGAAGACAGTGCCAGATTCTGTCATACAACACCCTATAGCAACCTTACAGCTGTAAAAAAAGGACACTTGATAGCCCTCGAAAACGGAATTCTCGACTTACAGGTGCCTCGAAACATCGAATTGCTTCGTCGTCTGCACTCTCGCTTCTCTGAATGAAGGTTATTTGCCGGTTCTGATGAATTGGAGAGCTCGTTCAAGCTGGTTATCGTGACCATTGCGTAGAGCGTCGAGGTCGAACAGACATTCGATATCTGGAGTCACTCCTACCCCTTCAAGCGACTTATAATCCTTAGTCACCACATCAAAATTGCTAGTATAGACGTAATAGCCTAAAGTGTTGTAGTCACCAAAGACACCACTGTAAAGTATGTCGTGACCACCCGGTAGCAGTGGACATGTAGCTCCCCATGTGCGCTCTCCTATGAAAGTGCCGTTGGGCATCAATTGTACAAAACTGGCTGTCAATTCAGCACAACTGGCGGAATGCACATCGGCCAATACCACCACCTTCTTGTCGCCCCATAAGTGACCCGAGGGAGGATTGATGGCAAAGCGAGTCCAAGCACTGTAATCCAGTCGACCAAGACCTTCTTTCACACGCGAATAACCATAATCACACACTTCCGGAGATAGGCTGCACACTACCGGTTGCAAGTCGCTCAGACTACCTCCCCCATTGCCTCGCACATCGATGATTACTGCCTCTACATTATCACGACCAGCCCATCCGTTTGTTACTCCGTCGAGAACATTAGTACCATAGAAAGCCCTGAACGGAGCCAGCGCTGCAGAAGGAGCATAACCATATTGAACAGACTGCACCAACGAAGTCACAGCGAAAGAACTGAACCGTAAATAGGCAATCTTTTTACTTCCAGAACCCGGAAAGAGGGCAAAAAAACAGGGTAGATTATCACGACCAGCCTTGTACTCCGACACTCCTTCCATAGTAGGCAACAAAGCTACTTGGTCGTTGAAATAGTTGGCATGATAATAAGGACGGGAAGGCACCTCCAACAAAGAGGGATCTGCAAAGACGGCATTACCGGTTCTAAGGTTCTTGACCAAGACGTACATGTGGTGATCCATCAGACCGTTGACCATACGATTGTAAGCACGGGTTAGTTCGGCATCTGAAGGACCTATAATACGATTATCGAAAGCTTGAAATTCAGGTAATAGTACATCGTAAACAGAATCCCAGTCTATTGTTTCGCGAGACCAAAAGACATAACCTTGGTCGATACCAGTCCATATAGTCTTGAACTGGTCAGTAAAGGTGTAGCAATAGTGCCTGTCTGGATTTACAATATCCAACGCCTCTTTGCGGCATGAGACAAACATCGACACCAAAGCAACAAGAAACGATGCTTTTAATACTGGAGACATATAACGTATCATTTTCATTTTCAACTTTTGTTTGTCACAACCAATAAGACAGACCAAACTGTAATGCTCTAGTTGTATTATATCGCGGATTCAGATTGGTCATATAGTTTTTCTGGATGTCGGTAAGTCCATAATACCAACGCATTTCAGCCGAGATATCTAACTTGCGAACGACAGCACAACGTATCCCGAACCCATATACAAGTCCTGCATCGAAGCGGTTGTCACGGCGACTGTCGAATTCATAAGACTCATCAAAGGCGTTGTCTTCATTTCGACCAACCACAAGAGTAGGTACCGACAGACTGAGACCCTCTCTACGTCCAGACAGCCAATAACCAGTATATCCGCCAAAGAAGCCACACACACGGAAGGTTCGACCTAATGAAACAACAGCTGTAACCGGTAACGACAGATAATTGTTGGTCGATTCGGTATATACAAACGACACATAGCTATTGTCACGATCCATACGATAATTTTTCTGAACCAAAGCAAAATCAGCACGTAGCGAAAACCATCCGGTTAGATGACGACTGGCTGTGATTCCAGCCGTAAAGCCTGACATATCGGTGTATTTCATATCGATAGCATACGACATATCGATAATATGATGATTACTTCCTGTTCCGCCAAATGCTCCTAGACTCAAGTCAGCAATGGCCTTCTTCGGGAACAGGCGTGACTGGAATGTATCGTCATCATTGTCTACTGTCTGTGCTGTCGTCACACTCGCTGACAAAAAAAGAAATGCAACGACAACAAAGAACCCAATAGGCAACCTTGCAAATAAAACATTTGATAGATATCTCATTAAAGAAATAATTAAAAGAAAAAAACTTAAAATAAAGTTAAGGGAGTTAAAGAAAAATGCTCAGTTTGTATTTCCCCTTAACTCCCATTAACGTTCAATAATGATTAAAACTTTACTTCTTTGTTTTTGTCTTGGTACCAGTCTTAAGAGCTGTTTTTGCATTGGAGGCGACTTTTTTCACGGTTGCCTTAGCTTTTGCAATACCTTCTTCTGCTTTTGCAGCAGAAGTCTTGACAACCTTCTCCGTTTTTTCGACTGTTTTCTTAACAGCTTTTTTTACAACGTAAGGATTGTCCAAGTTGCTGACAAAGGGATAGCTGTAATTGCTGGCAGGGTCGAAGGTTTCCTTGATGGCTTGCGGTGAGGTCCAGCGTATCAGGTTCAAGTAGCTACCAGCCTTGTCGTTGGTACCACTGGCACGAGCACCGCCAAACGGCTGCTGACCTACAACAGCACCTGTCGGTTTGTCGTTGTAATAAATGTTGCCTGCAGCATACTTCAATATTTCTGCACCCTTGTGCAAAGCCTTGCGATCGTTGGCAAAGATAGCACCGGTCAATGCGTATGGTGAAGTTTCGTCACAGAGATGGAGAGTCTTCTCATAGTCTTTGTCATCATATACGTAGATAGTGATAATAGGTCCGAAGATTTCTTCGCACATTGATTTGTAATCAGGTTTCTTGGCCAAGATGACAGTTGGCTGGACAAACCAGCCTTCACTCTTGTCACCGGTACCACCAAAAACAATCTCGGCATCTTTGCTCTTCTTAGCATGCTCGATGTAACTCATACAGTTGTCGAACGAGGCTTCATCGATGACAGCATTGACAAATGCACTAAAGTCGCGGACATCACCAACTTTGATTTCGGCCATCATCTTTCCAACCAATTCTTTCACCTTAGGCCATAATGACTTAGGTACGTATGCACGACTAGCAGCAGAGCATTTCTGACCTTGATACTCGAAGGCACCACGGACAATAGCTGTGGCCACCTGGTCTGCATTTGCACTATTGTGGACAAAGATGAAGTCCTTGCCTCCTGTCTCACCAACAATCTTAGGATAGGTGCGATAGTTGGCAACATTGTCGCCGATGGATTTCCAGAATCCGTTGAATGTCTTGGTACCACCGGTGAAGTGTACTCCGGCAAGGTTCTTGTCTGCAAAGGCCACTTTACCGATAAGGGCACCGCTACCAGGTAGGAAGTTAACAACTCCGTCAGGAAGTCCGGCTTCCTTGTAAATCTTCATCAAGATGAAGTTACTGAGCATAGCAGTGGTCGAAGGTTTCCAGATACACGTATTACCCATCAGTACAGGTGATAGGCAGAGGTTGCTGGCGATAGAAGTGAAGTTGAACGGAGTAATAGCAAAAACGAATCCTTCGAGAGGACGATAAGTCACATAGTTGAGAGTGCCTTTGTCGCTGCAGGGTTGGTCGCTGTAAATCTGCGATGCATAGAATGCATTGTAGCGTAAGAAGTCTACGAGTTCGCAAGCTGAATCAATTTCTGCCTGCATAGTGGTCTTGCCTTGTCCGAGCATGGTAGCCGCATTGATAAGCCAACGGTATTTGCCACTGATGAGTGTAGCTATCTTCTGCATTACACTGGCACGCTCAATCCAAGGAGTATTTGCCCACTCCTCATGAGCTTTCATGGCAGCATCTATGGCCATTTTGACTTCTTTCTCAGTTACCTTATAGTATTTTGCAAGTACATGGTGATTTTCGGTAGGCATAACAATAGTACCGAAATCCTTGGTGCGGACTTCTTTGCCTCCGATAATTGCAGGGATTTCTGTCACCTCATTGTACAACATGTCGAGGGCTTCACGGATTTTGGTACGTTCTGGACTTCCTGGTGCGTAACCTAGCACGGGTTCGTTTGCAGGCTTAGGGAAAGAGAAAAGGATGTTGTTCATAATTAACTGAATGTTATTAATTTTTATAATTCGTTTTTTATTTATTAGCCATTAAAATCGAGTGCAAAGTTACATTTTTTTCATCATATCGCAAAAAAAAATTATCTTTGCAAAGTAAAACCAGATTTGAATTTTTATAAAAAAACTAAAAATCAATTATTAATACTGTAAAACCATGAAGAAAATTGGTATTATCATGATGCTTGTGGCCATGATAGGGGTCACATCATGCAGTTCTCTTTCAGGAGTTAGCGACTCTGCAGCAGCTACTAGTGGCAACGCATGTGCAAAAGCCCTTCTCGCACTCAGGGCAAGTCAAAAAGCCGGCACCCTGTCAATCGCCAATGCTACCGACCTCAGCAATATGCTGGTTGTCATTGGTGCTTACAACACATTAAAGAGCAATAAGGGTAACAACGATTTCAAATCATCGTTCACCAAGGGTTTGGTTGCCGGCGGCAGTGGTGCTATCACCAACAACAACGCTTCAACCATCATCAACTTGCTATTGGCAGCCAACGGACTGAACGACATAAACAGTTCCAACATCTCATCAAGCGGCACAACAACTACAAATGCTATAACTCCAGTACTCAACAGTCTATTGTAAACAGAAAGCACCAATCATTTAAAATCGAGTAGGAGGAAAATGAAGTAGTTTTCCTCCTACTTCATTTTCCGACCTCTCACACCACCGTACATGCGGTTCCGCATACGGCGGTTCTTAACACGGATGCAGCTTCACATAGTAATCCATAAGGCAAGGGTAGCCTTCGCTCTTTAGCCTC
>FLNY01001008.1_pt1 | contig 23546 bp, 20 predicted proteins | sample 1140381 | NCBI WGS metagenome assembly FLNY01 (sample SAMEA3878172, study PRJEB12797) | bioreactor metagenome | biome: Moose rumen | place: Sweden | collected 2011-10
AGCGGGATAAATCACCTCCTTCTCAATCAGAACCTGTGCCAGCTGCTGAAGACCGCGGGCATGCTGCATCAGCACACGTTTGGCACGGTTATACTCTCGCTCTATCAATGCCTTCACCTCCTCGTCTATCATCTGGGCGGTACTCTCGCTGTAAGGTTTCGTAAACGAGTTCTCGGCGAAGTCATAATAGTTGACGTTGGGCATCTTCTCGCCCATACCATAGATGGAAATCATGCTATAAACCATGTTGGTCACGCGCTGAAGGTCATTGCTCGCACCGGTGCAGATATGGCCGGTGAACAACTCCTCGGCGGCACGGCCGCCAAGCAGACCACATATCTGGTCGAGAAGCTCCTCCTTTGTGGTAACAGGACGCTCCTCGGGCATGTACCAGTTGGCGCCAAGGGCATTGCCACGGGGTACGATGGTCACCTTCACCAATGGATTCGCATGCTGCAGGAACCAAGAGATGGTGGCATGACCGGCCTCATGGATGGCGATGGTGCGCTTCTCGGAGTCTGTCATCACCTTCGTCTTCTTCTCCAGTCCGCCGAGAACACGGTCGACGGCATCGAGGAAGCACTGCTTGTCAACCCAGTCCTGCTGACGGCGGGCGGCAATCAGCGCGGCCTCATTGCACACGTTGGCGATGTCGGCGCCGGAAAGGCCGGGAGTCTGACGGGCCAGCATCTCCACGTCTACCGACTCGTCTATCTTGATAGGTTTCAGATGAACGTTGAATATCTGCTGACGCTCCTTCAGGTCGGGAAGCTCAACCGTGATCTGACGGTCGAAACGCCCGGCACGCAATAAAGCCTTGTCCAGGATGTCGGCACGGTTCGTGGCGGCCATCACGATCACACCGGTATTGGCGCCGAAGCCGTCCATCTCCGTCAGCAACTGGTTCAACGTGCTCTCACGCTCATCGTTCGACTGGATGCTCGACTTCCCGCTGCGGGCACGGCCGATGGCGTCGATCTCATCGATGAACACGATGCTCGGTGCCTTGGACTTGGCCTGGTTGAACAGGTCGCGAACTCGGCTGGCACCGACGCCCACAAACATCTCGACAAAGTCGGAGCCGGACAACGAGAAGAAGGCTACGTTGGCCTCACCGGCAACAGCCTTGGCCAGAAGGGTCTTACCGGTTCCGGGAGGACCTACCAGCAGGATTCCCTTCGGAATCTTACCGCCCAATTCCGTATATTTCTGAGGGTTGCGAAGAAAGTCGACTACCTCCTGAACCTCCTGCTTCGCACCTTGCAGACCGGCTACGTCCTTGAAGGTGATGCGGTCCTGTTCGTTGCTGCCGCCCTCGAAGAGCTTGGCTTTCGACTTGCCGAACGAGAAGACACCGCCTCCTCCGCCGCCGCCCATCCTGCGCATGATGAACATCCAGAAGAGAATGATAAGCAGGAAGGGGAACACAAACTGCATGAAGACACTCCAGAAACCGCCACCGCCGTTCTCGTACTTCACCTCTCCGGCGAACTTTCCTTCACCGCGCTTTTCGGCTACGTATTCCTCCAGCTTGTCTACTGTCGCGAAATTGGCTACCAACACGGCCTTCGAGCGAGCCTCACTGGGAAGGATCTTGGCGGCAGGAACGATGCTGTCGGTCTTAAAGTCGAAATAAAGCTCCTGCTCGGTCTTGTCTACTTTGATATTGGCCACATAACCGCTGTCCAGACATTCTTGGAACTTGGAATAGGTCACCTTCATCATCGACTCCTCGTTGTTTGTCATGATGAAGAAGAAGAGAAAGGCCAACAGGGCAACATAGACCCAAGTAAGATTGAACTTACTTTTTCCGTTGTTTGATTTATTGTTCTGAAATGGCATCTTGATTCTTTCTATTTTCGGTTTTTACATAGGGGTTCTGAGATTCCGGACACCGGAGGATTCTACGACTGAATGGACGACTAGGCGTCAACATCGGGAATAAGCTCAACCTGAGCGTCCTCCCACAGATGGTCAATGTCATAGAACTGACGGGTCTCGGGAAGGAAGATATGAACTATCACATCAGCGTAGTCCATCGCCACCCATATGCTGTTGCGCAAGCCGTCAACGGCATTGGGCTTCTCGCCGGTCTGCTTCTGAGCCATCTCACGAACCGACTCATAGATGGCTGAGATATGACTTGGAGAGTTGGCGTCGCAGATGACAAGATACTGACAGATGGTGTCGTCTATGGCAGACAGGTCTGCCACACTGATGTGATGTCCTTTTTTCTCCTGAATTCCTTCTACAATACTGTTTACAAGCTGATTTGCGTTTTTTTCTGATTTCTTTTCTATTTTCATATGTTTTTATAAGTAGTAATATGCGATAAGCACAAATAATTGGCAAAGATAGCAAAAAAAGATTACATGATAAAATCAATCAGGCAAAAATAAAATATGTATAAAGATTTTTAACAATAAAAAAAACTTCAAACTAGCTTTTATGCCGTTTGAAGTTTCCTGGTTGGGATACAAGGACTCGAACCTTGAATAACAGGACCAGAATCTGTTGTGTTGCCAATTACACCATATCCCAATGTCTTATTTTTCGAAAGCGAGTGCAAAGTTAGAGCTTTATTTTGAAACTTCCAAAAAAAATGAGACTTTTTTCAAAAAAAATAATTAATTTTGCAGAAAATTCAAGAAAAAAGCAAAAAACACGAATGAAAGAAGGCAAAAAACCACTTATTCTGCTGTCAAACGACGACGGCTTCGATGCGACTGGAATCGGGGTTCTAATCAATATTTTAAGGCCTATAGGCGACATCGTCGTCGTTGCGCCTGACGGAGGACGTTCCGGAAGTTCATTGTCAATCACAGGGACCGTTCCCGTCAAATATAATAAGGAGAGAGAGGAGCAGGCAAGCATCCAAGACGGAATTGAGATGGGATCGCTCACCGTCTACAGCTGCAGCGGAACACCATGCGACTGCGTGAAGATGGCTCTCGAGTTTCTCATGCCCAGAAGGCCGGACATCGTCATCGGTGGTATCAACCACGGAGACAATGCAGCAACAAACGCACACTACTCCGGAACGATCGGAATCGCTATCGAGGGAACGCTCAAGGGGATTCCCTCCGTGGGATTCTCCAGCTGCGCCTTCCACCAAAAGGAAGACTTCGAACGGCTTGAGCAGTCCATCACGCAAATCGTAGGACTCGTGCTCCAGAACGGACTACCGGAAAAAGTCTTTCTCAACGTCAACTACCCGGACTGCCAGACATTCAAGGGTACGAGAATCTGCAGGATGGGGATGGGAGACTGGGTCGACGAGTGGATTGAGCGAGACCACCCGAGAGGGGGAAAATATTTCTGGATTGCAGGGAGTTTCAAAAGCTACGACGGCGAGGATGAGAACACCGACATCTGGGCGCTGGAGAACGGATACGTGGCCATCACGCCCATCACGCTCGACTTCACGGCCTACTCGGCATTCGACTTCCTGAAAGGCAACGGATTCGAAAAATAAAGCTGACCGGGGTGTCCAGCCAGCTTAAATAGAATAACGCATAAGTGTCCGATATCACGATTTCCTCAGCGACAGGCATATGAGGCTGAACACACCCAGGACAGGGATGAGTGCGGTCTGAAGCGTATGGACAATCAGGACGAACGTCTCGGCATTGACGGCGGCCACACCGTAAAGCACGAAGATGGTCTTCACCGCGAAATGCCAAGGACCCAACCCGTTGGGAGTCGGAACGATGACGGCGATGCTGCCAACGACAAAAGCAACGAGTGCGGTCATCAAGCCCAAGTCCTGCGTGAAGTCAAAGCAGAAGAAGGTGATGTAGAAATGGAGGAAATAGCTCACCCATATGCCCAAAGTATAGGCCAGGAACAACCACTTGCGCTGGACGGAACCTACTGACCGGATGCCGGCTACGATGTCATCCACGATTTTACGGAAATGGATCACCGACGACAACTTCTTCCACCCCCAATAAAGGAAGAAGCCGGTGATGACCAGACAGATGGCGGTGACGACATAACCGGTCACAGTGAACTGCGAGAAGAAATGGCCGAGATTTGTGCCGGTCTTGCTGAAAAAACTGGTGAACACACCCAATTGGGAGATAAACACCAAGGCCACGACCACCAAGATCAGAAGACTGTCGATGATGCGTTCAGTCACCACCGTTCCCAAAGACTTGGCAAACGACACCTTGTCGTAACGGTTCAACACACCGCAACGCGTCACCTCCCCAACACGAGGGATGAGAAGGCTGGAGGCATACGACAAAAAGACGGCATGCACACAAGTGCTGACACGGGGATGCTCACCGATGGGCTCCAGGCTCTGCTTCCAACGAAGACCACGGAAAACCTGGGCCGTCACGCCGAACACCATCGACAGCATCATGAAACCCCAGTCCATCTCACGCTCCAAGATGGAGTACATGCGGGAAAAGTCAAATCCACGGTACATCCACCACAAAATGCCGGCACCAAGAAGCACCGACAACACCACGTTGACTGTATTTCTTATTCTCTTGTTTGACAATTTCAATTTTATTTCTTAAATTTGCGGTGCAAAGTTACTGCAATTTCACACTATAAAAAAATAAACAAACAGTTTTTTTCGATTTTTTATTATTTTTATGCAAGTCAGACCGAAGAAATTCCTGGGCCAGCATTTCCTGACCGACATCTCTATCGCTCAACGTATAGCGGACACCGTGGACTACCACCCGGACATCCCCATTCTGGAGGTGGGACCGGGCATGGGGGTGCTCACTCAGTTCCTCATGAAGAAAGAACGCGACCTCAAGGTCGTGGAAATCGACAGGGAGTCGGTGGCGTTCCTGAAGAAAAACTTCCAAGGCCTGGAGGATAACATCATCGAGGACGACTTCCTGCAGATGGACCTCAGAAAGACCTTCGACGACCGCCCGTTCGTGCTGACGGGGAACTACCCCTACAACATATCCAGCCAGATTTTCTTCAAGATGCTGGAGTTCAAGGACATCATACCCTGCTGCACTGGAATGATACAGAAAGAGGTGGCAGAGAGGCTTGCAGCGGAACCGGGCAGCAAGGCATACGGGGTGCTCAGCATTCTCATACAGGCGTGGTACGACGTGGAATACCTCTTCACAGTCGACGAGCACGTGTTCAACCCGCCCCCAAAGGTGAAAAGCGCGGTCATCAGGCTCAAGCGCAACGGAAGCTCATCGCTCGGATGCGATGAGAAGCTGTTCAGACGCATCGTCAAGACGGTCTTCACCATGAGAAGAAAGATGCTGAGAAACGGCATGAAGCAAATCGTAGGAGCTGACCACCCCATGCTGGCAGACCCCTTGTTCAACAAGCGGCCAGAGCAACTTGCTATTCGGGATTTTGTGGAGCTGACGAATCGAGTTTCGTGCGAACGTCCATCATAAGGCCTATCTGACCCGAGAACGTCGGGTTATCGTATTTCTCCTTTGCGATATGTTTCACCTGGTCGGAGAATTTCTTCAGGTCACGGATGAAAACCCCGTCGCCCAAGTCAATCTCTCCGCTGGGTTTGGTCTGCTCTATCCATCTGACCAGGTCATCGGCTTCTTCTTTCGTATAAGTTCGTTTGTAGTTCTCGTGCATTTTTTCTGATTTTTTGATTTCGAGTTTTTTATATTGTCGTTTCGCGTTTTCTTGATTACAGTTTCGCGTTTTCTTGATTATGTTGTTTTTTCGTCTTTTGGATTCTGGAGATTGTTCGGGGGGCCAGCGTTCGTGACTTATTGTTCCAGTCCTTTGTCCTCCCCTACCCCTCTAATTCTCAAGACGCAGACTCTTTTCCCTTTTTCAACAACTCCACCATGGTCTCCGCGGCACGGCGGGAAGCACCGCTTTCGCCCAGGATGGACCGCATCTGCTCATAGTCCTCAAGCATCTGAGCGCGGCGGGCACCACCGGGAAGCACGGCCAGAAGCTCGGAGTGGACGTTCTCAACGGTCATGTCTGAGGCTATCAGCTCACGAACCGCCTCCTTCTGGCAGATGAGATTCACCAAAGACACGAACTCCACCTTCAGGACTCGCTTCTTCAGCCATTTCATCAGACGCCCGGCGGATATATAGTAGCACACAACCTGGGGGACGTTCAGCAAAGCGGTCTCCAACGTCGCGGTACCGCTCGTGACAAGGGCGGCGGAAGCATGACGAAGGATGTCGTAGGTCTGACCGAACCGGACTTCCACGTCCATTCCCGATGGCATGTATTTACGGTAGACGTCCATCGGGACGTTAGGTGCTCCTGCTATCACGCAATCATACCCATCCAAACGGCTTGCGGCCTCAAGCATGCGGCCTAGGTTCTTACGGATCTCCTGAACACGGCTGCCTGCCAGCACGGCAATCATGGGGCGGGACGGAGCCGAAGAAACGATGGCGGGATGAGTGCGGAGGAATTCATCCACAGCATCAACGCAGGGATTCCCCACATAATGAACCGGATAATGGTGCTTACGGCCAAAATACTCCACCTCGAAGGGAAGGATGGAGAACAGCTCGTCAACATAACGGCGGATGCTCTTGATCCGATATTCCTTCCATGCCCATATCTTGGGGGAGATATAGTAATAGACGGGGATTGAGGTGTGGATCTTCACGTATTTTGCAATGGAGAGGTTGAAACCCGGATAATCCACCAGGATGAGAACGTCGGGATGCCAACGGGCCACATCCTCCTTGCAAGACTTCATGTTCCGGAGAATCGTGCGGGCATGAAGCAGCACGGGCACAAAGCCCATATACGACATTTCCTTATAGTGCTTCACCAACTCACCGCCTACCGACTGCATCTTGTCGCCGCCGTAGAAGCGGAACTCCGCCGATGGGTCAAGCTTTTTCAACTCTGCCATCAGATTGGAAGCATGAAGGTCGCCGGAGGCCTCTCCGGCTATCAGATAATAGCGCATTTCTCTCTTTTTTTAGTTCTGCCACCGTAATTTCCTACAAAATTAGCGTTTTTTATCTTTCGAAGGAAAGAAACCAACGATTTTTATGTTGGATTCAGATATTTTTTTGTAATTTTGTAGGAAATTTGCAAACAAAATAATTTTAATATTATGGAAATATCAGCATTAAAACCGCAATTAGTTTGGAAACACTTCTATGCACTGACCCGTATCCCACGTCCGTCGGGACACACGGCGGCAGTCGCTCAGTATCTCGTAGAATTCGGTAAGAATATCGGTGTCGAGGCGTTCATCGACAACGCTGGAAATGTCGTGATGAGAAAACCGGCCACACCGGGACTGGAAAACCTCGAGACGGCCATTCTTCAGGCACACATGGACATGGTGCCGCAACCGCTGGGGGGACCGCATAATTTCGAGACGGACCCCATCGAGACACATATCGAAGGCGAATGGGTTTACGCCAACGGAACCACTCTCGGGGCTGACGACGGAATGGGCGTCGCGGCTGCCATGGCCATCCTGGAAGACGACGACGTGAAGCACGGACCTCTGGAGGTGCTCATCACCGCAGACGAGGAGACCGGAATGTACGGAGCTAGAGGCCTCGAGGCGGGAACGCTGAAGGGGAAATACCTGCTCAACCTCGACTCTGAGACCGAAGGGGTCATCACCATCGGATGCGCGGGAGGACAGGACGTGGAAGCCAGCATGGAATATGAGGAGATGGACGTCAACCCTCAAGGCATGAAAGCTTATAAGATAAGCATGGACGGCATGAGGGGAGGACATTCAGGACTGGAAATATGCGAAGGCAGGGCCAACGCCAACAAGCTCATGGCCAGACTCCTGTCAGCACTGCTCGACGCCGAGTGCATCTGGATATGCTCATGGACGGGAGGTACCATGAGAAACGCCATACCAAGAAGCGGAGAGGCGGTCGTCCTCGTGCCGGAGGCGAAAGTGGAGGAGTTCAAGACCATCGTCAGCGACAAACTGGCGGTCTTCAACGAGGAATTCATCGTCCAGGAGGAAGGAAAAATCAATATAGAGCTGAACGAATGCGAAGTACCGGCAAAAGCCATGCCGGACGACGTACAGCTCAACCTCGTCAACGCAATCCTGGCGGCACACGACGGGGTACTCAGATACATACCGACCATTCCTGACATCGTGGAGACTTCGTCAAACCTCGCGATCGTCAATGCGAAAGAGGGAAAAATCGAAATCGGTATACTCGCCCGTAGCTCCAGCGACACGATGAAAGCATATCTCTGCGAGTCACTCGCATGCTGCTTCAGGATGGCGGGCATGGATGTCGAACTGACAGGAGGATACGGCGGATGGCAGCCCAACACGGCGTCGCCTCTGGTGGCCAATATGTCTGAGGTGTATGAGAGCCTCTACGGAAAGAAGCCGGTTGTGGAAGTATGCCATGCCGGACTCGAATGCGGAATCATCGGAGTCACCTACCCGGACATGGACATGGCTTCATTCGGGCCGACCCTCGAATCACCACACACGCCCAGCGAACGATGCCTCATTCCATCTGTCGAAAAGTTCTACAACTTCCTCGTCGAGCTTCTTAAGCATATACCCGAGAAAAAAATAAAATGAACTGCCGGAATATCTAGAAAGTCTAGAATATCTAGAAAGTCTAGAATATCTAGAACATCCAGCCCCAAATAATAACCCCTTTGGCACTAAAAAAGAACAAGAACCTCAAACTCTACTACTCCATCGGCGAGGTGGCCAGTATGATTGGTGTGACGGAATCTACGCTCAGGTTCTGGGAGAAGGAATTTCCTAGCATCAAGCCCCAGAAAGCGGGACGGAACATCCGGCAGTACTCAAAAGAGGACATCGATGAAATCCGGAAAGTACACCACCTGCTGAAGGAGAGGGGGATGACGGTGGAAGGAGCCAGACAGGTCCTCTTGCAGAACGGAAAAGGACAGGATGTCAAAATCGACATGCTCCAACGGCTCAAGTTCATTCGCGACGAGCTCATGGAAATCAGCAAGGAACTGTCGGAAATGAACTAAGCGGTAAGCATCCTTCCTTCAACGGACGCCACTCACCACAGGAGACTCTGCTTCACTGAGCCCGGTGATGGCGATTACCATCTTGCAAAACTTTTAAAGAAAAAAATAAGCGATGAAGAAAAAAGAGAAGATAGCAAGCGCGGTGAATGCCTTGCTCGACATGTGCGTGGAAAAAATGCACACAATTTACACGGAGGAAGAAATCACGGACTTCTATATCCACGTGGACGCAACAGACAACCAGCTTCGGATTGTTGACGACAACGAGACGGTTCTGGCATGCGTGCCAATCGGACTGAACGAGGCGGAGGAAGAAGACGAAGAGCTGCTTCCTTTGGTGCGCACTGCACTGATGGCCGGACTCAACAAACGAAATGAAGCAAAGGCTTTCGACGATGTCAACGTGTTCCACCCCTTCTCTTTTGTACTTGAGGACGACGGACTGACAGAGGACCTGTTGGTCATCGACGACGCCAACCTCATCATCGACGACGAACTCCTCAAAGGACTGGAAGACGACCTCGACTCCTTCATCGACAAACTGCTCAGCGAATAACCCCATTGGGAATCTTTACGACTGACAGCACCATCCTCCAATTTTACGCCCAATTTAAATTCCAATTTTACGCCCACTTTTACATCCACTTTAAATTCCACTTTTACTACCACTTAAATAAACTATGCTTTTCAGATTTTCTATAGAATACCACACCCAATGGGGTGAGGACTTACGGATACAAGCTGCCGGACGCGAATACCAGATGAGCACACTCGACGGAATCATCTGGACTTGCGACATCGAGATGCCTGTCAAACCGGGCATTTTCTCCTACAACTACGCCATGTACAGAAACGGGCAGTTCGTCTGGAGAGAATGGGAAATCGGTGCCCACACACTTTATATCCCGCCGGAGCCCAAGAGCAAGAAAAAAGGAGCCATCAACATGAAGACGTTCTTCGTGGAGGACAACTGGAGACCGATTCCCGCCGAACTTCCGCTCTATTCTTGCGCATACACCGACGTGGTGGCCCAGCATCAACAGAAAACGCTGGCCGACATCAACTACTACCCTACCACGCTCCAGCTCAGAGTGGTCGAGCCCAGGCTCAGAAAGGACCAAAGGCTTGCCATCTGCGGAAACACGCCTCTGCTGGGTAACTGGAAGGAACCACAGCCACTCGTGCTCACAGGACTTCAGGAATGGACTATCAACATAGACACGAACACCCTGTTCCACCCGCTGGAATACAAATTCGTCATTATCGACAAAGACGGAAACATCACAGCTTGGGAGGAAGGCTCAAACCGCTTTATCGACAAAATTCTCATCAACGGTAACTTCCAGACATGGGTGAAGAACGAGAGACAACCCAGGTTCAACCTACCTAACTGGAAATGCGCCGGAGTTGTCATTCCCGTTTTCTCTCTCAGGACCGAACACAGCTTCGGAGTGGGAGACTTCGCCGACCTCAAGGAGATGATATCATGGGCGGCAAGCGTTGGCATGCACGTCGTTCAGATTCTGCCAATCAACGACACCATGATGTCGGGAAAATGGCAGGACTCCTATCCCTACAACGCCATATCCATCTATGCCTTCCATCCATTGTATGCCGACATCAACGCACTGCCTAAACTGAACGACAAACTCAAGATGGAGACGTTCAAAATCAGGCAGCAGGAACTCAACAGGGCTCCGGTGATGGACTACGAGCAGTCTATCGCCATCAAGATGGAGTATTTCAGACTGGCATACGAGCAGGAATGGGAGAAGGTGGCGGATACAGAAGACTACAAGCAATTCTTCGAGGCAAACAAGTCATGGCTCGTACCATACGCCGCCTTCAGCTACCTCAGAGACACATACAAGACACCGGACTTCAGGGTATGGCCGAAACATCAGACTTACAACAAGAGCGACATCAGCAGGCTCTGCTCTGCAAAAAGCACACATTTCAAAGGTGTGGCACTCTACTACTATATCCAGTACCAACTCCACCTCCAGCTATCCGACGTCCATGAGCACGCCAAGGCCAACGGAGTCATCATCAAAGGGGATATACCCATCGGAATCAGCAGAAACAGTGTGGAGGCATGGAGCGAGCCACACTACTTCAACATGGATGCACAGGCGGGAGCACCACCGGACGCTTTCTCAACCAACGGACAGAACTGGGGATTCCCCACCTACAACTGGGCGGAGATGGCAAAGGACGGATACTCTTGGTGGAAACGCAGATTCACAAAAATGGCGGAATATTTCGACGCATACCGAATCGACCACGTTCTCGGGTTCTTCCGTATCTGGGAAATACCATCACACTCCGTACACGGACTGCTCGGACACTTCTCCCCGGCTCTTCCGCTCAGCCAGAGCGAGATTGAGAACTATGGCATGCATTTCAACCGGAAGATGATGACACAGCCCTTCATCAACGACGACATCCTATATCAAATATTCGACTACAAAGCCGATATGGTCAAGATGATATACCTCGACAATGCGGGAAATATGGGAGGAGACCATGCATTCAACGCATTCGGAGGCGTCAACGGGCTGTACAAGATGAAAACGGAATACGACACACAGAGGAAAGTGGAGGCTGCATTCGCTGGAAAGGACGACGAGGACTCCATAGCGCTCCGCGACGGGCTCTATGCGCTCATCAGCAACGTCCTCTTCGTTATCGACCCGGAAAACCCACACGGATACCACCCACGGATCAGTGCTACCACAGACCGCGCTTTCCAATACCTGTCCGAAAGCGACAAGCATGCGTTCAGACGACTGTATGAGGACTATTTCTACCACAGACACAACGACTTCTGGTATCATGAGGCGATGAAGAAACTGCCGATGCTCACACAGTGCACGAGAATGCTTGTCTGCGCGGAGGACCTCGGAATGGTGCCGGCATGCGTACCCACTCTCATGGAGAACCTCAGAATTCTCAGCCTCGAAATACAAAGCATGCCAAAGGCTTTCGGTATTGAGTTCGGAAAACTCAGCGAGAACCCTTATCTCTCCGTTGCCACCATATCAACTCACGACATGAGCACACTCAGGCAGTGGTGGGAGGAGGACCCGGAAAGAAGCCAGCGATACTACAACTACTCTCTCCATATCGACGGACAGGCACCGGAGACCCTGCCGGGATGGCTGGCGGAGAAAATCGTGGCCAGACACCTCTACAGCCCGTCCATGCTATGCCTGCTGTCACTGCAGGACTGGCTGGCTATCGACGAGAACGTCAGAAACCAGGACGCCAACTGCGAGAGAATCAACATCCCGTCAAATCCAAGACACTACTGGAGATGGAGAATGCATCTGAACGTCAGCTCACTGGCACAAGACCAAGCGCTATGCGAACACCTCCGCGAACTCATCGAACACTCGGGAAGAGTGTAAACAAAAACGAAGTTTCACATTGAATGAATAGCATAAAAAAGAAAGAGCGGCTCAAGTTCCTTATGGTGTTTATCATCACCATAGGGTGCTTGGCCGCTTTAAGGCATATCTTCAGTTTCTCTATCCCGGCTTACGCCACGGAGGAAACCACTGGCATAAACGACGAAGAACCTACAGAAAACGCGGCGGAAGACTCCGCCGACAGCCCCATCATGCTGGCTGAAGCCAACAAACCGCCAGCTTTGTACGACCCGGCTGATCAGTCCGACAAGTCTGACCAGTCCGACCCGTCCGACCAGCCTGAAAAAGATTCTCTGACCCTCGCAATGGAAGACTCCATCCGGCGCGACAGCATCAGAAGACGAGACACGGCTCTCTTCCGTCAAAGCGGGAAAATATGGGATTACGACGAATGTCTGCCCGACACCCAGGACCAGCACATCAGCACGGCAGTACAGCACGGAATCAAGCCAGTAGCAACCCACAAGGCGGTTATTTGGAAAGCCAAGCACCACCAGCTCGTCAGCATAACGGAGTCACCTTTCTTCGTCGTGGAAAAACTGGACTACTCTATGCCATACCTAGTGCCGAAAGCGAAGGACCTGCTGACCACCATCTCTGTGAACTTCCTCGACTCACTGCAATCAAAAGGATACAAACCTTATCTGCCCATCGTCACATCTGTGCTTCGAACCACACTCGACGTGAGAAAACTCACACGACGAAACAGAAACGCAACAGAGAACTCCTGCCACAGCTACGGTACAACTTTCGACATCACATACAGCAGATACATGCCCCTCACTGGTATACCGACTCCCGTGGACAGCGCGGAATGGAAAAGGGGTGAGATCAAACTCGTGCTCGCTGAGGTACTCTATGACCTACGAAACGAAGGAAGATGCTACGTGAAGCATGAGCACAGACAACCATGCTTCCACATCACAGTCAGGTAAGCCCCCGGAACGTGGACTCTCAGATTTCAGCTAATTACCGCATATTCACCCAACATTCGAAAAACGGGTCATAAACCTTATAGACTCGATTTTCATGAGTTATGAAGTCTTTATCAAGCAATGCGTCAACAGCGGACTTCACACTGCTTGGAGATAGCAGGTTATATTTTCTCACAAAGGCACCGCTCATAATATTCTCTACTCCTCGTTCTTTTGCTATGGCTGAGAAAACGTGTCTCTGACGCTCTGACATCTGACCCCATTGGGTCTCGTAGGTTTCATTCAGGAAATCAAGAATATAACTGATTGCGTCATCGGCTGACTCTTTTCCGCAAACCTTTCCATCAACGGATTTCAGAAACATTACGTTCATCACACGCTGAAGACATGACGTAACACCATAGAAACGATCATAAACATAGTCTACAACTTCCCCATCTATCTTTTTATGGTATCTTGAGAAGAGTTCTGTTGCAAACTCACGGTATTTATCTTTCGAAATCGGAGAAAGGCCCATACTGAGCACGGACTGATAAAATGGACGGGAAGGAGAAGTGAAAATCTCAGTCATCAGATGACGTTTCGAACCACTAAATATAAACAAAGCATTACTGCAACGCTGTATATATGTGCGAAGGACGGCCTCCATGTTTTTGGTATCTGAATATTTCGTGATTTGCTGAAACTCGTCTATCGCCACGATACAGGGCTTGTCTGCATGATTGAGGTAAGAGAATATCTCATCTAGCGTGACTGAAGCATTCTGAGCATTTCCAACTCCTATTCCCCAAACCGGACTACCATTGATATCGAAAGACAACTCTGATTGAACTGATTTGAGAACTGTCCAGAACTTCTCCCACACCTTCTTTCCCTTTGGCTTCAGCTCATCCAATATCGTCTTGCCCAAAACACTGACAAAATCATTCAAAGAATTCGTTGCATATATGTCGATCAGAAAAGTGTAGTAATTCTCTTTTATTACGGGTTGGTGAAAACAATGACGTATCAAATCCGTCTTTCCCAATCGACGAGGGGATATCAAGGCGATATTGTTGTCGTTCGTCAACAAGTCAATGATATCTTCGGTTTCCTTCACACGGTCACAAAAATATTCCGGACCCATATAGCCTCGGGTCACAAACGGATTATTCACTTTTTTCATAAGTATGCAGGATTAAATGTGTTATTGATGGCAAAATTAATAATATTTACTGATTTCAGCAAATTTTTGGTCATAAATATGATTATCATAAATATGATTACCATAAATATGATAATCATAAATATGACAATTGATTTTTTCAAACAAGTTCAATGGGTAAAGGAGACTTCCCCAATGCGACGGGCAAGTTCCCTGCAACCATCCTGGATGAGACGGAAAACATTGCGGTAACGCTCTTCCGTATCATAACTCGGGTCGGGAACGTTGCCTTCCGCACTAAGGCTGACTTCCAGGAACATATGAAGGCGGTCCCATCTGTCGTAATTCAGAATCTTCTGAATATCAACATAATGTTTCCAGTCCATCACGACAATCAAGTCATACGTGTTTACTTCATCACGGCTAATCTGACGCGATATACCGCCCAATTCATAACCCGACTCACGAGCCAGACGGCGCATCGTCTCGTCACGGTTACGACCGGAAAAGTTGTCGACTCCGGCGGAAGACACTTCAACGCCCTCTATTCCAAGGGACTGAAGCTCCGACCTCAAAATCACTTCCGCCAACGCGCTGCGGCATATATTGGCGGAACATACAAATAATACTTTCATTTTCTCCCAATTGTTTATAAGTTAATATTTTATCTTGACAGCAACATCCAAACGGCCAAGCCTCATAAGTCAGACACATCTGGATGGCTGAAATTCATATTTCAAGTATCAGACCACAAGACTCACCCGACTTCCCCATCGCGGGCCTCACTGTCTCCCTCAACAAAACCATCACCGCTCTCGTCTGGGTCGTCCTCTAAGTCCAAATTTTCGTCATCTGAAGCATCACTTGTCACAGGACTGCCTCCTGCTGCCAGCTTGTTGCCGGCCGTTGGGGCCACATATTTATTGCCCAGAGCCTGCTCTGCCTTCTGCTCAAACGGAAGCTTACGCTCTCCTACTCCCTTTATCAACACCTTTTGCCCTACCTGGGCATACAGGTCATGGAACGTGTTGATATCGGCATCGCGAAGACGGATACAGCCCTCACTGTCACGACCGGGAACAGACTCGGCATTGTTCGTGCTGCCGTGGATGCCGATGGAGCGGTTGGAAGACAACGAACCAGTCAGCTTCAGGCGGATGAACCAGTCGCCGTAGGCTTTCAGGCTGCCGCGGCCGTCACCGAAGTCATGCTCCCAATCAGAAGCGGACTTGATTTCGCTGATGGTGAAAGGATCTAACAAATCACTGCACTCAGGAGTGCTCATGTCGCCCTCCTTCGTCTTAGGACCCGGATTCTTTGCATAGCAGACAGGAAACGAGGCGGCGAGGACTGTGTCGGTGTCGCATTCATAGACATATAGGCGGAACTCACGCTTCGATATCACAACCACACACTTTTCACGGTTCACATCCTTCTTATAAACATGTGACTCATCCGTGATGTCTGCAACGTTATAGCTCTTCTGCCCTACTGTTACGGACTTCATCGGAATCTCTGCCTCTGTGCCGGGGACAACACTGGTCTCAACAAGCGCATCGTCTGGAACGTCCAGTTTCGTACTCTTACCACCGCAACCACAACTGGCCGCAATGAAACAGATAACAGTTAATAATAATGAATATATTTTCATTTAGCTGTTTTTTTAAATTATTCAAGTTTCGGAAGTGCTAAGAAGCCTCCCTTAATTTAACATTTAGGTTCATTAGTTTCAACATGACCTCATCCTCATCGATAATAGCATTGAGTACATCAGGTGCGTAAATTGATAGTTTATCCGCAACTGCTCATCTTGCAGTTGTACATCTTACTCAACTTTAATGATTATTCATCTATCCGTATTAACTTCATTATGCCCAAAATGATATTTATCGCAAGATTGTTATCACTTTTATCGAAAAAAGTGCTCAATTCTAAAAAATATTTTTAACTTTGCTCATGGCTTTAAAGTTTTGTTACACTTAGATTTTTGACGATACTAAGTTACTCATTTTTATTGAGATTAACAAACTTTAGAGCCTTTTTCTTTTCACATTTTCTAACTTTTTATGTTAACATTTTGACACTTCCGAAACTTGAGATAAATCACTTGCCTTTATTAAATCAGTCTAAGCATGGCTGCGACAATACCAAATAACCTTATAGACAACGATTTCGGCAATCAAAGTCCTTCTAAAATTTCTCTGCCCTTATTCGTCAAATAGTATGACTGCATTGGATGATTAGGGGATTCTGGGTATAACATTGCAATATACCCTTCTGACAAGTTAGGAGTTATGTAAGCATTAACGAAGCTTGACCTGTTGCGCAAATTCATTTCCTCCATCAAAGTTTTCAGGTTCGCACCTTTTTCGCCAACTACCGACAAAAACTTCTTTAGGCGTTTAGCCTTAGAGGGGTGCATAGAGGTTGTATGGTGAGCTTGTATGGTTGTATGGTTGTGTGGTGAACTTGTATGGTTGTACGGTTGTGTAGCGTTCCTTTTGAATGTCACCCATACAAAAGATGCGTTTTGGTTGTATTCGGGTTCGGGAAGGTTGGCTTCTCGACAGGCATCCATGATACGACCAACACCACTTCCCCAGTTCTCCAAGAATGTAGTTTTGAAGAGCACGTCAGCAATGGTTGGGTTCTGTGGGAAGGAATGATGTGACTGCTTTATGGTCTCTATGGTCAACTCCTCTGGCAGATGGCCAGAGTTCTCTATCTCAATACGGTCATCATAGATGGCGATGCCTACTGAACTGCTTGTATTGTGGAAAAAACGATGGCAGAGTGCATTCGTCAAGGCTTCACGTAGGGCTTCTGCAGGAATTTCCAGCTTCTCCTCTCTCGTAAAACCAACAATCTTTCCGCTAATAGAGAGGTGTTTAAAGAAGAATGCCATACCAGCGTCCAGGAGAGTGAAGAAGTTACCGTAGGCACGTTGGTTGTCGATAAATTCGTTCTTGTTGGTACCACGGAATCGAGCCATGCGAAGCAGGAACTGGGGGAACTGACTGGTGTCATGAAGGAACAAGGCAGCAGCAGCATTCTTCAACTTCCCGTCAGATGTTGTAAGTTTCAGTTTCTTAACGAGGCTCTCCGTCGTTTCCATCAATGAAGACGTTGGCATACGTCCACGCTCAACACCTAAACGTACCCCGCCACGAATACGCTGTTCCTCTAAATCTTCAATGGTGATACCTTCACAAACTTGGTCTTCCCATTTGTAGCGGTTGCCCTTGCTCCGCATCAATCTGTCTTCAAACATTTCGCGGGGCATGACCATGGTAGTGCTTTCTATCCGTATATAAGGTTTGCTATCGTAAGTGTAGGGCGTACACCAATAACCAGCAGCATTAATGTGAATGGCGATAACCTGAAAATCTGGACGATTTGGTACGTCAATGTATTCTACTGGCAAGTCTATCAGAGGCTCCAGTTTGGCAATCTCTCTAGCAATCTCCTTCCGCGTATTGTCGGTCACTTCCTGACCAAGAATCTTCAGGGTTGTTGGGGAAATTCCGAAGAACAGCCATCCACCAGCTGTATTGAGGAAGGCACAAACAGAACGCAAGCCATCCTTCAACTCACCCGTTGTCTTCTTCAGTTCCAACGTGCGAGTCTCATCGCCTTGTATTATCGCCTTTACATCTTCTATTGTCATATATCTTTATTCTGCATTTTCTGTTAATATAGGTGCATGTTGTCTGATATGGGCAAATTTCAAGAATCATTAAACATCTTACATGTCGAGATTCCAGCCATAAGCCCATTTGTATAATTTCTTGATGGACGTTTCATCACATATGAAATCTTCATGGGGTAATGGAATGACTCGGATCCTCGACTTCCTATTTATTTTTCTCAATTCCTTGCAAGCTACAAGATACTCTACTTTAGGAGTCGGAATCAGGACACATACGCGATAGGTTTGATGAAGTTTTAGGCTATAAACTACAAAGAATCCTCTATACCTATTGTCTCTTGTCAAATAAATACCATCAGAAACAGATACATTTTGGAAAGTCCATAGTCGTTCTGGCAAAACATAAGAATCTGGAGTCTTTATCTGTTGCCTCAATCTGTCATAAAAGATATCAGACAAAAATGTGTAACCTGTTCTCGCAAATAGAATTAAATATGCGTTTTTGAGTATTGCTGCAGAAAACCTACGAATGTCTTGTTTGAGCGGAGCATCTTGAAGGTCAATAATGGAATTTTCAAGCAGGATGTAGTCATGATATAGAGCCCAAGTTTTGGGATTATTATGCTTGGTGTCAATATTCAACAACATATCTTTATTTTCGCCAACCTTCAAGGTCGCAAATAAACGTTCTTCTCCGTTTTGTACTGTAACTCTTCTGTCCGTGCCAGGCAAGAAGGCTCGTTGTTCAATTCCTTTAATGGTTTCCAACAAATGTATGTCAATATTTGAACCACAAATACTGTTGCACTGTTTACATGTTAGCGTGATGCGATGACCTCCAAGCGAGTTTTGTGGGACATCTTCCTCTGTAAGTTCAGTCTTTACTACTTCTGAAGGGAAGGATTTCATGCATAATGGACAAACGTAATCAGGATGCAGAGATGTCAAGTTGGCATCTCTTAATATCGACAGATTCTTAACACAACAATTATAATATAACAGTTTATCCATTTGCGGCACAAAGATACATATTTTTTCTCGAAAATGGGCATATTCACCTTGCTTCGCGCGAAAATTTAATCAAAAATTACAAATATTTCATTGAAGCGGCATGAAAAATGCTTCTGTTTGATAATTTTTGACAATTATATAGTATTTGACCCCGATAGTAAGAAAATACATTCATATATGGGGATTTTCCAACGAAGTATTACATAAAACTCTAATAGAAGAAGAAATAGCTGATAAGAATGGCGGCTATGATACCGGCAAGGTCAGCCAACAGACCGCAGCCCACAGCATAGCGGTACTTCTTGATGCCGACGCTGCCGAAATAAATGGCCAGAATTTTCAACGTCGTGTCAGTACTGCCTTGCATCACACTCGACACATGACCAACAAACGAGTCGGGACCATAGGTCTTCATGCAGTCGAGCATCATGCCACGGGCTGCTCCACCGTCTAAAGGCTTCATCAACGCAACGGGGATGGCACTCACGAAGTCAGTGTTCAGACCAACACTGGCAACTGTCCATGTCAAGCCTTCCTGGAACAGGTACATCGCACCGGAGGCCTTGAACACTCCGATCGCTACCAAGATGGCCAGATAATAGGGAATCAGGCTCACGGCAACCTGGAAGCCACCCTTCGCACCCTGTATGAAGGAGTCGTATGCATTCAGCTTTTTTTTCATGCCATAGCAGAGGAACAGGATGATTGTGCCGAGAAGCAACACACTCGTCAACACATTGCAAAACGTCTCCATCTCACCTTTGTCCATGCCCCAGATGGACCAGAACAAAGCGGCAACCAATGCCATTATCACTGCGAACATCACCAAGAAAGCTCGCTGGAACAAGTTGATCTTCTGACGGATGGATACGGTCAACAACCCGACGAACGTGGAGCACATCGTGGTCAGAAGCAACGGGATAAACACGTCTGTAGGGTCGGCCGCACCCATCTGCTGACGGTAGGCCATGATACTGATCGGGATAATGGTCAGACCTGATGTGTTCAGCACCAGGAACATCACCATCGCATTCGTCGCCGTGTCCTTCTCCTTGTTCAGCTCCTGCAGCTCCTGCATCGCCTTCAGGCCCATCGGAGTGGCAGCGTTGTCGAGACCAAGCATATTGGCGGAGACATTCATGAAGATGGAGCTCAGGGCAGGATGGTCCTTGGGAACCTCAGGAAACAACTTGGTCAGTACCGGACTCAGGAAACGGGCCAGCTTACGGACCATGCCGCTGTCCTCTCCTACTTTCATTATGCCCATCCACAACGTCAGAGTGCCAGTCAGACCTATTGCCATCTCAAAGGCGGACTTCGACATCTCAAACGTCGAGTTCATCATCGAAGGAAGCGTTGATGCGTCACCAAAGATGAACTGGTTGATCAAACCGACCACCAGACCTATCACGAACAGCGCTATCCAGATATAATTTAATACCATACGATTCTTTTTACAAAAAAAAGCTTTGTTTTGAAGTCAATTCTCAATTATTCTGCAAAATTAAACATTATCCGTCACTTAACGAAATTTTTTCTCACTTTATTTCAATAACTGACAACAATAATTTCTCCCCTACACCGCCAAAATGGCAGAAAAAAAAACTCAAAACAAAAGCACCCTCAGCCAGAAACGCAAAAATTCACACCGCCTAAGTCCCTGGCTGGCACAACATCCAAATGCACCACTATGGCTACAGGTTTCGGGTGTCCATCGCAAAACTGATATTCCTCTAAACTCTAAAAAAAATCAACAACTGTCTCAAAAATGATCCGACGGAGAAATCTTGTGCTTCATAAAGAAGTACATGTTCTCTATCGTATTGAACAACCACCAACGTTTCACAGGCGTATAGCCTGGCTTGATGCGAAGGTTCCAAGAGATGCGGCGCGTCTCTATCGTGTCCAGAATCTCCATAAACTGACGCTTGATTTCCTGACGTTCCTCCTGAGAGAACTGCTTGCGGTAGAGGTAGTAGAAATAGTAGCAGTCCACGACGATGAGCCAACGGTGGGACTCGTAGAAGTCCAGGATTTTCTGGCTCTCGCTGCTGCTCCCCAGCATACCTGCCGAAGCCTCCTGCTCCAACGTCCGTTTCAAGTTCAAATTGGCATACATATACTCGAAACGCAAGATCGTGGGCTTGCTCGTCGAAGCTTCCTTGTGCTTCAGGTAGAAATACTCACCCTCGCTGAAGACTACAGCGCGGGAGTGAAGATAATGGATGCAGGTTGTGTTGTCGTCGCTATAAAGGCGGCAGCTCGTGTCATAGGGATAACGTCGGAACAGCTCAGACTTGGCAAGATAAAGACCATGGATGCTCTGGTCAAGGCTCAGCACGAAGGCATCCTTGCCAGTCATCAGCTTATGAGTCGTATGGTTCTGGAATTCTTCCATACGCATACCGCCTTCCTCATCTGGATAGCACAGCATCAGCTTGAACAGCGCACATTCGCATTCATCGCTCTCCTTCAGGGCATTGTAGGCCTTCTCCAATGCGTCGGGAGCAAACCAGTCGTCGCTGTCAAGCATCGTGATATAGTCGCCGTCGGCGATTTTAATGCCCTCATTCCTCGCGATGGCCTGACCAAGGTTCTCTGGCTGCTCAATCACGACGATACGCGGGTCCTGCGAAGCGTACTCCTTCAGAATCGACAACGTCGAGTCTGTCGAGTGGTCGTCTATGCAGATGATCTGAAGGTCCTGAAAGGTTTGAGAGCATAGCGAGTCAAGGCATGTACGGATATGAGCCTCGTCATTATAAACGGCTGTCAAAACACTGATCTTACTCATGGCGGCGGCGGAATTTGGATTTTAGTTTTTCTATGAATTGAGTCTCTTTGGAAAGTATCCGGACGGACAAACCAAGGGAAATAAGGCCCAACAGACCTCCCAGAAGCCAACGCAACCAGCCATGGCATTGGAAGGCCAGGACGATGGCACAACAGAGAAGAACACCATGGACAATATATATCCACAAATGGCTGAAGTCAAATCGGAAATGGTAACGCCAGCGGTACAGACCGTAAATCAGTATCAGGTCGAACAGGCCGCAGGCGGAGATGGTGAAACCGGTGGCGGTCAGACCCCAGCGAGAATAGGCATAGGGAACAACCAGCATGACAAGTACATCGTAGATCAACTCGGTCAGCATATACATCTTCGAGTCACCACGGGCCAGGGCCAGGTAGCTCACCGGGAGATACAACGCACGGAAGTACATGAAAAGCATAGCACCCACCGACATCGTGATACAGTCAACGAATGCCTGGGAGAAGAGGATGGGTATAATCAGGGGCATTCCGATGGCGAAGAAGATGAGAAACGGGGAGATAAGCAGGACGAACACCTCAATCTGGCGGTTCACCGTCTCGTTCTGAAGCGGGATGTTGCTACCGGTGGAGGAAAGACGTGGGTAATAGTCGGCGTCCATCGCGCTGAAGATGATGGACGCATAGACCACGGCCATCGTGTAGCCACGGTTGTAAAGGCCTACGTCGCCAAGACCGTTCGACTGCTCGATGAAATAGTTCACAAACCACTCGGAACCTTTTCCGAAAAGTCCGGCAACGATCAGACCGATACCCAGACGGAGCATCGGCAAACCCTCTTTCATATACTCACGGGAAAAGAGTGCTAAACGGTAAGGAAGATTCTTTGTGGAATAATAAAGCGTGGCCAGCATCACGAGCAACTGGCTCAGCAGCAAAGCGTATGGGATGCTTTCGCTTCGCATGAAATAGAAGCAGGGGGCAAAAACGGCCAGGATGATGAATGCCACCAGCACGGACACTTTCGTCAGGCTCATCAGACGTTTCGTCCCTTTCAGCACGGCCATCTCACCACCGGTCACGGCCATCATCAGAATCACGGGCGACACAACAAGGAAATTCACCGTCTTGTAGCTCTCCGACAACAGCCAGTGGCAGCACATGCAGGCAACCATGCCCAGCAGGCCCACCATCACGCTGTAGGTGCGCAGCGTCGTCACGTAATGAAGCGTGCGGCTATCGTCTTCTTGGGCGGACACTTCCGAAACATGTTTCACACCGCTGATGGATATACCGAAATTCGTCGACTCGCTCAGTAGGTTGGTTGCCTTGTTATACATGTCGAGCATACCCATGCCGGAAGGACCCAGAAAGATGGCTGCCACCTTGTTGCGGATGATGTTCATCAGCATGTTCAGTACCTGAACCAATCCGAATATGCCGGTGTATTTCAGGATATGATTCAACCCGCCGTCGCTCTTATTATGTCGTTTTTCTTTGCTCATGGATAATTTGTCACAATAATTTAACGTTTTTTTATCGTTTATATTGCAAAAATCCGTATCTTTGTGCAAAAATATGAAAAGTGAATAGTGAATAGTTCATTTACTCATTCCGTATGGTAATCTCATTCAACTTTAAACATTAAACTT
>FLNY01004584.1_pt1 | contig 23545 bp, 19 predicted proteins | sample 1140381 | NCBI WGS metagenome assembly FLNY01 (sample SAMEA3878172, study PRJEB12797) | bioreactor metagenome | biome: Moose rumen | place: Sweden | collected 2011-10
GCCAGTTTATATTAAAAACGACTTTGAACTTTTTAGCTCAAGGTCGTTTCTGCTAAATGGCGGCTCTGGTGAAGTGGTTAACACGTCGGATTGTGGCTCCGATATGCGTGGGTTCGATTCCCACGAGTCGCCCCACAGGGGTATAGCTCAATTGGTAGAGCAACGGTCTCCAAAACCGTAGGTTGTGCGTTCAAGTCGTACTGCCCCTGCCAACTTTAAAATTTTCAAGCCCTACCTTCTCGGCAGGGCTTTTTCAGTTATTAAATTTTCTTGCCTTAGCGAGGCAAGCAATAAAGTACAAGTTCACTATTGATAAAATAAATCATATGTTTACGTAAATAAAATTTATAATCTTGGTTCAAACTTTTTATAAATTGTGGGATAGTAATTAAATCTTCCGCCTTATGATAGACACAAATTGCAAGCGTAGGTTTATGTTTTTTTATGCTCTCCTGTGCGCCCTTCAAAGCGTTTAATTCGCTTCCTTCAATATCCATTTTTATGAATGTTACCGGCTCGCTACTCAAAAGATTGTCTATAGTATCAACTGATATTGTTGTTTCACCGTTTCCATCGTTGGAAATAGCAGAACTTATTTCCCTGCCGCCGTCAAAAGAAATACTGCCCTTTTCATTCCAAACGCCGCAATTGAAAATTTTTATATTGTCATAATTATTTTTCTCAACAAAATTTTTCAACCCGTCGAAATTTGCGGAATCAGCCTCTGCTGCAAAAATCTTTTTATATTTGCCGTTGCTATATTTTAGAAAATTTCTTATGGTATCGCCGTCATAAGCTCCGCAATCAAAAAATATGCAGTGTTCATTTAAAGCGAACAAAGTCAATTCGTTAAAATATTGTTCACTGCAAAAAATTTCCTTACTCAATGACGGGTCATCGTTAATATGTTGTTTCAAATAGGCAATCATCGTTTTTTTTGAAAAATCATCTTCGAGCCAATTAAGTGTCTGTGAAAAATTGTCAATATTTTGTAATACATATTCCAAAGTTATATTTTCGTTCGGTGTTGTGTTTAAAAAATAACCGTTTATTTTTCCATCGTTGATAAAAGCGTGGGCAGCCTTGCCTCCCCCCCCCGTAGGATTGGCACTATCAGCAGTTCCAAGTACAAAAACGTAGTCTTGCGGTCGGTTGTGCAATTCAGAATATTTAAATACCGGTTTTCCTAAGTAAGTTTTTCCGGGCTTATAATATTTTTCTGATTCTGCATATCCGGCAACCTCAACACCATAAATATTTAATTGTTCAGTAACCGATTTAGCCATTATTCCCGCTCCAAAAATAATTACAGGCAAGCTGTGACTTTTGATTTTTTCACACTGTGATTTTTGCCAATTTGTCTGCTTATCAAATTCACTGATAATTTTTTTTAATTCCATATTAAGCCTCCACTTTACATTTTCTTAATTGTTTTAAAGCTCAATTAGAATACAAAATTCTAAGTCTAACGTCAAGTTTTAAGACAACCAAAAAAGCTGTGTCAAAAAATCAACACAGCTTGAAAATTTTTTTAATCCGGATAATAAGTCACGCAAGATTTCGGCGATTCATAAACTTTTACCGCCTTTAATTTAGTAGTACCACTAAAAATTTCCGATACTGAAAGTTTATCAAAAATTTCTTTTGCAAGATTTTCAGCCGTCGGATTTTTTTTTGTGAACATTTCCAACTCATTCAAATATTGGTGGTCGAACTCGTTCAAAATTTTATTCAGTTCAGATTTTAAAATTTTGAAGTCTATCAAAATTCCCAATTCGTTTAATTCCGAGCCCTGCGCGACAGCCTCAACAATCCAGTTATGCCCGTGCAAACGTGCGCACTTGCCGGGATAATTTTTTATTACGTGCGCCGCCTCAAATTCTGATTTAACTGCTAACTCGTACAAAAGACCACTCCTTCACTTCATCACCGGTTATAAAGTTAAACCAATTTTCAGCCAAAAATTTTTCAATCGTCCTGCCAATGAACATTTTGCCGCGTAAATCGGGATGCAAGCCGTCCGGCGTAAAATCTGCGCGAAGTTCGTCATTAGCATCTTCAAGCATTTCCGTTACTTCAACGCCGTCATTTTTTAAAATCCATTCGTTAATTTTTTGGCGTTCAACTTTCCAACTTTTTTTGAAAGGAATACTGCGACTTTGCATTTTGCTTTCATTCATTGGAGTAATTGTACAGAAAACCGGAATAATATTATTTGCTGTACATTTTTGGCGCAGAATTTCATAATTTCTAATGACTTGCTCGGCAGTTGCGCCGCCTCGAATGTCATTGACACCGCCCATTATCAATAAAAGTTTCGGCTGAAAAGGCAAAACGTCCCTTTCAAAACGTTCAATCATTTGCGCAGTTGTATCGCCACTGCGCCCAATATTTTTTATCTTGTATTGGCAAAAAGTTTCCCATTGACAGGAAATTTGACTTGCAGGAATAAAATTCGCGCCGCCGTGAGTGATACTATCGCCTAGTGCCGCAAATGTTACGGGAGCTTTTACACTGATTAATTTTTCCTCTGACCATTCGCTTAACTGCTTTTTGTCTTTGTCAACGACACAAACGCGCCAATAAAAATTTCCAACTTCATTGAAAGGTTGCCAATCTGTAACGCGGTTTAAAGATTCTGTATTCAGTAATTCACGAATTACCTTGCCTTCAGAATTTAAAATTTGTACTAAATAAAATTTCGTGTTTGCAAGCGGCTCCCATGAATAAGTTGGATAAACCGGCGCAAAATCCATCGCCTCAAATTCGGTTGAAGGATTAGGCGCGGAAAATTTATATTTCGCCTCAACCGATACACTTAAAAAAATTATCGCCGCTAATATCGCTAAAAATTTTCTCAAAAATTTTCCTCCTATGAAATAAAAATCGATTTTAAGCCGCCTTCAAAAATCTTTTTGATATAAATGTACCCTAGAGCTTAGAAAATTGATTCTCGTGGCTCTCAAGCACGAATACGGGCTTAATTTTTTATCCTAACAAAAAAGAGTTAGAGAATAGGGAAAATCCCCAGTCCCTAACCCTTAGTCCTTAGCACTTATTCCGCAAATTCAATGTAACCAAATTTATCTTCAATTTCGCCCATGTGAATACCTTCGATATAATCGTACATTTTCTGCGTAAATTCGCCGATTTTGCCGCCGTTAATGACATATTCCTTGCCTTTGTATTCGAGGACACCTACAGGGGAAATTACAGCCGCTGTACCACTGCCAAAAACTTCTTCAAGTGTTCCTTCTTCGTAAGCTTGAATAACTTCATCAATCGAAATTTTGCGCTCAATCGCAGGTATTCCCCAATCTTTCGCAATTTCTAAAACAGTGCGATGAGTTATACCGTCAAGAATCGAAGTTTGCAATTTTGGAGAAGGCGTGATAACTTCGCCGTTAATCTTGAACAAAATATTCATGGAGCCGACTTCTTCGATATATTTTCTTTCGACGCCGTCAAGCCACAAAACTTGATCATAATTTTTTTCGTGTGCAACAAGCCCCGCGTGCAAGCTAGCCGCGTAATTTGCGGGAGTTTTAGCCGCGCCCAAGCCGCCGCGTACTGCGCGAACATATTTATCTTCAACCATAATTTTAACAGGAGCAAAGCCGTGCGCGTAGTAAGCAGCAACCGGTGAAAGAATTATCAAGAATTTGTATTGTTTGCTGACTTTGACGCCCAAATAATCATCAGTTGCAAAAATGAACGGGCGAATATACAAACTTTGTCCTTTGCCCGTCGGTATCCAGTCACGCTCAATGTAAATCAATTTTTTCAAGCCGGCAAGTGCAACGTCAAAAGGAACTTCCGGAATATCAAGAATTTTAGCCGAAACATTGACGCGGCGCATATGGTCGGACGCGCGGAAAATAACGGGTTTATCGCCGTGCTTGTAAGCTTTTAAGCCGTCAAAAATCGCTTGCCCATAATGCAAAGTTGTATTCGCCGGGCTAAGTTGTAAATCTTGATAAGGAACAATACGCGGCTCGTGCCAGCCTTCCTCCGGATTATAATCCATTTCAAACATATAATCCGTAAAATGTGTACCGAATCCAATTTTTGAAACGTCCGGCTTAGTTTTAAGATTTTTAGTTTCAACAAATTTAATTTCCATTTGAAAAACTTCCTTTCTATGATATTTGGTAATTTTATTTCGGCAAGTTTAGACTGTCAAGCGTCAATTTTTTCGCTGTAAATTGTCTTTCATTGAAATTGACTGCCAGTTATTATCTTTGGCGAATTTTAAGCAATCAACACTACTACTTTAGCTCATAATTTTCAAAAACTTTTAAAATCCTAAGTAAATTATCATACTCATTAAAATCTTGCCAGTGTTCAAATTTTGTGTGATCTGTAATGCTGGATTGAATTTGGCTTTTCAGTTGAGGAATTATTTCCAATGAAATTTTGTAAATATCTTTGACAACGGGATAATTCAGCGGCAAAAGGTTAGGTAATTCACTCAAAAATAATTCTGCATCTTCAGAAGATAAATCTGTTAATAAAGTGTAATAAATCGCCTGCAAACTCAATTTTTCGATAAATTCTCCGCGGGCGTTATCAAGTACATTTCCCTTCAAAAATGCCGCCAATGCTCGACAAGTTAAAAATGTTTCCATTTTACCTTCAAAATTTTTTAAAGGAACATTATCACCAAACATAGTTGAAATATTTTTAATAAGCGCGTTAATTAATTTTTCATAATCAATTTGCTTACCGGCAGAATTTTGCATTTTCATTCGTTCGTCACGATAAGCTAAAATGCTGTCATCAAAAACTGCATTGTCTTCTTCATGATTAAATTTATCAGGATTATAATAATTTTTATCGCCGTAAACAGCGTCAACACTTGAATTTTTTGTTTTAGTCAGATATTCTTCACGAGATTTTAATCTATAATGATTACATAAAATTTTTTTGGAAACGTCATATTGATCTTTAGAAAAATCGTCATAAATCGATATTGAACCTACAAAAAGCCTTACTCTATGCGGCGTAGTTATGAATTTGATTTTGCGTGGATTCGCAATAGTTTTTATTTTACCGCCGACCGGTCTATATGTACGGCGCGTAAATCTTTCCAAAACGCCTTTTGAATAATCTGCAGTTTCTAAATAATTAGAGCCATAACTCATCCAATTAATTCCCAATCCACCAATATTTGATTCTTGACTGAAAATTTTATCAGTAACTTCAGTGATACTTTCATTACTTTGCGGAAAAATAAATTCATCGGCATCAATAAAAGCCATGTACCTGCAGAAAAATCTGTAGCTTTTGAAAGCCTCATTATAGACTTCAATTTGTTTACGTAATCCCGGACGAAAACTATAAGTTACAATTCCCGCGTCTATGTACGGTTGTAAAACTTCCTTGAAATTATCGGTACTTTCATTATCATAAATATAAAAATGATCTACGCCCGCCGCCAAATGATAATCCAGCCACTCTTTGACATAGGGAGCCTCATTTTTCATTATCGCTACAACCGCTAAATCATACAGAAATAAAGCTTTGTCAACTGCCATAAAAATTTTTCCTCCTTTGAAATTTTATTGCTTAGGATTTTTAAATTATTCCCTGCGAACATTATCGCCGTAAATCGTTTTAAATTCGTCACGCATTGAAATAGTATTCCAGCCGCGTTTTTCAGCAAATGCTTTATCTTTTGCTGCTCTGGCAGGGTTGCCGAGTTCACGCTCTGTATCGTCGCAAATTACCATAAAAACCGCGCAGTTGTAAGGATTATTTTGCAATGTATATTCAAACATTCCACTATCGCCCATGGAATTTCCAAATGCTAAAACCGGCTTTTTGCCAATTTGATTGAGAATAGAAAAAATTTTTCTGGTTTTGCCGTTATCAATCAGCGGTTCGCCGGAAATGACAACTTTTTCTTTGTATCTGTCATAAAAATGAGCGTCCGGCGTATCTTTGCCCATATTCGTTGAAGTGTAGACAAAATCTGAAACAATAATTCTATCAGATTGAATTGGAATAACGCCCTCAACAAGTGCGCGTGTCGTATCGTTGCCGCAAGCAGAATCGATATAAACTTTAAAGCCGTTGTTGCTAAGGTAGGAAATTATTTCAACCATTGGAAGATAAAAAGCCTCGCCGCGTTTCAAATTCGTTAAGCCCGTTTCATTCGTTTCCATAAATTTTTTTACGTAGGTGCGGTATTCTTCAGGCGTCATACCTTCATAAGCCTTTGTCAACTGTTGAAATAGAATTTTATTTTCAGCGGGCGTTATACCGGTTTTATTGTAAACTTTCGGCTTAATTTTTTCGGCGAACTTAACAATTTTTTTCGGTGCTTTATATGAACTGTCTTCTAAAACTCTGTAAAAAAACATTGTTTCTTGAAAATACCAAGGCGCAGTTTCACAATAAAAAGTTCCGTCCATATCAAAAGTAGCAATTCTATTTTCCGGCGGAATAAAATTTGGGCTGTTGGAATTTGTCGCCGCCTCTACAAATTCAATGATTTTTTGTTTGGTAGGGGAATTGTCATTCCAATATTGAAAATCGGCGGCAGTTTCAACATTAATTGCGGCAATTTCTGCGCGAGAGGCAGCTTGAACTTCAGAATTGCCCAAATTTCCAAAATTCCCAAACGCCAGTACTCCCGCCAAAATTCCAGTCAAAATTTTTTTCTTCATTAAAAAACCTCCTATAATTAAATTGTACTTTCAAACTATAAATCAAAATTATAGTTTTAGCAAGCAAATTTTAAGCTCGCGCAGATTTACCAGACAGTTATTAAATTTATAAATTTGACAGTGTCCAGTTGCAAAAAATTGACACTAAAATATTTTAATGTTACACTTTCCATTATTTTTTTATTAGCATTAATTTTTTATTTTTGGAGGAGTGAATTTCTTTGTCAGCAATAAATTACGCAAGTAAAAGAAGGACTCAAGCAATTTTAAAAGTTCTTATAATTTTCGTTGCAACTTTCATTTGTATCGCACTGGCTTATTTTATTATCTCAAATATTTTTGGCGGCAAACTTGCAACCGCGTCTAACGGTATAACGCTTACGGCTTGGAAAGCAAAATATTTAAATATAGTAATTTTGACGGGCGCGCTTACCGGTCTTTGTTCCCTGATATGGTTTATTTTAACTTCATTAGTTTTTAAAGTTGAATATTCTATGGGAACGGGAAAAAGAACCGCATGGGCTGCGCTAGGATTTATAGCCGTTGTTATAAGTATCGCCGTCCCAATTTTATATTCAAACACTCTTAACATTCAAGTTAATGGAATCGTAGTTGGAGCATTTGTTTTTTTATTTGCAATGATTAATTATTGGCTGGTTACAATTTTTGCAACGCCGTTATCATTCAAGTATACGCCCATAGGCGCACAATTTTTATTGTCACGAAATTGAAAGTGAGGTAAAAAAATGGCTTATTATTTTTTGTCAATAGGCGGTAGCGGCGCAAAAGTTATGGAGTCTTTACTTCATCTTTGCGTTGCAGGAATGTTGCCGGGCGATAGAGACGAAATAAAAATTTTTTCAATAGATCCTGATACTGGCAACGGTAATTTGGACAGAATGAGTAGCGTTCTTAGAAATTTTGAAGAAATTCAAAATGATTTAAGACAAGGCGTCGGCAACGATACGCCCCTATTCAAAGACAAAGTCTCAATAGTCAAGCCTTATCCGTGGAATCCAACGCGCCATGATACTACCCTTGATGATATGATAATGTACCCAAAACATAAAGGTACACCAATAGGCAATCTTTATGAAGTACTTTACACTGAAAAAGAAAGAAATACCCGCTTAAATCAAGGTTTTAGAGGACATCCATCAATAGGCGCGGCAGTTTTGGCACAAAATTATAATCTGCTAAATGAAGAAAGTAGTTTCAGAAATTTATTTGCAAATAATATTAATTTTGACAATAAAGCAAAAATTTTTATTGCCGGCTCCGTTTTTGGCGGCACCGGCGCGGCGGGACTTCCTACAATTTCACGCCTGCTAAGATACAAAATTGCCGAAAATAACAGCAATTTATTAATAGGCGGAGCATTTATTTTGCCTTATTTTGATTTTACGCCGGACAACCACTCCACGGACGAACTTTTTGCACGTGCTGAAGATTTTATGCTAAATACAAAAGCCGCGCTGAAATATTATGCTCAACGCGACAACGTTTTTAATACAATGTACTTAATTGGCGATTCTTCAACCGCACATATAAAAAACTTCAGCGTTGGCGCAAGAAATCAAGTCAACGATTCACATATAGTAGATTTATATTCTGCACTTGCCGCCATAGATTTTTTTCAAAATGAAGTTGACGTTGATACTCATACTTTCAAATATATTTCCTGTAATGACAACAAAAATTTTAATTGGAGCGATTTTCCAAATACCATTTCCAATAAAAATTTTAGAAGTCTTTTTGTAAAATTTGTGCGATTCATTTTTAGTTATGTACATTTGATAAAGCCCGTTTTAAATGAATTACGCGCCGGTAAAATTCCGGAATATCAATATCCGTGGTTTGTTGACCTTTTGAAGGGTACAGAAATTAACGAACATATTCTAAAAAATTTTGATGATTATGTTGAATCCTTTGTGCGCTGGCTGAAACAAATTGAGACTCTCGAAGGGCGCAATGTCAATTTAATAAAGCCGGATATGTTCTCTGCAAATTCCGCAAAAATTAATGATATAGTAGCTTTTCAATCTTGCGATAATGGCGATACTACGCTTGATTTTCATGAAATTTGGTGTAGGTTGAGTGAATCGGGGCGCGTCAATGAATCTGAAAAAAGTTTTGGTAAATTTTTGCGCCGCCTTTATGATGTTTGTGACGTTTCGAGGTGATTTTATTTATGTCTTTGTTAATGTTGCCTAATATTGATCCTAAAACTGATATGATTCCAAAAGATAATCCCGGAATATGGAAAGAAGATTCAAGCGCAGATTTTTTAAACAAGCTTGCAAAATGTATTGAAGTTGCCGAGGCAAAAAATTTAGAATCGATTGATTCAATTCCGGACGTTTGGGCAAGACCGCTTTTATTTAAAATGGCGTTATTCGGTATTGAAGATGCAAAAGAATTTGTCAAAGATTTAACAAAAAGAGTTGAGGGAGAATGGCGATCAATTTTGGCAATGTTCGCCCTTAAAGAATTGAAAAAAATCAATCTGAAGGTTGAACATGTAAACATTTTGGAAGATAATTCAAATATAGCAGAAATATTCCGCGCCTTAGCTCCGCGTGAATCAATCAATGCCGACGTTGACGCATGGCTGAAAGATATTTACGTAATTTATCTTAATGGAAAAGCGATAGCTATGACTTCGCCTTCAACTTTGGTTGCAAGCGCGGCAGATTATATCAATACTTTTAAAGGACAAATTCCTAAGCCATGGAGCGAAAATGGAATATATTTATCAGATCCAATACGCGGACTTCAAACTTCTGAACGCGAGGCACTTAATTTTTGGCTACATGATTTGCATAATAATCTTCAAAAATTATCGCCGGTTGAAAATGCAAAATACAATGACATTAAAGAATCTGAAATTATCTGCGTTAGCTTGCTTAACTGCGTACAAAAATATATTGACGATTTAAAAATATTTACAACTTCCACAAGCTATTCTCTCACAGATTCCTATTTAAATCTTCATAAAGGTACAGCACGTTTTCTCAACAGGACAATTCAAGGAAAAGAATTTATTTTTGAAGATTCTCAAGTTCGCCTGTGGACTAATCCTAGTCGTTCAAACAAAAAAATTATTTTAATTTCGCCGGAAATGGTTAGAGAATTTGCCAATCAAGAAAATATTGACCCGTCACAATTAATCGTATGGCAAGGCGTAAATGCAAATGACGTTACAAATGAAAGTTTAAGCGGCGAAAGAAATAAAATTGGACAAATTCCGTTGCAAGTGCGTGACAACGACCACATTATTAACGTTGAATATCGCCGCCCGGAAGATTTTTTCTATGAAAGAATGGCAGTTATTGAGCCTGGAAATTCTTTTCCAAATTCTTTAAACAACAAGATTGCCGGTATAACTATTTTGGCAGATACAAACCTTACGCCAATTTTGCCAATAAAAAATGAATTGCTGGAATATTTCACGCCGGAAGAAATTGCAAACAATATGTCCATTTCCAAAGATGACGAAAATAATATTTACGTATATTTTAATTTTCCATTGAGTAGCGGCGCAAAATATCGCTATTGCAAAGTTTATCCCGTTAGAGAATTAATTTATATTCAAAATAATATTCCTGTTATTGAAATGTGGCCAAATATCCAACTCAAAAATTGGAATAAATATTATCTTTATTATGAAAATTTTCAAGCACAAAGTAAAAAACCAAATGAATTAGCAAGTAATATTTATTACGTCAAGCCGTGGAGTTACGGTAAAGAAATTGGCGAAGATTTTAAAGCCGGCGGACACTTTGGAAAACTGAATAAATTTGCCTCAAAATTAAATTCATTTCCAGAGGCTTTAATTTGTTCCTATAAAAGCGCAGATTCACGAGAAGATATTTTTGAAGTCGGCGTAGTTTTAATGGATATAAAAATTTTGGAATTGCCACAAGCCAATCAAAATTCAACGTGGAATATTGGCGTAGATTTTGGAACAAGTTCAACTATGCTTTACTTCAGAGAAAATCAAGGTACGCCGCGCCCATTAGTCCTTCAGCCGCATTTGTTAAAAATTACTGAAAGTGGCGATGCTCGCGGGCAACAACTTTTTGAAAATTTTATTCCCAATACACAATCTAAATCTGATGGGTCTTTCCTTAGCATTTTTCATTTATTACATTCGGCTAAAGATATTCGCCCGCTTATTGATGGGCATGTATTTTTACTCAATTCTAAAAATACGCGCACTTTTGAACGTTTGAAAAATAATATTGACGCCAATTTAAAATGGAAGGACGACGAAAAAGGACGCGCCAAAACTTCAGCTTATATAGGACAAATTTGCTTGCAGGCAGTAGTTGAGGCGGCTATTTCAAATGTCAGCAGTATAAATTGGAATTTTTCTTACCCTACAGCTTTTTCTGAGGATCAAAGAATAACTTTTGAAAATACTTGCCGCGCCGCTGTAGAAAATGCTTATCAAAACACAAATTACGATTATGACAAAAATATTATTGTCAGCTGGTCTGAAAGTAAGGCAAGTGCATATTACTTTAACAAATTGAGCGATAAACCAAAAGATACCGACGGAATTAAAGCGGGTACAAACTTTGATCAAGGAGCTATTTGTATTGATATTGGCGCAGGAACAACTGATATATCAATTATCAGCGAACAGCCCGGACGAATAATTTATCATACTTCGATACAATACGCTGGGCGTTATATGTTCAAACCAATTTACGATAATTATCAGTTTTTTGTTGACAGTGACACGGCTAATTCAATATCCGATATCAGTTTAAATAATTTTGAACAACGACAAGCCGTAATTGACGCGGCAATGAGAGAGAACAGCGAAAAATATATTAGAGATTTAGGATTTAAAACCGGACAATCTGAAGTAAAATCCGTTTTGCAGGGGGCACAATTTGCAGTAGCAGGGCTATTTTATTATCTTGGCAAATTGATTGGAGAATTGCACGAAGAAAATCATTACGTGGAAGATACATTGCCACGAATATTTGTTGGCGGCAACGGTTCCCGTATTTTTAATTGGTTAACAATCGGCGGCAATATTGCCGGTAATAAATTTTTGCTCGTCCTTGAAAATATGTTGGCTAAGGCGTCAAATCTTGAAAAGCACAGAAAGTTTTATTTAGATTTAAGCCATCAGCCAAAAGTTGAAGTTGCAAGTGGTATGATTTCAGATAAACCTACAAACCATCAAGCATTTTTTGACGAAGAAAAAATTAAAGAAGATTTATTTGGCAAAGAGGCAGATCAATATATAGAAAAAGCAGTACTTGCGGGCGCAGAATTTACTCAAGGCAAAGAAAAATTTTCTTCAAATGATTTTATCAGCGCACATGATGTCAGCAGCGGAATTAATGTTACTTCCATGAAAGAATTTAAAAATTTCATTAAAGAATTTAATTCTTCTCAAAAACTTTGGGCAGATGGAATTCCTATAGATGACGATGCTGTTGAAATTTTATTACGCCAAACAAATTCTTATTTCGTGGATAAAAAGGGACAAAATGTAAAAGAGGTTTTCTTGGAGCCAATATTTATAATTGAGCTTAAAAATTTAATGGAGATGTTGATTTATGATTGACAAAATAATTCAAATCGCCCAATTAACTCCAGAAGAACAAGCTGAAAATTTATACAGTGCTCCAGAATCCGTTAATCTAATTCCAAAAGATTTTGCGGAAAAAAAAGATTTAAATGCACTTCGCACAGAAATTAAAACACTTCAAGAACAAATTGACGCCTCAACCGCGCCGCTCGGTCTTTATACCGGCTACGTTGTTATGGGCGCAATTATTTTTACTTTGCTTTCAATAATTCTTTTAGTCGTGATTATTAATAGCCGTATTAATAGTGTGAATTCAGCCTTGAGAAGTGATTTAAAGGAACAAAAAGATAAAATCTTTGAACTGAAAACAGAATTATTGACAGCACAAGGCACAATAGGTAACCTTAAAAATAAAATTGAAAATCTCGATAGAAAGTCGCCGCCTGTTCCTAAAACAAAAACAAATTTTGAAAATGAAAATGAGCTTATTTCTTCGCCTTACGTTGCCAGAGTAAATCCGCCGCCTCCGCCTATCCAATTAACAAAAAATACAATTTCTCAACCTGCGCCGCAGCCTCCCCCGCCTCCGCCAACTTTATTGGAAAAGTGCAAAGATTTTATATCAGACTGCAATAATTTATCTAAGGAAGGAAATATGGTTGAGGTGCGTGCAAGTCGTGATGAATTTTTGGCAAAATATAAAATTCAGGGCTTTAACTGCAAAAATACAACCGAAAGAATAAATAATCCCACGCTTGCGCCAGTCTTTGAAACAACTAAACCCGTAACTGATAGCGATTATTGGGCGTACGAAGTCGAAAATGATACTTTTGCAGTTATCCCAAATGTTAAAAATTACACAGAAAATCATCATACTACAAGGGCAATGGGCGAAGTCTTTAATTCTAATTTTGAAGGCGGAAATTATGCTAAAATTCGTGTAGTAAAGCCGGCAATTTTTAAAGGTGTGTGGCAATTCAGCGAATCCGGAGAATTATTACTTAGCTAATGGAAGATTTAGAATATAGAAAAATTGAACAGCGTATCGCAATTCTTGAAAAAGCTTTAAAAATAACTTTATCAGACGAAAAAATTTTAATGCGTCTAAAATCTCTCGAAGAAGAATTTGCAAAACTTCAAGCTACAGTCGACGAACTTAACAAAGAAATTGTCGGCTTAAAAATCGAAAATGATTTACTCACTGCAAAAATTAGCAAAATTCATTCTTTGACAAATAATTTTGAAGTTAGTATTCCCCAAAATAAAATTCAACCTCGCCCAAATAAAATTATAAATCAAGGCGACCAATTTTTAAAAGAATATAATTTGTTACTTGAAAAAACAGGGTATGAGGCAAAAACTGCGCGAGATGCTTTTATAGAAAAATATAAAGTCAGAGGTTTTAAATGCGCCAATGTTGACGAAAGAATAAATCAGCCTTCATTAAAAGCAATTTTTGAAAACGCTGAAACAGTCCAACGCGGCGATTATTGGGCAATTCCAATTTCCGGAAATAAATTTAAAGTCGTTCCAAATGTTAAAAATTATACAGAAAATTATCATACTACAAGGGCAATGGGCGAAGTTTTTAATTCTAATTTTCAATCCGGAATTTATAACAAAATTCAAGTTGAAGACGCGGCAGAATTTATAAACAGCGGCAACAGTTGGACACTTTGTAAAGCAGGGAAAATTTATTTGAGTTGAAAAATTTTTTTGAAGATATAAAAAGGTGGGATTATTGCATTGTTATGAAGAAAAAATTTTTAAATTTGGCGTTTATTGCAATGATACTTTTGGCGGCAACTTTGACGGGTTGCAGTGAAGATATAAGCATTGAACTTCCGCCGGATTTTCAAAAAACGCCGGAACCTGTACCGGAAAAAGTTTTTATGGATATTTATTTTGATGCAACATATTCAATGCAAGGCTACACGACACTTTCTGCCGGAAATGTTTATAGAACTTTGCCGGATCTTTTGTTTGATATTGGCAGTTCAATGGGCGAAGTTAAATTTTATAGTTTCGGCGAAAATATAAAGGAAATTGAAGGCAAGGAATACCGCAGATTTAGTTCGCCTGAACCTTACGACGAAATTATAACGGCAGTACATAATGTCATTGACAATTCAAATGATTCTCATCTTTCGGTAATAATCACAGATTTATTTGAAAGTGATTCAGATTGGAGCAATGTTACTAAAAAACTGCGCGATAAATATTTTGCTAAACATCAAGCAGTTGCAGTTATAGGGATAAAAAATTCTTTCTACGGGGATATTTTTGACGTAGGATTGAACGCCGCCAAATTTAATTATAATTCTTACGATACGCCCGAACGTTTCAGACCGTTTTACTTAATTATCATAGGCGCGGAGGTGTCCGTTAATGAATTTATGGAAAAATTTAAAGAGCGTCAATCGCTGCCAAATGAAACGGGTTATTTGTTACTTTCAGAAAATCTTACAGAATCCACAAATGATTTTTCAAAATTAAAAATATTGGAAATGGAAAATTTTTTTGCTGACGATATATTTAATATTTCAGATAAGCGCGTAAAAGAATTTGGCTTAGATAGTTTTAGTGAACCGGCAATGTTTACGGTTGATTTTGACTATAAACAAAAATTGGGAGCTTGTCCTTTGGATATTTCGGCATTGACTACTCAAGCGCAGGTAATGTATTTTGACGGAGAAGAATGGAAATTAAGAACTGAAAATGATATAAATATTGAATTAATTCCGCTAGAAAATCAAAATTACAGCGCAAAAGTTACATTAACGCCCGAAAAAAGTTTTGCTGAAGGGTACGTAAATTTTGTACAAGCATCATTATCACCAACGGCAAAAGGTTACAAGTTGCCTGATTGGGTAAAAGAATGGAGCATGGCAAATGTTGACGTTGCACCGGAAAATTTTGACGGCTCCAAAACTGTCAACTTAACGCAAGTTTTAGGCTCGTTAAAAGATTCTGTTTTTGCCACTGCCCGCCCTGCCTTGCTTAAAATTAATTTCATTGTAGACGCAAGGTCGTGATAATTTACATGGAAGAAATTTTAAGAGAAATTTTGAACTCCGACAAAAATTTATTAAGCCGCCGCGATGAACTTATAGCAATTCTTGATGATAAAGTTCCCGGACGTCTTATGAGAGAATACACGCCAATTAAAAGGGCTTTAATGCTAAACATTGGAGAAATTTTTGCTGTTGGAAATTCCGACCATGAGGCGGCTATTAATAAGGCTATAGAAATTTTGAAACAATCGGGCTTGCAGGAAAATAAAATTAACGACGTTATAGAAATCTTTGTTAAAGTTTTGGGGTGGGATAAAAAACCAATTGAACCTGTCGAAGAAAAAAATATTCCACCCAAAAAAGTTTTGCTAAAAAAAGTTTTGCCCCAAAATCCAGAAATTATTTCCACTCAAACTGAAAAATTTTCTGAAAATAATACAGTTAATGATGAAGAAATTAAACCTGTAAAAAAAATTTTCAAGGCAAGTGAAATTTCTATTTCCAAAACTCCAGTAATTATTCCCGCTCAAACTGAAAAAATTGACGAAGATAAAAATTTAAATCAAGACAATCAATTTTTGAAAGAATATAATTTGTTGCTTGAAAAAACAGGGTATGAGGCAAAAACTGCGCGCGATGCTTTTATAGAAAAATATAAAGTCAGAGGTTTTACATGCGCCAACTTTAATGAAAGAATAAATCAGCCTACGCTTGCTCCAGTCTTTGAAAGTTATGATAAAGTACAACACAGCGATTATTGGGCAATTCCAATTTCCGGAAATAAATTTAAAGTCGTTCCAAATGTTAAAAATTACAATGAAAATTATCATACTGCAAGAGCAATGGGCGAAGTTTTTAATTCTAATTTTTACAGCGGAAATTATGCAAAAATTCAAGTTGAAGACGCGGCAGAATTTATAAAAAGCGGCGATAATTGGTCACTTTGTAAAGCAGGAAAAATTTATTTGGAAACTAAAAAAAATTTAAAGGCAAAAGAAAAAGTAATTGTCCCCGAATGGATGAATTCTACATCAAATAATTCAGAATCAAAATCAACGCCACCGCCCGTTCAAGTTTATCATTCAACTGCCCCGTCACCTCAACCAACGCCGCCCGTAAAAAATGATTCAAATATTTTAAAGGGAATTATCGCAGTTTTAGTTGTAGCATTGTTGATTATTTTTAACAATAAAAGCGATAATTCAAATTCAGCCAGAACAAATTCTAATCCCGTGACTTCTCAAACACAGACACAGCAACAAAGCGAAAATTACCGCAATGCAAGGACTGATTTAAGTTTAAATGGAATTGATTTAGGATTGCCCTTTGATGATGTAATAAAAATTTTTGGAGAGCCTGATTCTATACAAAATGATGGGGACAACTATTACAGATTTTTTTATGACGGAATTGAAGTTGTTTTTAAAAATGATTATCTTGTTGCATTTATATCCAAAAGTAAAAAATATAAAACTTATCGTGGACTAACTATTGGTGCCACTTACAGTGAATTTGTTGAACAATACGGCGTTGATTATTTAGAAATGGATTTGGACGATTTAACTTTGTATGAATATCCATTCACTGCGATTAACGGGCAAAAAGGTTTATTGCGTTTTGCGCTAAGTAAATTTGATTGCAAGGTAAGTTATATAAGTGTAAGAATATTGGAGCCGGAGCCGGAAAAACCTAAATTTAAAAATAATATTCCGGAAAATGTTAAACAGGCAGCAACTGCTTTTTGGGAATATCACGCCGCAATTACAGCCGGAAATTATCGCAAGGCTTATGATATGTTGACGCCATACAGACAAAAATACATGGGAAATTTTTCAGAGTATACTCAAGGGTTCGCAAATACAATAAGCAGTAAAATTAGCGATTTAAAATTAGTTTCAAATAATGGCGATAGCGTAACTATGGAATATACACTTGATGCTAAAGACAGAGCTGGCGGCGGTAAATTTTTATATCAACAATTTAAAGGACAAGTTGAAATGGTTAGAGTTGGCAACGTTTGGAAAATTCATTCAGGTAAATCTAGCAAGGTAAGCGAAAGAACAGGAACTTAATTTCAGAATTTGTTCAAAAATAAAAAATTAAAGCCGCCCCAAATTCGGAGCGGCTTTTTTATTGGAAATTTTGTTATTAAAAATTTTTTGAAATGGATTCTAAAATTTTTGCGCAGTTCAAAGACGAATTAAGCGGCATAATTTCACTTTCAATTTTCCCTTCCTCAAGACAATTTACAAAATGTTTAATTTCGCCGAAAAAATCGTCAACTTCATAAGGTACGGAAATAATTTTGTCGTTAATTGTCATTGACTGCGGGCGATGCAATTCCTCAACAATAATTTTTCCGTTCGTGCCGTAAATTATCGCTTGACGCGGCTTTTTCCTGTCAAATGCACATTCAAGCCTGCCGGTTTTTTCTCCAAAATTTAATTCGGCGTCAACGTAATAATCAATTTCATTTTCAATTTTTACTGAGACTTTTTTAACGCCGGTAATTTCGCCCAAAAAATCCTCAAGCCAGCTTGTGCAATAAATTCCAACGTCCAGCAACGCGCCGCCTTGTCCTTTTTGCGTGTGGTAAGTTTTGCCGGTAAGCTCCATTAAATTACAAAGTGAAGTTTCAACGCGGGTAATTTCTCCAATTTCTCCTCGCGCAGATTTTATTTTTTCGTACAATGGAACAAAACGCGGTTTCATTGCCTCCATAAAAAGTTTTTTTTCGGCGCGGGCAACTTTTGCAATTTCTTCCATTTCAGCAAAATTTAAAGTTGCCGGCTTTTCGCACAAAACAGCTTTACCGGCTTTCAATGCCTTAATAGAAAATTCTTTGTGCAAGGCGTGCGGCAGAGCGATATAAACCGCGTCAATATTTTTATCTGCCAAAAGTGAATCGTGTCCTGCGTAAGCTTTTTCGGCAGAAATTTTTTTTGCAAATTCTTCAGCCTTAGTTAAATTTCTGGAACTTACAGCGGCAAGAGTACAGCGCGGCTCCTTCTTCAAACTTGCGGCAAATCTTCCGGCGATATAACCCGTTCCAATAATTCCCCAATGAATCATTTTTTTCCCACCTTTTTTAGTGTGTTTAAAAAGAAAGAATCTTCGCTTAAGTACCATTCGCCTTTTAAATTTTAATCACAAAAAATTTTAACTTTGCAAAGTTCTAATTTTTTTTATCGCTTGAGGCAAATTTTCCAAAATATCTGAGGCAACAAGCCCTTCGCCCTTCATTAGCGCGGCAAAATCGCCCGCCGTGCCGTGCAAATAAACTCCCGCTAAAGGCGCAAAAGGCGTTTGTTTCATAAGTCCGGCGATTGTTCCCGCCAAAACGTCACCACTTCCCGCCGTTGCCATTCCGCTATTTCCCAACGCAGAAAGAAAAATTTCGCCGTTCGGATATGCAACAATCGTACATTCGCTTTTTGCCACAATTATTGCGCGGTAGTCCTGCGCGACTTTTTTTACATTAAAAATTAAAGATTTTCGCAATTCGTCAACCGAAGAATTTAAAAGCGCGGCAAGTTCGCCCAAATGTGGAGTTAAAATTGGAATTTGCTTGCACTTTTTTAAATCTTCAGCCTTGCCGTTAAAAGCAAAAATTGCGTCCGCGTCTAAAATCAAAGTTTTATCTACTGTGCTTACAAAATTTCTTACAAGTTCCAAAGTTTCAGAATCACGCCCGAGTCCACTTCCAATTAAAACCGCGTCAAATTTTTCAGCAAGTTTTAAAAGACTTTGTAAAGCCTCTTTGCCGCCGATAACTCCAATTTTATTTTCGGGAAGTGGAGCAGTCATAACTTCAGTTAGTTTAACTTCGTACAAGTCATTCAAACTTTCCGGAACGGCTAAAGTTACAATACCTGCGCCCGCCTTTAACGCTGCCATTGACGCAAGACACGCCGCGCCCGTCATTCCACGTGAACCTGCAATTACTAAAATTTTTCCGCAACTTCCCTTGTGAACTTCACGCGCCCGCGCCGGTAAAAGTGTTTTTGCAATTTCGTCATCAATTAAAGTTTGGTGAATGTCATCGTTAAGTAAATCGCCGGGTATTCCAATATCATCAATAATTAATTCGCCGACGTAATTTGCGCCGGGACAAATAAAATGTCCGGGCTTAGGCATACCAAGTGCAACCGTGCAAACAGCGTTCATTGCAACTTCAGAAACTGCGCCTGTATCTGACGCCACGCCGGAAGGTATATCAATAGCAATAATCGGTTTACCGGCTGAATTTGCAAGCCGAATTAATTTCAACGCTGAAGGGCGAATTTCGCCAAAAAATCCTGTACCTAAAACGCCGTCAATTATTGCATCTGTAAATTTTAAGGCAACTTGTAAACGTTCCCACGCCCTGTCAGTTTCAAGCTGTAAAATTTCTATTCCCATTTCGCGCAGAATTTTTATTTGAACGTTGAAAGAATTTGTGCGGTGGTTTTTATTTCCCAACAAAAAAACTTTTACCTTTGCGCCACGATTAAACAAAAATCTTGCAGTAACAAGCGCGTCGCCGCCGTTATTGCCACTGCCCGCCAATACACAAATACTTTTGTTATCGACGTTGCCCAAAATTTTTAAAGCTGCCTCAAAAACTCTGTGCCCTGCATTTTCCATTAAAGATAATTCCGGCAAGCCATACTGATTAATTGCGGCAGTGTCTATTTCGTGCATTTGTTTTGCCATTGCTATTTTCATTTGGGCATCACTTCCTTGCTTAAAATTTTTTTCAATCGGCAGTAATTACCCAAAGATAATTTTTGGCGGCAATTTGTTGAATTTTTTCTACTTGTTGAGGAGTAAGATTTTTTGTGCAATAAAGTTTTGAAATGTCATTTAAAAGCGGTACGGGCTGAATTTTCAAGCCGTGAGTGCGGAAAAATTCTATCGCCTCGTCTTGCGTTTTAAAAGTATCGTCGTAAATTTCATTATCGAAAAGTTCTTCATACATTACTTTTGTTTCGTCATAAAGAAGTTGTGCTTGATCTTCGCCATACAGCGCGGCGGCAATTTCTTTAAAATAATCTTTTGTCACGTAGTCGGTAGAAATAAAGCAACCGCCGTGTTTTTTCAAAATTTCCCTAATCAAATTAAACATTTCATTATAGCGATCTTCAGTCAAATAAATCATCAAGCCGTTTTCGATAATGCAAATTTTGCCTTTAAATTCGTCCGCCGTGCCGAGCATAGCATAGCGGTCTTCAATCAAAACTTCATCGTAGGAAATATTTTGGGCGTATTTTTTGCCAGCCATTGGGGTAACAATTTCATTTGCACTTACAGCAACTGCCGCCAATTCTGCGCCAATATATTTTCTGCTTTCCTTTGCAAAAACAAGGGCGCGCGGAGTATAGCCGCCGCCAATATCCATAATATTTTTATAGTCATTTTTTTGTACAAATTCTACGGTTGAGGCGTAATTTAATTCTTGATAAATGCTGTTAATTTTTTCGAGGCGTTCAAAGTCGTGAAGATTTTTTTCGCCGTAAATATTAGTTTTGTTAATGCGCTTTAAGATTTTTTTAGCGTCAGGGTTGCCGGAATTTGCAAGCCACTGAAGTTTAACAAGTGCGGAATAGGAAACCATTTCAAATTCAGCCGCCGAAACTTTGGCGGTAAAAATTATCGTGGTACAAAAAATTAACAAGGTTACTAAAAATTTTCTTAGCATTTTAAATCCTCCAAAAAATTATTTTAAAATTGTAAAAGCCGTTGCGTATTCTTTGCAATGGCTTAAGCTTACAAAAATTTTTTCAACTCCCAAATTGTCTGCAAAAGTTTTAGCCTTGCCGTGTAAAATTATGAAATTTTTCTTAGCATTTTAGATTATTTTAAAATTGTAAAAGCCGTTGCATATTCTTTGCAGTGGCTTAAACTTACAAAAATTTTTTCAACTCCCAAATTATCTGCAAAAGTTTTAGCCTTGCCGTGTAAAAAAATTTCCGGTTTACCGGCGGAATTATTCAAAATTTCAACTTCAGTTAAATTTGTAAAAATACCGGTACCTAATGACTTAAAAAAAGCCTCCTTAGCGGCAAATCTTGCGGCATAGGAGGCGGCGGATTGAACTCCGCGACTTTCGCAATAATTCTGTTCATTTTCAGTAAAAACTTTGTTTTTGAAATGTTCGCCCAAAACTGCGCGACGAACTCTTTCAATTTCGATAATATCAGTACCAATTCCAATAATCATTTTGCAACTAAATCTGTGTCAGTTTGTGCACGTAAACCTTCATTAGGATTGAAAGCTAAAGTGCGTGCGATTAAAATTTCAACGCGGCGATTTCTTTGTTTATTTTCCGGCGTATCATTTGGAGCTATTGGGCGATATTCGCCGTAACCAATGGCGGAAAATCTTGCAGGATTTAAATCGCTATTAATTTCCAAAAGATATTTCATAAAAGTCATGGCGCGGACAGAGCTTAATTCCCAGTTAGAAGGAAATTGCGCGTTGTTGATAGGGTCTGTGTCGGTGTGTCCGGAAATTAAAACACGTTCCGGAACTGCCGCCAAAAGTCCTGCAACAACCGGACCAATTCTTTGGGATTCAGGAACTAAATCAGCCGAGCCGGACGGGAAAAGGGCGCGTTCCTTGATACGAATCATCAAGCCTTCTTCTTCAAGTTGCGTTGAAAGTTCGCCCTCTAAATCGTTTTCACGAATATAAGCCTCAAGTTGTTGTTGTAAATCGCTTAAAGCCTCATTTTCTTGAATATAAGCGGCGTTACCGGCGTCTTCAGTTGACATAATTTGACGTTGCATACTTGGATTTGGTCCGGCTTGATCAAAGAATGAAGGACCACCCATATTAAAAGCAGAAGTAAAAGCCTGCGCGAGAGCTTGCAATTTAGTTTGGTCAGTTTGAGAAATTGCGAAAAGTGCAATAAACAACGCAAGTAAAAGCGTCATTAAGTCAGAATACGGCAGTAACCAAGCCTCACTTGCCTCTTCTTCGTGTTTTTTTCCGCGTTTTTTCTTTGCCAAGAAAATTTCTCCTTTCCTTTGAAAAATTAAGAGCCGGGAAAAAATTTTTCCTTAAGCCCTTAGTTAGTATTATTAACCTTCTTCATTCAATTCCCCGCGTTCACTTTGCGGAATGAATACAGTTAATTTTGCTTGAATAGCAGTAGGTGAATCGCCGGCTTGCAATGAAAGAATTCCTTCAATAATCATTCTTTTATGAGCAATTTCATTAGCGGATTTAACTTTCAATTTGTTAGCGAAAGGCAACCAGATAACGTAACCGGTAAAAATACCGAGAATTGTTGCAACGAATGCCGCCGAAATAGCGTGTCCGAGTTTATTAACGTCTGATAAGTCAGCAAGAGCTGCGATAAGACCAACAACCGCGCCCAAAACGCCCAGCGTCGGAGCATATGTACCCGCCTGCGTAAGAAGGGAACGCGCCTCTGAATGGCGTTCTTCTATGATAGCCAACTCGGCGTCCAAAACGTCACTTACAAAATCCGGATCCATACCGTCGATAACCATGCTTAAACCATTGCGGAAAAATGGATCTTCAATGTCAGCAACTCTGCCTTCAAGTGCGAGAATACCTTCACGGCGTGCCAGTTGCGAAAGTTCCACGAAAAGTTTTACCATTTCAACTTTGCTGCCGTCATTGTCTGCACGAAACAAAATTTTGAAAAGTTTAGGCAATTTGACAATGGTTTCCATTGGAAAAGCATTGAAGATACAAGCAAAAGTACCGCCAATGATGATCAAGAACGCAGCCGGATTATTTAACGCAGTAAGCGGCGCGCCTTTCAAAATCATTCCAACGAAAACTGAAATAAAACCTGCGATAAGACCTATTACTGTAGATTTTTCCAAAATCAGCAACCTCCCTTGCTGTCGAGGTTAATTTATAATTCCACGACTTGCCACACTAAAAATCTTTGCGGCGTATAATATTTTTTCATTCAATGTAAAAAAAAAAATTCCTGCCGTATCAAAAATTTTTTAAGCCTCAACAGAAAATTTTTTTATTTCGTCAAAAAAATATAAGATAACCGCAAGCGTCCAAATGATTTTAAAATTTCTTTACAAAGAAAAAATCTTTGTTAAAATCTGCGCGGTACTTAAAACGATAGGCGGTTGCATCACTTCCGAAAGGAGGTGACGCGGTATGACTATTAAAAAGTTCATCATTGTGGTTATTGTCGTAACCATTGTGGTGCTGATAATAGGCACAAAAACAGCCGCCTAAGCTCTACTAAAGCAAGGCGACTTAGCAAAAAATCTATGCATTAACTCCAAATGAGCAACCGTTTATCGAGTACCGGAAAGCACTCCGCC
>FLNY01000180.1_pt1 | contig 23524 bp, 16 predicted proteins | sample 1140381 | NCBI WGS metagenome assembly FLNY01 (sample SAMEA3878172, study PRJEB12797) | bioreactor metagenome | biome: Moose rumen | place: Sweden | collected 2011-10
CTTGCCTTTTTGTCGGCCAGCTCCGCTCTGTACCCATAGTTGCGCTTATCGCAGTTCCGACGCAGTTCCCTGCTGACAACAGACTTGTCCTTGCCAATCAGTTTCCCTATTGCTGTTGGCCCCAATCCTTGCTTGTGATACGCTGAAATGTCGTATCTTTGCTGTGTAATTATCAACTTGAACTTAGGTGTCTTCAAAATACACTCGTCTCGCTTTTTGTTGCCGACAACTACTCTTCGCCACACTACTTCTCATAGTCTTGCAAAGCATCATCCGTCTGTGTTTTATGTCCGCTCATGCTTCCGACGGCACACTCTCCGATTACGCTCAATTCCTTCCACACGTTTTCTTCAACGGTTTTCGTTTCGATGCACAAATTGCTAGCTACGCTCTTTGCCTATTCTTTTTCCTTGCACTGCCAACTATCTTCACTCCCATAGGATACTCTAACTTTATATGTCGTGCCATAAACGTATGGACAGGCATTGCCGCCTCACTGCTTACCACCATAGGCCTCGCCGACATCGTTTTCTATGCCAACTTTAAGTGCCATTTCAACAATGTAACTTTCGACTTCCTCGACGAAGAACCTCTTGTCATTGCTCGTGGAGTGTGGGAAGAAAGTCCAATTCTTACTTTCCTTCTCGTCGTAATTGTTGTCGGAGTCGCTGCCTACTACGTCATGCGTCGCCTCAGCAAGTTGCCACTGCGTCTTAGTCGTACATTGCAAATAGCAACACCATTTGTTACGCTCATGCTCCTATTTCTCATGATGCGTGGCAGCCTTCGTCCGTGGGTGCTCAACGCCGAAGACATCTACGTCTCGCCCTCCACCACACTCAACGACTGTGTCCCCAATGGCACTTTTATGCTCAAAAAAGCCTATTCCGAACACAAAAAACAATTTCGCCTGCCCACCGCCGAAGACCTCATCTCCGAAGCCGACATGTCTCTTGCCGAAGCTCTTAATGCTTGGGCCGACAGCTCTGCCCACTCTCCTGCCGACGCGCTATTTCGTACATCTACACCCAACCCACCCTGTGCTGGTTCCGATGTACTAATAGTCCTTACCGAGTCTTGGAGCAATCGACTCATCGACTACGAACAAATGTTTGGTCTCGACTTGCTCGGAGCCATGCGACAACACTTCAATTCAGACATACTCTTCCGCCATTTCCTATCATCCACTCAAGGCACAATCAATGCTCTCGAAAGCATAACCATCAGTTGCCCATTCCCCGAAATCTTCACAAGTCAGTGGCGCACAACCCCTCTACCTTCAGCCACAGCTCGCACATTCTCCTCCGCAGGCTACGAGACGTTCTTCGTCAGTGGCATACGTCTTTCGTGGCGCAACATAGGCGAAGCTCTTCCTGCACAAGGCTTCGATCATGTCGTCGGTCAGTACGAACTACTCGCACAGCGCCCCGACGCACAGTGCAACACCACGTGGGGCGTCTACGACCACGACATGCTGCGCTACGTCTCCGACATCCTCTGTGAGCCTCATTCCAAGCCACGCTTCATCCTCGCACTTACCAGCACCAGCCACCCTCCTTTTGAGTTCCCCTCCGACTACCCCTTTGCCGACCTCTCCTATCGTCCTGCTTTCGACACAGCTTTCGCTCGCCCCTACGACGTCACGCTCGACTACCTTCGCGGCTATGCCTACGAATCTAACGAACTCGGACTACTCATGAATCGCATCAAGAGCTCTTCACGTGCCGATAGTATAGTTGTCTGCCTCACTGGCGACCACAACATACGCTCCATACTCCCCTATGGTAGGTTTAACAATGTTTTCCACCGCTACTCCGTACCCGTCTATTTCTATGCACCACATTCAGGCATGCCCTCTCGAATCGACACAACCACCTGTGGTAGCCATGCCGACATAGTCCCCTCACTCGTTAACCTCTGCCTACCCTCAACCACCTACTTCGCCGTCGGACAAGACGTTTTCGCCATCTCCGACTCACTCCCCTCCATCGGCTTCAACACCGATGGCTACGTCATCAGTCGTGGCATGTCTTCTGAGTCTGCCTCGCGCAAGGCATCTGCACTCACCCTGCTCAAAAAACTCTATTTCCAAAGCATATTTACTGCAAAATAGACCAATACCCACATTTCAAAAATATTTATCTACCTTTGTTCGCATATTAATTTCAGAGAAGTATTCACTTTTTAACGCATGGCATCTCCCAAGTCCTACAACTTAGTAATCGTCGAGTCTCCTGCCAAAGCCAAAACTATCGGACAATTCCTCGGCCCCGACTATGTCGTCACTTCAAGCTACGGACACATTCGCGACCTCGTCAAAAATAACCAAGCCATCGACGTCGACCACAATTTCGAACCACAATATGTCGTCCCAGACGACAAAGAAAAAGTTGTCGCCGAACTCACACGCCTCGCTCGCAAGGCCACTGCCGTATGGCTCGCTTCCGATGAAGACCGCGAAGGTGAAGCCATATCGTGGCACCTCGCCACCGTACTCAACCTCCCAGTCGAGTCCACTCGTCGCATCGTTTTTCACGAAATAACCAAGCCCGCCATATTGAGTGCCATAACCAGCCCACGAACCATCAATATGGACCTCGTCAACGCTCAGCAAGCCAGACGCGTTCTCGACCGTCTCGTAGGCTTCGAGCTCTCTCCAGTTCTCTGGCGTAAGGTCAAGCCGCAATTGTCTGCTGGGCGTGTACAATCCGTCGCCGTTCGACTGCTTGTAGAGCGCGAACGCGAAATATTTGCCTATAAACCCACTTCCGCCTTTAACACCATTGCAAACTTCACGCTCGTCGATCGCAACGGACGTCCGCATACCCTTCTCGCCGAACTCGGCAAACGCTTCGACAACGAAGCCGACGCACAAAAGTTTATAGCCTCTTGTGCAGGAGCCTCTTTCCAAGTCGATGCCGTAGAGCAAAAACTCCTTTCCCGACAACCAACACCACCTTTCACAACCTCAACCCTTCAACAAGAAGCTGCTCGCAAACTCGGCATGAGCGTCTCGCAAACAATGCAAACCGCTCAGACACTCTACGAAGCCGGTCTCATCACATACATGCGTACCGACTCCGTCAACCTCTCGCAAACAGCCCTCAACGACGCCCAAACCGTCATCTGTCAATCTTTCGGCAAAGAATATCATCACCGACGACAGTATAAAACAAACACCAAAGGCGCTCAAGAAGCTCACGAAGCCATCCGACCCACCTATATGCAAAATAGGTCCATCGAAGGCACTGCAACCGAAAAGCGACTATATCAACTCATTTGGAATCGTGCAGTTGCCTCGCAAATGGCCGACGCTCAAATCGAACGCACCATAATCTCCGTAGCATCGCCCGACCCCAAAGCTCGGTTCGTAGCCTCTGCCGACATCGTCAAGTTCGACGGCTTTATGAAGCTCTATCTCGAAAGCGTCGATGACCCCGACGACGACACCCTACAAGGCACACTACCCAACCTCGACCTTCACACACCTCTCACCCTCTCCTCACTCCAGTCGCGCCAGCGATTCTCCCAACATCCACCACGCTACAACGAAGCCTCTCTCGTAAAAAAACTCGAAGAAATGGGCATAGGTCGTCCGTCCACCTATGCTCCCACCATATCCACCATACAGCAACGTGGCTACGTCATCCGAGAGTCTCGCGATGGTCTCCAACGCTCATACATAACGCTCTCTCTCAACAAAGACGGTAGCGTCTCCCGACAAGAAAAAGTCGAAAACTACGGAGCCGAAAAAAACAAACTCTTCCCAACCGACATCGCCATGGTCGTAACCGACTTCCTCGTACAACATTTCGCCGATGTCATGTCCTACGACTTTACTGCCAGTGTCGAAACGCAGTTCGACGAAATCGCCGAAGGCAAAATATCTTGGCAAAATGTCATCGGACAATTCTACTCACCATTTCACAACCAAGTATCACTCACCCTCGAAGACTCCACTCGTAGCAGTGGCGAACGACTCCTCGGCACCGACCCCAAGTCTGGGCGCAACGTCTACGTCCGCATCGGTCGATTCGGCCCCATGGCTCAAATAGGCGACAACCCCTCCGACAACGCACCCGATGCGCCAAAGCCCATCTTCTCCTCTCTCCGTCGAGACCAACACATCGAGACCATCACACTCGATGAAGCACTCCGACTCTTCGACCTCCCACGCACACTCGGCTCCTTCGAAGACAAAGAAGTCTCTGTCAGTGTCGGACGATTCGGACCATACATAAAGCACGACGGCAAGTTCACCTCCCTCAAGAAGACCGACGACCCCTACACCATAAGCCTCGACGATGCCATAGCACGTATCGAAGAAAAACGTCTCGCCGACCAAAACAAAATCATCAAAACATTCGAGCAAGACTCTCGTCTATCCATCCTCAACGGACGCTGGGGACCCTACATAGCCTTCGGCAAAGCCAACGTGCGTATACCCAAGTCAGCCAACGTCGAGACACTCACCTACGAAGACTGTCTCGCACTTGCTTCCGACCAAGGAGCCGACCCCGACAAAAAAGCATCTCGCTTTGCTCGTAAAAAATCCGACTCTCAAAGTGTTGATAATAAAGAACTTACAACCTCTGTTGCAAAGAAGTCTAAAAAAAATGCAACCGCAAAGACTAAAAAATCGTAACAAAGGAAACAATATTTCATGCGGTATTGCGTTATGCAACTAACACCCTGCTGCTATCCAATGCCCAAGTGTAGTATTAAACGATCTTTTACTCTCCTTTCTCTCGCAAAAACAATGTTTTTGCTTAAAAAGAGTGTAAAACTGATTATTTTTAGTTTAATTTGCACTTTCAGTGGTGTCTATTGCTATGCTCAAAGCGAACCACAATTCGCAGCCGCTTATGCAATCCCCACAGCCCTCAATCCTGCCGCTGCTGGCAGAGCAGGGCAATTCGAAGCCACAGCCGCTTTCCGTAAGCAATGGCTCGGCTTCACCGACGAACCTTCCAATCTCCTACTCACCATCGACAAGGAGATAGCTCTACTGAAAAACTTCCACGGCGTGGGTGCCGTAGTCTTGCAAGACAAAGCTGGACCGCCAACAATGCTCGATATGGCTCTCAATTATAGCTACCATATCTATTTAGCCGATGGTCTACTCGGTCTCGGTCTCCGACTCGGAGCACGAAACGTCAAGTATGACGCTTCAAGCCTCTATACAGCCGTCTCAGGTCTATCCGACGACTATCACCAAGAGTCCGACCAAGCAATCACCTCGCTCGACGATAGCCAAACAGCTTTCGATGTCGGGCTCGGTGCATTCTATCAGACCCAGCGCAGTTTCGTCTCGCTCGCTTTCCTTCATCTTACATCTCCAGAGTTGGAGTTTAAGAATGGTGCTCTCTTCAAAGTTCGTCCGGTCGTTACACTATCCTCTGGAATACTCCTTGGGCACAACATCAAGGATAAAGCTTTCGAACCACGACTCTCTATGCGTTCCGACTTCGCCTCACTTCAACTCGATATGACTCTTAATGTCAACATCCGACAAAAAGTCTGGTTTGGACTCGGCTATCGTCTGCAAGATGCCCTCCTCATAGGCGCAGGTCTCAGACTACCCATAGGTCTCGACATCGCCTATAACTACGATTTGAGCCTCTCCTCGCTCAAACGATACAACACAGGGGCTCACGAAGTAGTTCTTCGCTACCTCTTCGACCTCGACACTCAACGTGCAACAAAAAACTATAAAAGCGTTAGAATACTGTAACAACAGGATATACAACTGATCAATATGAGAAAATTTGCGGTTTATGCTGCTGCCCTGACACTCCTCTCGGCTTGCAACGGAAAAAATAACGGCGAACTCGTCGGAGTTGAGCGTGGTGCTCAATTCTACGAACCAGACCCCTACGGCATGGTGTTCGTCCCACAAGGTAGCTTCAATATGGGACAAAACGAACAAGATGTCGCCTCGCTTACCAATGCACTTACCAAAACCGTTACCATAAGCTCCTTCTGGATGGACGAAACCGAAATCACCAACTCCGAATATCGTCAGTTCGTCGATTGGGTTCGCGACTCCATAGCTCGTACACTCCTCGGAGCTGCTAACGAAGAATACCTTATATCGGAAGACAAAAACGGCAACCCTCTCGATAAACCCATACTCAATTGGACCAAAGAACTCGACTGGACTGACCCTGAAAACCAAGAAGTCCTTAACGAAATGTACCTCTCCGAGGGCGAACGCTTCTTCGGACGTAAAGAGTTCGATAACCGTAAGTGGGTCTACACCTACGATTGGGTCGACCTCTTGCAGGCCGCCAAACTAACCAACCGCTACGATTATGCCGAAGGCAAATATCATGGTGTAGTCTACGACATCAATGGCGAACGCCGCGAACTTGAAGACGGCAATCGTTCTGCTTTCATCATGTCCGACAAAGTCCTTGTCTACCCCGATACCCTCTGCTGGATAGAAAACTTTACCTATTCTTTCAACGAACCCATAGCTAAGCTCTATTTCAACCACGCAGGTTTCGACACATATCCCGTTGTAGGCATATCTTGGAAGCAAGCAACCGCTTTCTGCATTTGGCGCTCCAACCTGCTCAACGACTACCTCAAGTCCGAAGGTCAACCCCTCGCTATGGACTACCGACTCCCCACCGAAGCCGAATGGGAATATGCAGCTCGTGGCGGTATCGAACACGGCATCTATCCTTGGGGTGGTTACTACACTCGTAACAACCGTGGTTGCTTCGTCGCCAATTTCAAGCCACTCCGTGGTCGCTACACCGACGATGGCTCCGTCCGTACCTCTTCCGTCTCTTCCTATGCACCCAACGAATATGGACTCTTCGATATGGCAGGCAACGTTGCCGAGTGGACAAGTTCAGCTTTCGACGAATCTTCCTACGTCTATACTCACGACATGAACCCCGACTACAAATACAACGCTCGTCCCGACGACCCCATCGTTATGAAGCGTAAAGTCCTCCGTGGCGGTTCATGGAAAGACATAGCCTACTACCTCCAATGTGGCACCCGCACCTACGAATACCAAGACTCAACAGCCTCCTTCATCGGTTTCCGTTGCGTACGCGACTATATCGGCGAATAATTTCTAAGGTTTCATCCGCATATCAAAAAAAACAATCAGTTCCCTATGACTCTAACAGAATTAGTAACTAGCCCCGCCTATAAAAAATTCATGGGCTACGTCTATGGTTTCGGTGCCGCTGTCGCCATTATCGGTGCCCTTTTCAAAATCCTCCACTTGCCAGGTGCTTCTGTCATGCTTGTTGCTGGTCTCGGTGTCGAAGCTCTTATCTTTGCACTATCTTCTTTCGAACCACCTCATGAAACTCCCGATTGGAGTCTCGTATATCCCGAACTCGCAGGTCTCGAACCCACCGAAGGTCATGGTCATGGTGGTGGTGTCAAAGGTGGTCAAGTAGCAGGTGGCGGTAGCGAACTCTCCGCCCTCCTCTCAACTGGCACCATAGAACAAAAAACTGTCGACCAACTCGCCGAAGGTGTCAAAAAACTTGCAAGCACAACCTCTCAAATGGCCGACCTCGCCGATGCTTCTGTTGCCACTAAGTCCTACCTCAACAACGTCAAAAGTGCTTCCGATTCGCTCAATCAGTTCTCCGCTGCACAAACCAATGTCGCCGAAGCTGGTAGCAAGCTCGCAAGCCGCATGAACGAAGAAGGCAACAAATTCGCCGACTCTTTCTCCAAACTCAACGCTGCCGTTGCCACTCAAGCAAGCGAATTCACTAAGCTCGGCAACAACATCAGTGCTGTATCCGAAGCCTATGCTTCTCAACTCAAAGGACTCTCTGGTCAGCTCGAGTCTACTAAGAATATGACAAACGGACTCTCTTCAATCTCTGCCGAGATAGCCGCTTCTGTCGAAGGCGTCAAAGCCTACCGCGAACAAATAGCTTCCCTCAGCAAGACCGTAGGTGAACTCAACAACATCTATGGCAACATGCTTAGTGCAATCCGCAAGTAGTCCGCGATTCCTTAGTAACTTTTAGTCAATCATTCTTTAAACCTCATAATACGTATAACGAATGAGTGGTGGTAACTGTCCCGAGACTCCCCGACAGAAGATGATCGGCATGATGTACCTCATGCTGACCGCCATGCTCGCCCTCAACGTATCTGGCGACCTACTCAACGCTTTCACACTCGTGGATAAGAGTATTCGTAGCCAAATAGCGTCGACGGACGACAAGTTGGGAACTACTTACGCCAACTTCGATGCCAAAACGGCCGAAAACGAAGCGCGTTTCAAACCCAAATACGACCAAGCCCTCGCTGTTAAAGCCAAGGCCGATAGTCTCTACAACTTCATCCAAGATTTCAAAAAACACATGACCGCCATCGCCGACGGTGTTCCCGAAGAAACAGCCGACCCAGCTGCTCTCGTCAACACCTCCGACCAAGATAAGGCAGGTCAGGTAATGGTTGTCCAAAATTGGCGTGGTGGCGCTAAGGCTCTCCGCGAGGCCATCAACACTTTCCGTGAGGATATGATCAACCTCGTCAAGAGCGACTCCGTCCTCAATATGGATACCGTACAGATGAACTCTCAAATCCATGCCTTGCAAGCTATGCTCAACACCGATGATCCTCCTCGTGGCAAAGACGGTGAGCAAAAAACTTGGGCTGCACAAAACTTCGAACACCTTCCACTTGCTGCAACCTTTGGTCTGCTATCTGCCATTCAGAGCAACGTCCGTAATGCCGAGACCGATGTAGTCAATTCTCTCTACAAGTCTATCGATGCTGCTTCTTTTAAGTTCAACAAACTCGAAGCTCTCGTAATCCCCGAAGCACAGTACGTCATTCAGGGTGGCACCTACAAGGCCGACATTATGCTTGCAGCCTACGACGAAACAATGGTCCCCGAAGTCGTTGTCGACAACAACAAACTCGAAGTTGTCGATGGTCGTGGTAAGTACTCTGTACCAGCATCTTCTATCGGTAAGAAGCAGTTTAGTGCAATGCTCTCTGTGCCAGACCCTGTAACAGGCAAGCCCAAATACTATCCTGCCAAGGCCGAATACGAAGTAGGTGCACCCTCGCTCGTAGTCTCTGCCACCAAGATGAACGCTATGTATCGTGGTCTGCCCAACCCCATCGAAGTCTCAGTTGCTGGCGTATCTCCTTCCGACTTGCAAGTGTCTGCTTCTGGTGGTTCGCTCACACGCGATGGCTCTGGCTACGTCGTCCGCCCCTCTGGTGCCAACAAGATCAATATCTCTGTTACGTCCAATGCAGGTGGCAAGACTCAAAACTTCGGTTCCAAAGAGTTCCGTGTCTACGATGTCCCTAACCCCGAAGTCAAATTCGTTGTTGCTGGTTCTCCTCTTGGCATGGGCAAGCCTCTCTCCAAAGGTAAAGTCGGTCAGGCCGAAGTACAAGCAGTCCTCGAAAACTTCGTCTTCGACGTTAAGTTTGAAGTCAAAGAATTCACCGTAGGTACCGTGAAGAACGGCTTCGAAGTCTCTCAGAAAAACTCTGGTCCTAAGCTCCAAAAAGCTACTGCTGACCTCATCAAGAGCGTCTCGCGTAAGGGCAAGATATTCATCGAAGGTGTAAAAGCTGTCGGTCCTGATGGCAAAATACGTCCCCTCAACGGTGTATCAGTCACCATTGAAAACTAAACCCCTCTCACACACATAAGACAATGAAGAAATTGATTTTGCTTCTCGCTGCTACGCTCTCGTTGCCTATCTTCGCACAAGAAGACACCGAAGTCTCCGCCGAAGAAGAAAACAGTGTCGTCGATGGCATAGTTGCCAAGCAACATATCAAGAACAAACGCCACATGGAAGCAGCCTATGTGCGCGAAGCTAACGTCCTTTGGTCTAAAACCATTTGGCGCATCATAGACCTACACGAAAAGCAAAACCTCTACCTCTACTATCCTACCGTAGATGTCGATGGACGACGCTCTCTCGTCAAGGTTCTCTTCGATGGTATCAAATCGGGCGAACTGACAGCTTATCGTGCTGGTCTTAGCAACGAATTCGACGAAAAAATGAACGCTCGTGAAGTGTTCGAAAAGTTCAACATCGTCGGCGAAATGGAGTCTGTCGTTCCTAATCCCGAAACAGGTGAAAATGACACCCTCTATCGCTACGACTACACTGCCGATGCTTTCCTCGAAGTTTATCAGTTCCTCGTCAAAGAGGTATGGTTCTTCGATCGCAAGTATTCGCGCATGAACTGCAAGATAATTGGTCTTTGCCCCATTACCGAAAAAGTCGAAGAAGGTCGTTTGCGTAAGGCACAATCTTTCTGGATCTACTATCCGCAAGCTGCTCAAATGCTCTCCGAGCAAGAAGCGTTTACATTCAAAAACGATGCTCAGCGTCAATCGCTCTACGATATGCTCGAGCAACGCCGTTTCGGTAGCTATATCTTCAAAGAAAGCAACGTCTACAACGATCGCGTCATCACTAACTACACTCAGGGCATGTCTTCCAACATCGAATGGGAAAATATCCAAAACGCCATATTCGAAAAGGAACACGACATGTGGGAATTCTAATTCCTCAGTTAGCAACTTTAAAACCATACAGACAGCGAACCGCTATGGTTCGCTGTCTTTTTATGTGTTAAGCTTAGCTAATATTCACTACCTTTATAGGTCGCTACGCAACAAAACATAGCACCATGCACAACCTTCGCCGACAACTTACTCACAACGAAACGCAATACGTTCTCTATCATCTTTCTGCGTTCGTAAGTCTCGACCGACCTATTACCGACATTCTGACTTTCCCTAATTTCGAAGCCGACCTCCGTACAGATTTCCGTATAGACAACATCCCTGTTCTTTTTCCCCTTTCAGACAAGCAAATTCCATACGTCGAGCAAGATGGGCACATAGTTTTTTGTCACGACCTGCTTAAAAGTGCTTTCTATCTTCTCTCTGCCTATCAAGAGTATGCTTCGTCTGCTCGAGACCAGTGGGGGCGATACCCCTACGAAGACTCTATTCAAAAACTTCTTTCGTGCGAACGAACTCCCATCGTTTGCTATTATTTCGAGTGGATTCTCGCAGCCTTGCAACGCCAATGCCAGTTATTAGGTCTTCCCTTTCGTAGGCTTTCGCCTCTTGGTGGACCACGTCTGCATCTTTCGCACGACATCGACCTTGTTCGCTACAACTCGTGGCGAAAGACAATATATCGCTTTGCACAAGTTGTTGGTCTCCGACCATGCGACACTTCGCGTCTTCGACTTGCCAAAGCCGCAGTTCGCTCTCTAATCTATCGCTCCGAAAATCCTTATTGGTCATTTTCTCGCATTCAAGACAACGAAGTTTATCTTGGTTATCGTAGCTCGTGGTTCGTCCTCCTCGACGATGGCAGTCCGTTCCCTCCCGACTACTCGTTCACAGACCCCGACTTGCAAGCCGAATTGCAGTTAATAGCCGAGCGTGGCAACGAAGTCGGTCTGCATTCGTCAATTGGTTGCAACACACCCTCAGACTATCGCCTGCAACAAAAACTATTGTCTGAAAACATTGTTTGTAACCCACAATTCAATCGTAAGCACTTCCTTTCAATCGACCCATCTTCTTGGGCTCAGACCATGGCAAATGCCGACATAAAGGTCGATTGTTCTTTTGGCTTTTCCACGTCCGAAGGCTTTCGCAATAGCTATTGTTTCCCCTTTCACCCTTTCGACCACCAAGCCAATCGTATGCTTCCGCTCTTCGAAGTCCCTCTTTCTATGATGGATGTTACTATGTTGCATCACAAAGCCATGTCTTTCGACGACATATTTCTTTCAGTAGGTTCAATGCTCGACGAAGTCCGACATTTTGGAGGTTTGTTTAGTCTCCTTTGGCACAACTCGACGTTCGACGAAACATACTACCCCGGCATTTGTCGTTTCTACGAAGACCTTCATACCCTTTTTGCGCAATACCAATTGCAACCCATTCTACTTTCGCAAATAGCCTCTAACACCAAAATATAATATTCCCCGACCATGCCCATCACTTCTGCTCCACGTGCTTTCCTTGTCGATGCCTATGCACTTGTCTATCGCGCCTACTTTGCGTTCATGCGTTCGCCCATGAAAAACTCCAAGGGCATCAACACTTCTGCATTCTACGGGTTTGTTAATCAGTTTATCGACCTTGTGCTCAAAGAACGTCCAGACTACATCGGCGTCGCATTCGATGTGCACGGACCAACTTTTCGCCACCAACTATATCCCGACTATAAAGCCAATCGCTCCGCTCAGCCCGAAGATATTACCATCGCCATCCCCTATATACATCGCTTTGTCGAAGCTATGAACATCTGTTCGCTAAGTCTCGAAGGCTACGAAGCCGATGACATTGTCGGTACCGTGTCTCGCCGTCTTGCAGCCGATGGCCTCGAAGTCATAATGGTCAGTCCCGACAAAGATTATGCACAACTTGTTACTGACCATGTGTCGCTACTTCGCCCACATAGTGGTAAACCAAACGAACTACTCGACGTCAGCGGAGTATGCGACCATTTGGGAATTAATCGCCCCTCGCAAGTCATCGATCTTCTCGGGCTATGGGGCGACCAGAGCGACAATATTCCCGGATGCCCCGGCGTGGGCGAAAAGCGTGCCAAAGAACTCATTGCAGCCTACGACAGCATAGATGGCATTTATGCACATATCGATGCTCTCAAAGGCAAAATGAAAGAAAACTTTATTGCCGCCGAAGAGCAAGTGCGCCTTAGTCGACAGCTTGCGACCATCATTACCGATGTCCCATTGTCGGTTTCAACTTCCGACCTCGCCTTCCAAGAACCCAACTGGGCTGCACTCGATAGCCTATTCTCAGAACTCGAAGTGCGTACCCTTCCGAGTCGCCTACGCTCAGCTCTCGGCAAGAGTGCACAAACAGTCAACTCCGAGCCCACACTCTTTGATAACATTCCATCAGAAGACTCAATCGTCGCAAAAAAACTTTCTTCTGCTGCCGATACCCCTCATCATTACCACTGTCTGCGGACATCCGAAGAACTCGATGACCTCTGTCAAAAACTTATCGCTGCTCGCACTTTCTGTTTCGACACCGAGACAACGGGAGTCAACATAACCACCGACCGTCTAATAGGCTTCTCTGTTAGCTACGTTCCACACGAAGCCTACTATATTCCGCTGCCCGACAATCATGATGAGTGTGTCGCACTCCTCAAACATGTCAGCCCTGCCTTTGCAGACCCCGAAGTTCTCAAAGTAGGTCAGAATATCAAATTCGACAAGACGTTTCTGGCACGCTATGGCGTCAACGTGCTTGGTCCGCAATTCGACACCATGATTGCTCATTTTCTCCTTCGCCCCGAACGTCGCCACAATATGGACGATATGGCAGAAGAAATCCTGTCTTATACACCCATACACATCGACGAACTAATAGGCAACGGTGTCAAGCAAACAACTATGGACAAGGTCGACATTGACAAAGTGGTCGAATATGCTGCCGAAGATGCCGACATTACCCTCCAACTCTATCACGCTCTGCGTCCTCTTATCGAGTCGAAGCCCGACATCTACAAGATATTCACCGACATCGAAATGCCTCTCGTCGACGTGCTTGCCGACATGGAACTTGCTGGTGTCCTCGTCGACACCAATGCACTCTCTGCCTATGCCGACAACCTTCGCAATCGCATAGAAGAATGTAGTCGCAAAATATACGACCTTGCAGGCTATGAATTGAACATCGGTAGCCCCAAACAAGTCGGTGAACTCCTTTTCGAAAAATTGCATATCGACCCCTCGGCTAAGAAAACAAAGACGGGAGGCTATGCCACTGGCGAAGATGTCCTCCAAAAGTTGCGACCTCTTCACCCCATAGTTGGCGAAATACTTACCTATCGAGGTCTTATAAAGTTGCTCGGCACCTATGCCGAAGCTCTGCCCAAACTCGTCAGCCCTACCACTGGGCGCATACACACTTCGTATAACCAAACGGTAGTCGTAACTGGTCGACTCAGTAGCTCTAACCCCAACCTGCAAAACATTCCCGTGCGCGATGAAGATGGTCGACGTATCCGACAATGTTTTGTAGCAAGACCCAGACATAAGATTATCGCTGCCGACTATAGCCAAGTCGAGCTGCGAATAATGGCGCACATGAGTGCCGACCATAATCTACTCGATGCTTTCCGACGCGGAGACGACATACACACAGCCACAGCCGCCAAAATCTACGGCACCTCCGATGTAACACCCGACATGCGACGTAGAGCCAAAACAGCCAATTTTGGCATCATCTATGGCATATCTGCTTTTGGACTTTCAGAACGTCTCGACATAAGCCGACGCGAAGCCAAAGAACTAATCGATGGATATTTCGAGTCCTTCCCAGCTGTCAAAGAATATATGGACAAAGCCATTGCTTCTGCCCGTTCTGAAGGACTCGTACGCACGCTCATGGGGCGTGTCCGATATTTGCCCGACATCAATTCGCGCAACGCAGCTGTACGTGGCATGGCCGAGCGCAACGCCATCAACGCACCCATTCAGGGCACGGCTGCCGACATTATCAAGGTTGCAATGATTAATGTTCATAAAGCACTTCGTGCGCAAAATCTCAAAGCTCAGATGATTCTACAAGTGCACGACGAACTCGTGCTCGAAGTCCCCGACAACGAAGTCACCACTGTCTGTCAGCTACTCAAAGAACAAATGGAAAGTGCTTGCCAGCTATCCGTACCACTTACTGCCGATGTCGGAGTCGGCGACAATTGGCTTCAAGCACACTAATTGCAAATAAAACAGTAATTTTGCTACTCCTTTAACGTAGACATTCACATAGCTATGCAAAACAATAAGCCCGTTACTGCCATTTTGCGTGTTCATTGCCCCGACCAAAAAGGGCTCATCTCACGTGTTACGGACTTTATCCAGCGCAACAACGGCAATATTGTTGCGCTCGACCAATATACCGACCGCTTCGAAGACCATTTCTTCATGCGTGTAGAGTGGGAACTCGATGGATTCGACATCTCGCGCGACGAAATCGCTCCAGCCTTTGAGTATGCCATTGCCAACCCTTGTCAGATGCAGTGGAAACTCGACTTCTCCGACTGCCGACTCCGCATGTGCATTATGGTCAGCCGACTTAGCCACTGTATCTACGACCTACTTGCACGTCATCGCAGTGGCGAGCTCGATGTCGATATACCGCTCATCATTGGCAATCATCAAGAGATGGCTGCCGTCGCCGAACAGTTTGGCATACCATTCCACCTCCTCCAAATAACCAAAGAAAACAAAGCCGAGCAAGAAGCCACGCAAATGAAACTTCTTGCCGACAATAAGGTCGACTTTATCGTCTTGGCGCGCTATATGCAAATCCTTTCCGAGGACTTTATACGTGCCTACCCCGAACGCATCATCAACATTCACCACTCCACACTCCCAGCTTTCGTCGGTGCTAAGCCCTACCATCAGGCCTATCAGCGTGGCGTGAAACTCATCGGTGCCACCGGACACTACGTAACTGCCGACCTCGACGCTGGCCCCATCATCGAACAAGACGTCATTCGCGTCAGCCACATGGACACTCCCGAAACAATGGTTCAGCGTGGCAAAGACGTCGAAAAAATAGTCCTCAGTCGTGCAGTCGAAGCACACATAACCCGACGCACGCTTGTCTACAAAAACAAGACTATCATCTTCAAATGAAAGTAGCCGTCATCAAATACAACGCAGGCAACGTCCGTTCGGTCCTCAATGCTCTCGCACGTCTCAATGTCGAGGCCATTCTTACCGACGACCACGACATAATTCGTTCTGCCGACAAAGTCATATTCCCAGGGCAAGGTGAAGCCTCAACCACCATGAATTACCTCCGCCAAACAGGTCTCGACAAGCTTATCGTAAGCCTTCGTCAACCAGTTTTGGGCATTTGTGTCGGTATGCAGTTACTTTGTCGGTCTTCCGAAGAGGGCAACACGCAGTGCCTTGGTGTCTTCCCAGTCAATGTACGCCGATTCTCGCTCCCAACGCCCAATACCGACGGACTCAAAATTCCTCAGATGGGGTGGAATAGTCTGCATAATGTTGCAGCGCCACTCTTTACGCCCGACATGGAAGGAGCCTACGTCTACTGTATACACAGCTACTACGCTCCGCTATGCGAATATACAATTGCACAAACAACACACACGTGCACATATAGCAACGCGCTTCGCTGCGACAACTTCTTCGCCACGCAGTTCCACCCCGAAAAAAGTGGCTCCGTAGGCGAAAAACTCCTCCAAAACTTCCTAAACCTATAAAATGTTCTCCGACGAATTAGCTAAAATATCTTGGTCCGAAACCACCGAAGCCATCATGAACAAGACAGAAGCCGACGTCTTGCGTGCTCTCGGTAAGGCCCACTGCTCCGTCGACGACTTTATGGCACTCATCTCGCCTGCTGCCGCCCCATATCTTGAGCAAATGGCTCGCCTAAGCCAAAAGTACACTCTCGAACGCTTTGGCAAGACCATTCAGATGTTCATACCTCTCTACACCACCAACTCCTGCACCAACTCGTGTGTCTACTGTGGCTTCCATATCTCGAACCCCATGAAGCGAACAGTCCTTACTATGCAAGAGATTGAAAACGAGTACATTGCCATCAAAAAACTTGGCCCATTCGAAAACATACTTCTCGTAACGGGCGAAAACCCTGCCGTCGCTGGTGTCGACTACATAGCCAAGTCTATCGACATTGCCCGCAAATATTTTTCCAACATCAAGATAGAAGTCATGCCTCTCAGTGCCGAAGACTATCGGCTACTCACCACACACGGCATGAATGGTGTCATCTGTTTCCAAGAAACCTACAATCGCGACCGATATAATGTCTACCACCCACGTGGCATGAAAAGCAAATTCGAGTGGCGTGTCAATGGCTTCGACCGTATGGGGCAAGCCGAAGTACACTCCATCGGCATGGGAGTCCTTGTCGGTCTTGAAGATTGGCGCACAGACATGACAATGATGGCCATCCACCTTCGCTACTTACAAAAGCACTATTGGAAAACAAAGTATAGCGTCAATTTTCCTCGTATGCGAGCCTCCGAAAATGGTGGCTTTCAGCCCAACGTCATAATGTCCGACCGCGAATTGGCACAACTAACATTTGCTTTCCGCATCTTCGACCACGATGTCGACATTAGCTACTCCACACGCGAGACTCCTGCTATACGCGACCACATGTGTGCCCTCGGCGTAACAACCATGAGCGCCGAAAGCCATACCGAACCCGGTGGCTACTATTCCTATCCTCAGACACTCGAACAATTCCACGTCTCCGACAATCGCAAGACAGCCGATGTAGCTGCCGCCATACAACGTGCCGGACGCATCCCAGTCTGGAAAGATTGGGACGACGTAATGAATTGAAATACTAATTTTGCAACACAGAACATAATAGCAATAACATACATTATGATGACAGCTGCCGAAGTCCGCAAGAGTTTCTTAGACTTCTTCCGTTCAAAAGGTCATAAAATTGTCCCTTCCGCTCCCATGGTCGTCAAGGGCGACCCCACTCTCATGTTTACCAACGCTGGTATGAACCAGTTCAAAGACATCATACTTGGCAACGTCCCCATTACCGACGGGCGTGTAGCCGACTCTCAAAAATGTCTCCGTGTATCTGGTAAGCACAACGACCTCGAAGAAGTCGGTCACGACACCTACCACCACACAATGTTCGAAATGCTTGGCAACTGGTCGTTTGGCAACTATTTCAAAGTCGAAGCCATAGCTTTCGCATGGGAATATCTTACCGAAGTACTTCACCTCGACAAAGACCGACTCTACGTTACCATCTTCGAAGGCTCACCAGCCGAAGGCGTCCAACGCGACACCGAAGCCTACGAAGCTTGGCAAACACACATCTCGGCCGACCGCATCATCGACGGCAATAAGCACGACAACTTTTGGGAAATGGGTGACACAGGTCCCTGTGGTCCTTGCTCCGAAATCCACTTCGATATGCGACCCGACAGCGAGCGCAAAGCCATAAATGGTCGAGACCTTGTCAACAAAGACAACCCACAGGTTATCGAAATTTGGAACCTCGTCTTCATGCAATTCAACCGACGTGCCGATGGCTCTCTCGAACCACTCCCCAATCATCACGTCGACACTGGCATGGGCTTCGAACGCCTTGTCCGTGCCGTACAGCACAAGACGTCCAACTACGACACCGATGTCTTCACGCCTCTGCTCGACTGCATTAGTAAGCTTACAGGTAAAAAATATGGTTCCGATGAAAAGACCGACATCGCCATGCGTGTCATGGCCGACCACGTCCGCACCATCGCTTTCTCTATAACCGACGGACAGCTACCCTCAAACAATAAGGCAGGCTACGTCATCCGCCGTATCCTCCGTCGTGCCGTACGCTACAACTACACATTCCTCGGTGGCAAGGAGGCAACGCTCTACAAGATTGTCCCAACCCTTGTCGACACCATGGGCGAAGCCTATCCCGAACTCAAAGCACAGCAAGAACTCGTCTGCAAAGTCATTAAGGAAGAAGAAGAAAGCTTCCTCAAGACCCTTGCAACAGGCATAAATATGCTCTCTTCCATCATCGACAAGACCAAGAGTGCTGGTCAAAACCAAGTCAGCGGACGAGTAGCTTTCGAACTCTACGACACCTATGGCTTCCCGCTCGATCTTACCGAGCTCATTCTTCGAGAGAATGGACTTACGACCGACACCGACGAGTTCCGTCGCGAAATGGAAGCACAAAAAAATCGTGCTCGTAATGCCACGGCTATCGAAGCAGGCGACTGGGTCGCTCTGCGTTCCGACGATAAAGAAGACTTCGTTGGCTATGACACGACCGAAGCCGAAGTCCGAATTGTCCGCTATCGCAAGGTGAAAGCTAAGAACAAAGAACAATGGCAAATAGTCCTCGACCGCACACCATTCTATGGTGAGAGTGGTGGTCAGGTAGGCGACACTGGTCTGCTTATCGGAGCTCACGACGGTAGCGAAACAAAAATAGTTGATGCCATTAAAGAAAATGGGCTAATCGTACATATTGCCACCGCGCTCCCTGCCGACCCCTCACAACCCTTCACTGCTCGTGTCGATGCTCATCGTCGTCAGCTCATTGCCGACAATCACTCTGCAACTCACCTTGCACAAGAAGCCCTCCGAAAAGTACTCGGTAGCCATGTCGAGCAAAAAGGTTCACTCGTTACGCCCGATAGTTTACGATTCGACTTTAGCCACTTCCAAAAAGTATCTGACGAAGAACTTCGTGAGGTAGAACGACTTGTCAACGCCAAGATACGTGCCAATGTCCCTCTCGAAGACCGACGTTCAGTGCCCATCGAAGAAGCCCGTCAAATGGGTGCAATGGCACTCTTCGGCGAAAAATATGGCGACAAAGTACGTGTCGTCAAGTTTGGTAGCTCCGTTGAGTTCTGTGGTGGTACGCACGTTAGTGCAACAGGCAACATCGGCTTCTTCAAGATAATATCTGAGTCTTCGGTTTCGGCTGGTGTACGACGCATAGAAGCAGTTACTGCCGAGAAAGCCGAAGAACTTGTCTGCGACCTTTCGACAACAATGAAAGAGCTCGGCGAGACGCTCAAGGGCTCCAAAGACATCCGCAAGAGCTTGCAACAACTCATCGAGACCAACCAAAAACTTCGCGACCAAGCCGACGACATGCTCAGCTCTATGCTCAGCATCGAAAAGCAAAACATCAAGGAACGCGCCGAGCAAATAGGAGGCAAGACACTCCTCGTTGCCGAAGTCAAGCCCATCTTTGCCTCTAAGCTCAAAGACCTTGCCTATCAGCTACGTGGTGAGTATGAGCAAGCCGTAGTTGTCCTCGGATGCGTTGTCGACGACAAGCCACAACTCATGATTATCATCTCCGACAATCTTGTCGACAACAATGGACTCGATGCCATAACGGCCATACGCGACGTCGCTAAGTTTATACAAGGTGGTGGTGGCGGACAAAAATTCTTTGCCTCTGCTGGTGGCAAAAACCCACAGGGCATGGAAGCCGCTCTCCGCGAAGCCAAATATTTCTTCTCGTCCAAATTGGCGTAAAAACACAACGTCGAAGAGCCGAAACGCAACAATATACGTGTTTCGGCTCTCCACTTTTCGTAATCTACAATCCACATGCCTGCCAACAATATAGTCGTCGAATGCGATAAGGTAACTCAACGTTTCGGCTCGCGCACCATCTATTCCGACCTCTCTTTCGCCATCGAAGAGGGGCAAACTCTCGGTCTGCTCGGCAAGAATGGTACTGGTAAAACAACCATCATCAATATCCTCAACGGCTACCTTCGCCCAACAAGTGGAACTTGCCGTATTTGGGGCGAAGACTCTTCGTCGCTCAGCCCACAAACCAAAGCTCGCATAGGATTGCAACTCGAAGGACACATACAGCACTCCTACTTCGATGTGCGACAAATAGAAAAATTCTACTCTCGTTTCTTCGACCGTTGGAACTCCGATGCCTACTACAATCTCATTAGTCGACTCCGCATCGCTCCAAAGCAAAAAATATCTACAATGTCGTGCGGACAACGCTCGCAAGTAGCTCTCGGACTCATCATGGCACAAGATCCAGACTTGCTCGTCCTCGACGACTTCTCAATGGGACTCGACCCTGGCTACCGACGTCTTTTTGTCGAAAAACTACAAGACTTTGCCGCCTCGGGCTCAACGCCCAAAACTCTTTTCCTGACTTCGCACATCATTCAAGACATGGAAAAGATTATAACTCACTGTATGATTTTCGACTATGGACGCGTAATTTGCCACATGCCAATCGGGCAACTTCTCGACACTCTACATCGCTACACATTTACTTCCGACCTCGACCGAATGCCTTTCGACTGCCGACTAATCAATCCCGAACGGCAACACGAAAATCTTTGGGAAGCCTATTCTTTCGAACCGACTACCGATGTCGAATACTACATCAAAAACATCGGAGCAAATCTTGTTAGTTGCTCCAACGTCTCCTTGCACGATGCTTTCATTGGTCTTACAGGCAAATACTAACACACACAGCTAAGTCAATGTATAAGTCCCTATTTTTCAAAGAGTTTACCAAGACGCACACAGCCATAATCATCTGCGCGCTTGTTGTCGTTGTGTTGTGTGTAGCTGCCATGTCGTCGCTCGCTCACGACATTCGTCTGTCGACAGCCGAAAGCTATATGGCGCAAAAAATCAACAGCCGTATGCGCCCACTGCCACTGCTGAGCATCTTCTCAGTCGTCATGTCGCTAAGCATTGCCGCGGCACAATTTGTTCCCGAAGCACTAAGCGGTCGCCTCAAGCTAACGCTTCATCTACCACTACCCGAAAGTACCATAGTTTATGTCATGTGTCTCTATGGCTGGCTCTGCGTCGTTGTGCTAAGTCTGCTCGCCTCGTGTCTCTATTTTTTCACGCAAAGTCTCTATTTACCTGTCGATTTTATATTGCCCGACCTTGTCGAAATTTTCCGACAGACGCTCGTCGCTCTCGTTGTCTACAACATAACTGCTGCCGTATGTTTCGACCCTCGCCAACGTGGCAAGCTACGTTGGGGCGCATGCGGACTGATAACTCTTTTTGCTCTGTGGCTACTGCCAGATACAATGCGTGGCTTTATGCCACTGAGTGTGCTTATTGCTCTTCTCTCTACAGCCATCCCTTTTGTTAGTGCTTGTCGTTTTAAAGCCGGATTGCGATAACAATTAATCATCAAACAATGAAAAGGTTAAGCTTTAAAACATTCATCCGACCACTATGTATAGCTCTGCTAACAAAGACACTTATGATTGTTTTGCCAGCCATTCTTTTGGTCGTCTCGCAAAGTGCAGTCCGCTACCCCTATCTTAGTTATAGTCATGTGCTTGGCTCAATCGGCATTATGGACTATTCCGATAAGACTACTCCATTAACCGACAAGTATGGCAACAAATACACCACTGCCGAAGCCGATTCGTTAATGCCACTTAGCAACTTCCGTCAGCTAATGATGGACGGACGAATGCCCGACAGCATTGCCGGACAAGAAGCCACTATGCGCAATATAGCCTCGCGACAAATTGTCGTCCGACACACACCCTCCGACGGCATGTCAACACAACCACCACTACATTTGCTCTACGAAAACATGCCCAAACGTGTCGGCATTGAGCTGCCAACAGACATGATTCGCCTCTCTGGCGAACTAACGTTCATCGACTGCGCTACGCTCAGAACCAATGGCAACAAGTCCGACATCTTTACTCGTGCCCTGCAAAAATCAGGTTTCGTATTTCCAGTCAGAGCCTCTTGGTCCAACGATAGCCCTCGCAAACGCTACGACGAAGGAATTTTCTGCTCCGACGCTCGTGGCGAACTCTATCACCTCAAAATGGTCAACGGACGTCCGTTCGTTCGCCACGTGCCTATGCCAACAGGCTTCGTACTTGCCGACGTCTCCATTGCCGAACCTTCCGACAAGTCTTTTTATGCCATTGCCTACTCTACCAACGGATGCATGGGGCTAATTGCACAAGACGAAAACAGCGAGAGTGGATACTCCGTCAGCCTCTTCGACCTCGCTCCAGTCAACTTGCTCACCGACCGCATAACCTTTTCGGGCAACTTGGTCAGTTGGACTCTTACCGTTGTCAACGAAACGGGTGTCAGTGCTTGGGCTTTCGACCGACAGACGCTTGCTCCGCTCGACACACTTACGCTCGTAGCGCCACAGCCCACAACGCTCGAAAGTGCTTGTGCTGCACTGCTTCCACTCTCTTTTGGCAAGTCTTATGTTGCAGGTGGAGACGAAGTTGCCAACGTCAAAATAGGTCCTACCATCGCTTGGCTAATAGCAATCGTTCTTGCTTGTGTCTATTACTTTTGGCGTGGGCGTCGAAAAGGCTCCGAAGGTCTTTGGGGGACACTGCTTGTCGCTCTGACAGGACCATGTGGACTCATCGCTGCACTACTTATCCCACAAGATTATTAACAATCCTTACATACAACAACACATGTTCAATCCCAAATCATTTCTCGCTCTTCCGCTCGCTGTTGCAAGCCTAATCATAACTTCTTGCGGCGGACAGACTTCTCAGTCGGCTTCCGTCGAAGTTGCCGAAGAAACCGAATGTCTCATGTCTAGTGCCATCTCTATGGACTCACTTCTTGTCGTGGCCGAAGGTCTTGTCGACGACACGATTGTAGTTCGTGGCAACGTCCGACACACTTGTAAGCACAGTGGTCGCAAGTGCTTCATCTCCACTGCCGACCGTAGCAACAAAATGTGTGTCTTCGCTGGTGGCAAGATTGGTGGCTTCAACAAAGAACTTATTGGCTCCGACATCGCCGTTAAGGGCATTCTACGTGTGCAACGCATCTCGCGCGAAGACGTCCTAAAAGCCGAAGCCGAACTCGAAGCCATGAAGGCGCAAGGATCCAACGTTGCTGGTTGCGAAAGTGAACTTGGCAATATCGCTGCCCAGAAAGCCTATATGGACCTTAATAATCAAGATTTTTA
>FLNY01000046.1_pt1 | contig 23463 bp, 23 predicted proteins | sample 1140381 | NCBI WGS metagenome assembly FLNY01 (sample SAMEA3878172, study PRJEB12797) | bioreactor metagenome | biome: Moose rumen | place: Sweden | collected 2011-10
TGGTTCAGAGCGTCTGCCTTACAAGCAGAGGGTCGGGGGTTCGAATCCCTCAGCGCCCACCTCTCTCTCTCTCTAACTCTTTGGAAGTCCAGTTTTCAAGCAATTGAATCTGGACTTCTTTATTTGTTATTGAGTTATGATAATTCTAATATATTGGTGTTTACGTCATAGCATAAATGAAAAAGCCACAGATTTTGCAGTCAGTGCATATCACTATACACTGTCACTTGCAAAATCTGTGGCTTTATTTATTCTCGTTTTGTGGCTTTATTTTAATGCCATACGATAAATCTCGGTGCTAACGTCTGGAGTGATAGGATAGAAATCACCGAAACGCTCACCCTTGTTCTTGTGCAGACGCTCTACAAAAACAGGTATGGCGCGTTCTATCTCATCGTGTGACAGGGTGGGGAGCAGTTCATTAAGCGTGATTGGTAGCTTCAGATCATTGCTGAGGAAGTCGCGGAAACGGCGTACACCCTCGAGTGCTATCTCCTTCTCACTGCCGAAGTCTGTGGGTACGCCAAACACACGCTCTGCAAACTGACGTATGCGGCGAGGATTATGGCTTGCCATATATTCCATGTAGGTAGGCGTTATTACAGCCAGACCTGCACCATGGGTTACATCATACAATGCACTGATTTCGTGCTCCATCTGATGTCCGCTCCAGTCCTCTTCGCATCCCACACCGCAGGTGCCATTATGGGCTACCATACCGCTCCACATGATATTAGCACGAGCGTCATAGTCATTAGGATTCTGCATCACCTTGCGTGCCTCGTTGATGATAGCCATGAGTACGCCTTCACACATACGGTCGCCTATTTCCGTGTTTTTTGTGTTGGTGAAATAGCGTTCGAGTATGTGTACCATCATATCGCAAATGCCGGAAGCAGTCTGCCATGCCGGTAGCGTCATAGTAAGCACGGGGTTCATTATTGCAAACTTGGGGCGCAGTGTCATAGGCTGCTTTATGCCCAGTTTCTGAAGCGTCTGCTCATTAGTAATCACTGCATTGCCGGAACCCTCTGAACCTGCTGCCGGTATTGTAAGCACAACGCCTACTGGCAGTGCATCACCCACTTTGACCTTACCGATGAAGAAATCCCAGAAGTCACCATCGTATTTCACTCCGCACGCTATCGACTTTGCAGTATCAATGACGCTGCCACCGCCTACGGCAAGCAGGAAGTCTGCCTGTTCAGCCTTTGCCATGGCAATACCCTCACGCACCTTTTTGTCGGTAGGATTGGCTTGCACTCCGCCCATCTCGCAGTGACTGAGGCCTGCAGCATCAAGCGAATGTTTCACACGGTCGAGCAGTCCGCTCCTTATTGCGCTGCCTCCGCCATATATAATCATAATCTTGCGTGCACCGTATTGGCAGGAAAGTTCGCCTGTGCGGCTTTCGGTGTCATGTCCGAAAACAAACTTCGTAGGGGAGTAGAAAGTAAAATCAATCATAGTGTCACAACTTGTTAAAGGGGGGTAGTATAATGAAAATCAGAATTCGCTGGTGAAATGGAACCGGATATGCTCGAAGTCTTGTTGAGCCATAGACAGTACATAACCTGAGTCGGCAAGGAACACATCGCGGTCATCCTTGTCCTTAGCCATATACTGGTATTTGCGCTTCTTGAAGTTCTCAAGTTCTTGCTCGTTGTCGCTTTCTACCCAGCAGGCTTTGTAAAGGTGAACTGGTTCCCAGCGACATTTAGCGTTGTATTCGTTTTCAAGTCGGTACTGTATTACCTCAAACTGCAACTGTCCTACGGTGCCAACAATGCGACGACCGTTGAACTGATTGACGAATAACTGAGCTACACCTTCATTCATCAACTGTTCCAAGCCTTTCTGGAACTGTTTAGCCTTCATAGGGTCGTCGTTCTCAATGTACTTAAACATTTCTGGTGAGAACGATGGTAGTCCGCGGAAGTGCAGTTGTTCGCCTTCGGTCAGCGTATCACCAATCTTGAAGATGCCGTTGTCTGGTAGTCCGACAATGTCGCCGGCCCAAGCTTCATCTATGGTTTCCTTGCGTTGCGCCATAAACTGCGTTGGCGAAGAAAAACGCACCGTTTTGCCCAAACCTACGTGTAGGTATGGTTGGTTGCGCTGGAACTTGCCCGAACATACCTTGCAGAAGGCTATGCAGGAACGGTGGTTAGGGTCGATGTTGGCGGTTATCTTGAAAATGAAGCCAGTGAACTTCTGTTCGTCGGGACTTACCATTCGCTCCTCAGCCTTGGTGGGGCGTGGCGATGGTGCTATCTCTACAAAACAATCGAGTAGTTCCTGTACGCCGAAGTTGTTGAGTGCAGAACCGAAGAACACCGGTGCCACCTCACCGCTACGGTAAGTCTCAACATCAAACTCAGGATATACTCCGCTGACAAGTTCAAGGTCATCACGCAGCTGCTGGGCGTCGTCTTCACCTACCTGAGCATCGAGTGCGCTTGACGCTATGTCGATGCTTACCTTCTCCGTCACACGCTGCTTGTCGGGAGTAAAGAGATTAAGCTGCTGTTCGTAGATATTATATACGCCCTTGAACTTCGCCCCTTGGTTGATAGGCCACGAGAGCGGGCGCACTTTTATCTGCAGTTCCTGCTCCAGTTCGTCAAGAAGGTCAAAAGGGTCACGACCTTCACGGTCCATCTTGTTGACAAAGATTATGACAGGTGTGTTCCTCATGCGGCATACCTCCATCAGTTTTCGTGTCTGTGCCTCCACACCTTTTGCGCTGTCAACTACGATAATGGCAGAGTCAACAGCCGTCAGCGTGCGGTAGGTGTCCTCGGCAAAGTCCTGGTGACCGGGGGTGTCGAGTATGTTTACCTTGTATGGAGAAACTGACTGGTCAGCAGTGGGTGGAAGATAGTCAAACTCCATCACAGAGGTGGATACGGAAATACCGCGTTGCTTCTCAATATCCATCCAGTCAGAGGTGGCAGTCTTGCGTATTTTGTTTGATTTTACTGCACCAGCTACTTGTATCTGTCCGCCGAAGAGCAGGAATTTCTCAGTCAGCGTAGTCTTACCCGCGTCAGGGTGAGAGATGATGGCGAAGGTTCGCCTGCGTTCTATTTCTTGGTTCATAAAATGCTTTGTTTTTCTGTGCTTTGAAGGTGCAAAGTTAATAAAAAATCAGCACATAGACAAATTAAAGTTCGGTCAAATGACGTTCTATGGGTATGCCTTGATTCTTGTCGGCATTGTCCTTGTTTGCATCTATCCAACGGAACAGCGTATCCATCGCCGTTCGTGTAGCATGTTGCAGGGTGTCGCCATCCTGTAAGTGTCCTACTATTATGGATGAGAAAATGTCGCCAGTACCAGGAAACTGCACTGGTATCTCTTCGTATGGCAACAGGAAGTATTCCGCCGAGAAGTGATTGTAGCCCATGACAGCGTGATGACCTTCGACAATCAAACTCGTGATAATGACCGACAAGGAACCGATGCGTCGCAGTCTGTTGATGAGCTCATGTCCCTCAGCTTCTGTGATACCTTCTTTCTTGTAAGGCATATCAGCCAACAGACATGCCTCTGTATAGTTAGGGAAACAAAGATGGGCCACGCTAAGCATCTCACGCATACAGCGTACGGTTTCTTCGTTTGCACCACCATAGAGTTCTCCATAATCACCCATGACAGGATCTACATATATGCGCGTGCCCAGAGCGGCCTGTTCGCGACAGTAGTGTGACACAAGTCTTGCCTGACGTTCTGAGGCCATGAAGCCTGTAGTGATGGCATCAAAACGAAAGCCCAGTTCGTGCCATTTCTTCAGAGCTTCGGCTATATAGTCGGTGCTTTCAAGAATTGCATATTTTCCGTATGGAAAGGTATTGCTTACAAGCATCGTAGGCAGGTTGAATACATCATGCCCCATATATGATAAGATGGGCATCTGTACCGCTGCTGCCACCTTGCCGTAACCGCACATGTCGCTTATGATGAGTACCTTGCTTTTTACCATTTTATTATATCTTCTTTATTCCGTTTTGATGCCGCGATAATTGTCTGACACTTGCTGACTGGCAAGGTTATATGCTTTGCCATCGTTATTTTACTAATTTTCCTATCTCTTCCACAAGCGTGTCATTGCCAACAATGATGCTGATGCCACGATCAGGACGGAACTCCTTTATTATGCCTCCAGCCTCACGTACGATTACTATGCCGGCACAGCAGTCATACTCTTTCAAGCACATCTCCCAATAGACGTCTATCGTACTCATGGCTACGCTACACATATCGTAGGCGCAACTTCCCATACGACGGAACCCACGCACAAGTGGTATGATGCGTGCCGCATTTTCTACGTTGTTGGCTGGGTTCTGAGCCTTGTCGTAAGGAAAACCTGATGCTACGATACACTCTGCAAGATTGGTCTTGCGAGATACGTGTAGTCGCTCACCTGGCATAGGTTCGCCCATACAAAGTCCTTGTTGCATTTGTGCGCCACCGCCTTTTACTGCGGAAAATAGTTCATCGAGATAAGGCGCATAAACTACGCCCACGACGGGTTCTCCCTTATAGCGCACTCCTATGCTGACACAAAAGATGGGGAGCCCTTGTGAGTAACTGTTGGTACCGTCAAGTGGATCGATTACCCACTCCCAATCAGATCCTTCGTGTATGTGCTTTCCCGTTTCTTCGCCTATTATGGTATGGTCGGGATAGCGCTTGCTGATTTCACTGACAAGATAGTCTTCACACTTCTTGTCAACTTCTGTCACTATATCGAACTGCGTAGTCTTGGTATCCATACGCAGTTTTGGTGAGCGAAATGAATCCATCTGTATCTCGCCAACTTTCTCTGCCATGGATATCGCATTATTTTTTATACTCTCTAATATATCTATCTTCATGGTGTGTTGTTGTTTGTCGTTGTTTATCGTTGATTATTGTTGATTATTGTTGATTGTGGTTGTTTGTTTTTGATTGTGGTTGCCTGTAGTTGATTGTATATTGTAATTACCCCAGTTGTTCTCATATATTAGTACTTTGCAAAAAACAGGCCTGTCGAGACTCACATCTAAACAGGCCTTTGCAAAGTTATGTTTTTTGTTTATGAAAGGAGATTACCTTCTGTTTCTATCAAGAATATCGTAGTAATTGTCCAACGCGCACCTTCATGTTGCGTGTGATGTGGTTCATCTTACAGAGTTGGTCAACCGTTACACCGCGACGCTTCGATATACTGTAAAGCGTTTCACCAGCTACAACTTTGTGGTATCTAACCTCTGTAGCTACGTGTGGCATCTTCGATGCTTGCTTTGCAGATGAAGCCTCTTTTACAGTACCACCTCCAGGGATTGTCTCACCTCGAACATCGCTTGCTACATATCCGCCGTTTCCAATCTTACCACGCAGGGCATTTGCAGCCTGTCCTTCACTTTCGTATGTTGATTTGCGGAACATATAACTGTCTCCTACAACATCCTGATTGCGGAAGTCGAACATCAAGGCTGGGTTCAGTGCTACACCGCAAAGGCGTGTCTCGAAATGCAAGTGAGAACCAGTACTTCTACCAGTATTGCCGCCAAGTCCGATTGGTTGACCAGCCTTAACAACCTGATTTTCCTGTACAAGCCATGCGCTCATGTGACCATATATCGTTTCCAGACCGTTGTTGTGGCGAATAACAACGTATTTGCCATAACCTGCTGCCTCGTAACGTACAACGCGAACTTTGCCAGAGAAAGCGGCGCGGATGGTATCACCAATGTAAACCTTGATGTCAAGTCCTTTGTGCTGACGCCCCCAACGTGCTCCGAAGTTACTTGTTACTACACGACTCTCTGTAGGCATGTGAAAACCACGCAGGTTAATGCGGAAAGAATCTGGCAACTCCGTAGCGTGGTGTGCATATTTGTTGCTCCAATCGTCGTATAGCTTAGACGCAGGCATCTGTGCTTCCTCGCGCTCTACTACCTGACGCAGTGCCAGTGTGTCAATTTTGCGCATGTGCTTATCTACTGGAGCCTGACGTGCAAGCATGTCCTGTGCGTAGGCTGATGGAACGATGAACAACAAAGTAAGTACTACAAGAATAAAATGTAACTTTTTTAAACCCATTGGTTAGTATCTCCGTAATTTTTAGCTGCGACGCATGTTTGCTACATATATGCTGTCGCAGGAATTAAACTTCAAATTGTTTTCGATTGATTTTAGGTGTAATACCTATACATATATATAGGCATATCCCATAACCATGCATTGGCTAAATACCAATTGTTTGCAAAATTAGTAAAAAAAACTGCGATTACCAAATCGTTTTTACATTTTACAAGATTTCATTGACGTTTCTATCTTGTCTTTAACATATTTTATGATTTAATCTTTAGTGCGTCAACAATTTTTTTGACTGTCATTGCAAAGCTTTTGTCATTTGTTAGAGTTTCTTCTATCTTGCTGATGCTGTGAATTACAGTGCTATGGTCGCGCGAGCCTATGAGTTTACCAATTCGTGTAACGGGAATGTTGGTATATTTATTTGCTAGGTACATCGTAAGCTGGCGCGGAACTACAAGTTCTTTCTTTCTTGAGCGTCCCTTTACAGCATTTGGCGTGACTTCATACGTGCGGCATACGCGGTCGAGTATGTCGTCCACAGTAAGTGGCATATCATCAATCTTTACGGCTCGTTTTACCACTCGCTCCACCAACTTCATATCAATGTTGCAGTTGTATGTGATACTATATACCAGAAGTGAGTTTACCACTCCTTCCAGTTCTCTTATCGAACCATTGGCGGTCTGTGCGATAAACTGCAAAACGTCCTCTGGTATATTTAGTCCATCGCGTGCAATTTTGCGTTTCAGTATGTCAAAGCAGAGTTGATAGTTAGGTTTTTCCATCTCTGCCATGATGCCACAAGCAAAGCGTGTGACAAGTCGCTTGTTCATTCCCTCTAATTCAACTGGAGCACGGTCACTGACGAGTATTATCCTTCGGTTGTTGCGGTGCAGATGGTTGAAGATGTGGAAGAATGTGTCTTGTGTGGATGTTGCTTTCATCCACTCCTGCACATCGTCAACGATAAGCATATCTATGGTCTGGTAGAAGGCTATGAAATCATTGATTTTGCCTTGCTGCATGGCTGTTACGTATTGTGCCTGAAAAGTGCGTGCGCTGACATACAGCACGCGCTTTTGCGCATATAGTTCATGACAGCGGTTGCCTATAGCATTGACCAGGTGTGTCTTTCCACATCCAGAAGGTCCGAAGATGAACATCGGATTGAATTGTGTGCTATTAGGATGCTCGGCCACGTTCATGCCAACGGAGCGTGACAGTTTGTTGCTGTCGCCCTCTACAAATGTGCGGAAAGTCTGTTGTGGACTGAGTTGTGGGTCTATCTGTGGCAGCGTTTGTTGCTGTGACAGGTGCGTGGCCGGCATTTCGTTGTCGTGGGGATTGAGGTCAAAAGGCACGGAAGCCTCAGGACTAGCCACAACCAGATTCTTGCCTTTGGCACCATCCTGTTCCTTAACAACTACAATGTCCCAGTCAACGTTTATTTTTCCAAAGGTATTATATATTGCTACTCGTAATACATTAAGGTAATTATTCTCGAGTTGCTCATATATGTATTCGCTTGGAAGCTTCAGTACCAGTTTTCTTTCGGCCACAACATATTTGCCGAACTCTATATTGGCGAAGATACGATCATATACATCCGCCTCTACGTTCTGCTTGAAATACTGTTGGCACGAAGTCCACAGAGCCTTACTGTCTTTGAGTTGTATAGCCACTTATTTCTCCTCCGTTTTTTCTTTTTTACCAAACACAGAGAAATGTACATAGCGTTTTGGATGTGACTTTAGGTCAATCATCAGAGAGTCGGCATGCTGCATAGTGGAGTTTAGGTTATTGTATAATCCCTTGTCGTACATAAGCAATCCGAGTGTGCCCTCGCGACTATTCAGCGCTTTTGACATTTGCTCAAGATTAGACAGGGTGTTGTCTATTTTCTTCATTGTGCCGTCAATGTCCACCTTTGCCAAATTATCTGTAAGGGTCTCGGTATTGGCCATGGTTGCATTGGCGTGCTGCATAAGACCTGGCACATTCTTGTTCAGTTGTGAAGCCAGCCTATTCAGTTCGGTAGTCGTTGCTTTCAGATTTGCAGTCATATCCTCTGCGTTGCTCAGTATATGCACAATAGAAGGATTAGCCAATATTGTATTTACCGATGTCAGTATGCTGTCGAGCTTTGGCACAAGTGCTGTCACCGTGGGCATCATTTCTGCTACCTGTGCCATTATGCCGTTTTCGTCAATACCCATGATGATGCCACCTGGTTCGATGCGTTGACGTGGGTTGTTTGCTAACAGCAGGTTTACCTTGATATTGCCCATGAGGTCGCTTTCTATCATCGCCTGCGAACCTTCTGGTATGCGCAACTGTGGGTCGATGTCACAATCAACAATTATATTGCCAGCTTTCTCGTAGTCATAATTGATACCCGTCACTGTGCCGACCTTGTATCCATCGGCATATATGGCGGTAGATTTTGATAGGCCTTTGAGGTTAGAAAATGACATCTTGTATGTTGTTGCAGTGCTGAATACGCTAAGTCCCTTCAGGAAGTTCAATCCGAAGAACAGCAGTACTATTGCTACGATTGCCACAAGGGCTATCTTTATTTCTTTTGTAAATATCTTATTCATTTATTTTGGTTTCTCTTGTATTCGCGTATAGCTTCAGCCGTGTTAATCTTCACTCCATCCTTAAAGGCAATGATGAAACAGTCGCTGAAGGTCGGTTGCAACTCATTGCGTAATTGCAATATTTCTTGATAGTCGGCAGATGCTCCTATAGTATATTTAGCCATGCCTTTTTCGTCGTATCTCTCGTAGTCGGTGCGCCCCTTGAAGTGTGGGTCTCCTTTTTTGAAAGGCTTATCGGTGGCACATATCTGTACCTTGAATATCAGTCCTGGCTGTTCTTTTTTCGCAGGCTGTTCCAACTGTATTACGGTTGGTTTCTTTTCCTCCTTCTTCTCTTCCTCTTTTACTTTTCGCTCTTTTTCTTTCTCTTCCTTCTTCTTTTCCTCTTTCTTCTTCTCCTCCTTCTTCGTTGCTTCTGGTTTATTTTCAGATTTCTTCTCTGGTTTGTTTTCTATCTTTGTATTGTTTTCTTTGTCAGCTTTTGTTTCCGCCGTTTCTGTCTTGTATGTCGGCGTTTGGCTGTCATATTTCTTTTTATACTCCACGAAGGCGTTGTATATACCCTTGGCAATATTATCTACAACAGTTTCATCGTTAAGTTGTTTCTCTTCTGTCGGTGTTGAAATATATCCCAATTCTATGAGGCAACTTGGCATGGACGTCTCTCTGAGTACGAGAAATCCTGCTTGCTTTACGCCCCTGTTGGGTCTTGAGGCAATGGAGCAGACGTTGCGTTGCACCATTTTTGCCAAGTCAACAGAGCGTTGCATATTATTGTCCTGCATGAATTCGAAGATTATATAACTCTCTGCAGAGTTTGGGTCGAATCCCTGATATGATTCCTTGTAGTCATCTTCCACGAGGATTACAGAGTTTTCTCGTTTTGCTACGTCGAGGTTATCTTTTGCGCGGTGCATGCCGAGAGTGTAAGTCTCCAGACCCTTTGCAGTGTTGTGTCCAGCCGGTAGGGAGTTCGTGTGTATGCTGATGAAAAGGTCAGCCTTGGCTTTGTTGGCTATATTGGCACGACCGTTTAGTGTGACGAATACGTCGGTTTTGCGTGTGTAAATCACCTTCACATCAGAGCAGTTCTGCTCTACATATCGTCCGAAGGCCAGTGCCATCCTTAGATTGATGTCTTTTTCCTTTGAAAAAGAGCCCACAGCCCCAGCATCATGTCCGCCGTGTCCGGCATCTATGACGAGCGTGAAATCCTTTGCGCCTGTATGTGTTATAATTGCGCAAAGCATACTTAAAGACAATATAAGACACTTGCTATATCTCATAGGACAAACAAAAATGTATGCAAATTTACTAAAATATTATGAAACGACAAACTTTTTCCTCTTTTTTTCGATTTATTAAGAAAGTTATTTTTTTTCTCTCTGTGTTTGTGTGGTTATGTCGTGATTTTTTGTTACCTTTGTGCGAAAACCTCAAAAATCACTAAACAATAATATAAAAACACATTATTTTAATTTTTAATCTTATGAGTAACAACAACCAACCACAGCAGGGGCAGCAGCTCCAGATTGACATTCAGCAGGACGTAGCGAAGGGCGTTTACAGCAACTTCGCCATTATATCTCACTCCCACGCAGAGTTTATAGTTGACCTGGCAAGCACATTGCCCGGCACTCCTAAAGCGCAGGTGGTAAGCCGCGTCATCCTTGCCCCTGAGCATGCCAAGCGTCTCGCCATGGCACTGCAAGAGAATATCATGCGCTACGAGCAGGAATTTGGAAAGATACAGATGGCACAGCCGCAGGCAACGCCTCAGTCTAAGTCACAGTTGCCACCATCTACTGCTGCGCCATTCGGAGCGTAGGAATGGGCGGAAAGAGAAGAATTAGCCATACCATCATGAAGGTGGTTAGGGGTAATCCAAGGAAATTTTATTCAAAATAGATAATTTAAGGTGGGTTCTATTAGTTACCACCGTAATTAAAAGAACCCACCTTAAAAGTTTTTAATCTCTTAATTCTTTAATGTTATGCGCTTTGCATTCAAAATGTTCCTAAAGCCAGGTTGTGAGGAGGAATACCAGAAACGACACGCTGCCATCTGGCCAGAACTGGTGAAGATGATAAAAGATTCTGGCGTAAGTAACTACAGTATCTACTGGGACAAGGATACCAATATCCTGTTCGGCTACCAGGAGTGTTCTTCTGAGACCAACTCTCAGGACACATCTAACGGTGTTGACCCAATCACTCAGAAGTGGTGGGACATGATGGCTGACATCATGGAGGTTAACCCCGACAACTCTCCTGTCACCATCCCTGTTAAGGAGGTCTTCCACTTAGACTAAAAAAGCAGACACCATGCAGGGATATATATATATAAAGGAGATAAGGATGCACGCCTTTCACGGTGTGCTTCCCCAGGAGCGCACCGTAGGCAACGACTATGTTGTCAACGTGAGCATAGCCTACCCCCTGTCCCAGGCATGTATATCCGATGACCTGGCTGACACCCTCAACTATGCTGAGGCGCTCGCCATAGTCCAGGAAGAGATGCGCAAACCCTCAAAACTGCTCGAAAATGTGGCTTACCGCATTTGCCAGAGCTTACACTCACGTTTTCCTCTCTGCTCCGCCGTCGATATCGACATTGAGAAACTCAATCCGCCGATGACTGGCGACTGCAAGTCTGCAGGCGTGTCACTACACGTAGAGATGGCAGACGCAAAATGAGGGCAATCGCTAAAATGTCCTATTTTTAACTTCATTTCCTTGCGATATTAGTCACCAACTCTGGTTTTGGTCCGAAATATCGCAAGGAAATTGCGTTAAATACAAGGATTTGATTATCAAGGTGTTAAAAATCGGCACAACGGTTAATGAGTGGGAAAAGGGTGCTTTTTGTCGTGATTCGATAGCTTTTACGAGGTAAAGTGATAGCTTTCACACCCTAAAAGCTATGCTTTTACGATGTGAAAGTTATGCTTTTAGAAGCAAAAAAGGCGCTTTTTAGCCTCAAAAACGCAAAAAAGAAGATTGCTGATTGTTGCAATCTTCTTTTTTATTGGTATTATTTTCTTGTCTTTTTCTCTGGTTTGCGAATTGTAATGAAATGTTAAATCACCAAAAGTCCTATAATCGGAGTTTTTATCGTGACGTTTTTTTCTCCAAATAAGATACCAGAGATAGCTGGTTATATTATGCTCTTTACTAATCCGCATCAGGGAGATTAATCGCCCTCGCCATCCCACCATGGAACTTCCCTTGTAGGGTCTTCGTGGTCTTCCTCCTTTTGTGGGTCACCGCTTTCAGCCAACAGGTGGTACGCGTATTCCATATCTATTACTATCATTGATGGCTGCTCGTATATCTTCTTTTTCATTGTCATGCACTCTATTTGTTATTTGATTACAATCATACGTCCATTGTTCTTGCCTTGCAAGCGATCAGAGGTCGAGCGGATATATATGCCCTTGCTGCCTGGCTTGCCATCAAGACGCACACCGTCCAGCGTGTACCACGTCTCGCTGTCAAAGGACAGTTCGCCCGTCTCCATGTCGAGGGTGCCGATGGCGGTTGTTTCGCCGTTGCGGCTGACGAGGCGCACGGTGACGCTCTGGGGCAGGTCGTCGGTGGCGGCTGCGCGGGTCAAACCTTTGGCTGGGGCCGGGGCCTCCGTGCCGACATACGACAGATAGCAGCGCATGGGCTTGATGAAGGCACCTGTAGTGAAGCGGACGAACTGCCCAGCATCAACGGGTTGAGCGCCGCCAGCCTCGGTGCCACTTTGGGCTGCAAAGCCGTAGTCATTGCTGGCAACTGCCCAACTCTTCCATTTGTACGTGCCGTGGAAATTCCAGGATGCATCCGTCGTGGCAGCGCCATAGACACCGTCGTTAGCCGTCGTGGGCAGCAGCGTCACGACTCCGCCCGTCATGCTCTCAATGTTCGGGAACGCCATCGTTGGTTCGCTTGTCGTCGCGTCATCCGGCATGAACAGATACGGCGTGTTGGCCGTCAGCGAGGTCACGTTATTTGTGCCTTCTTCGCCCGGCTCCTGCATCGTGCAGACCCACTTGCGCAAGTCTTCGTCGTACACTACTTCTTTGAAGCCATAGAATTTACCGCCCTCGTCGCCGTTGCAGATATAGCTGAACGGCAGTATCACCGTTGCAGCCTGTGTTTCGTTGAACGGGCGGTTGTAGGTCACGCTCTTGATATTGCCTACCTCCTCCGTGATGTTCACGCCCACAACGTTGACGCCTGTTTCCTGATTGTTTGTGCCGTTGATGGTCACGTCTGCCCTCTCATTCCAGTCATTGAAGCGGTATTCAACCACTGCGTCGCCGTACTTTGGTGTGTAGTAGTTGCCGTTGTAGAGGAAGCCGTTCTTGTAGCCATCTACCATCCCGTGGTCGGTAGTCGCATTGCCCAGGTTGCCGGGTGCGACGGTCGTCGTGGCTGCGGGGCGTCCCTGCCTATTGCCGAGGATGCTGGTATAGTAGCAGTTTGTCATGTTGTAGGTCAGGGTCGGCTCACTGTTTGGATAGACGAACGTGAAGCAGTTGTTGCCCAGTGCGTATTTGCCTGTGCCGTATGCGGCGGGAGCGGACAGGCAGTCGGTGAACGTGATGGTCCCGTTATTTCCATAGTCCCATCCTATGAATCCGTGGCAGGAGGTGGTCACACCAGCCTCGTTCGGGTTGTAAATCAGTCCGTCATAGACGCAGCCCGTGACGGTGCAGGTGGCATTAGTGCCATTCCACGTGCCAATGACACCGCCGTGAAGGGCGCTGCCGCTGACTGTGGTGCTGATTTCGGTGCTCACGTGGCAGTTATTGATGGTGATATTGCCCTCGGAATGGCCCACCAGACCGCCCAAGCTCTCATAGGTGCCGCCCGTGATGGTGCCCTCTACGTGGAGGTTGCTGATGGTGGCGCCGTTGATGTAGTGGAATGGAGCGCTGAGGTGCTCGGCGGCAGTGCGGTTGAAGGTCAGTGTGTGGTTCTGTCCGTCGAACGTACCCTTGAACGGGTGGCCGCTCTTGCCTGCCATCTCCGATGAACCGACATTTCCAGCGAGTTTCACAACCTTGCCGCTGAAGCCATAGGGAGCCAAGTCGCTATTCAAGGCGTAGCAGAACCAGTTCCAGCCGTTGGCGGTCTTGATAGTGTAGGCGTCGCCGTTCTGCTCGAAGTGGCTGGCGTCGGGTGCTGAGAACGTTACGCCGAGAGTGAGCGCCTCTTTAACCATGGTGAATGTGTAGGTGCCGTCGTGGTTGTCGGTGATGCCGTTGCCGATGCTCATGTTCGTTTTGTCGCCAGTCAAGGTTAGCGTCTCAACGCCCTCGCCTGCTATCGGAGTGAAGGTGATGGTGACATCATTATCAGCAATGGCTGGTATCGGGCTGAAACTGAATTGCGGATAATCGCAGGTGATTACTCCATTATAGATGTCGAAGTCTGTGGTCAGCGTGAAAGGATGAGCCACGTTTTTGTAAGTGACGGTGACATTGGCGGTGGCGGTATAGGAGCCTATTACGGCAGGAGGATTCTCCAATGTTTCGTTTGTACTCTTGTCCTTGTAACTCAATATGGCGGCGATGTCGGTAATGCCGGCATTGTTGAAGGTCGTTTGGTTGAGCGAGGCATAATGTCTGAATCCGTCATAGGGAACGTCATTGGCTTCGAACGGCATTGTAACCTGTCGATTGGTGAGGCCACAGTTGTGGTAGGCGCTTCCCTCGGTACAGGTGGCGATTATCGCATCACTGCTGGCGTTGGCGGCAAACGTGAACGAGTGGCCGGGGTCGTCGGTGATCTCCACCTCGACGTCGTAGGTAACAACGATGGTGCCGTCTCTAAAACCAAAATAGCCACTTGTCTCACTGTTACTGCTGGAAAACATGATTCTTAACGGACTCGATGGGCTGACGGCCAGACTCCCCTCAAAGGTCGCATTTCCTGGCTCTTGTGAATCGATTGACGGGAAGTCATAGTCGCTGGCATTCCCTGCAACATGCAGGAGCGTTGAATTGTCGTTCTTGTCCTTGCCCACATACATCTGCATGTCATTATAGAAACGAACGTTTGTGAATTCCACCTTCTTCACGGTTCCCTGCAAATTGGTAAATTCAAGGAAACCTCCACACGAGATAATATTAAGGCGGAATACGACTTGGTTGTTACTGGAGTTCATGTAGATGGTATTAGCCGCCGTATTGTTATTTTTGTATTCCAGCGTCATACCTCCACTGTTCAGCACATGAGTGCCTTGTACATTCGTATTGCCCGATGCGCCGCCGTCCATGTACCATGTTGCGGTTCTCGTCTCCGTTTTCGTTGCTGCCCACGCCGTCTGCGCCATCGTGAGCATCAGGGCGAGGGTGAGGATGAGATGGAATGATAGTTTTACTCTTGTTTTCATACTCTCATTTTGTTTCTTTTTTAATTGTTATTATATTGTTTAACTTTATTCATATTCATGCACCTTTTCTCGCCAAGGCAATGATTAAGCAAGCTTATCATTGCTCTTTTGGCTTAACGAAAACGTTCTGTCATTCCCATTGGCATATAGAATACAAATGCGACAAGGCTCGTCCACATCTTATAAAAAGATATGAACGAGCCTTGTCGTTATAAATACTAAGATAATCAGAACATATTGATATACAATATGTTACATGGAGGGGGGGATAATTTGAGCGCACCACACGAAACGAAGGCTGCAACCCCTATGTTAAGGGTGCTGCAAGCATAGTGATATGTTGTGGTGAGCATCATTGATTATAGAGTGACCCCCTCCTGACCTCCCCAAGGGGAGGGAAGTGGTTTGTTGTTTATTGTTTACCGTTATAGTGTTACGACATTTCCTTCGACACCTCTTTCACGTAACCAACGTTCAAATTGGTTCTTTGCCTCTTTCTTGTGAGCAAGAGCTTTCTTAAAAGCTTTCATAGCATCTTCTTTCGTTATTGCCATGATGTCCTCCTTGTTTATTAAAATAAGTATAAGGATTGGGACGGCGTTCCGTCTGTGCAGCCCTTGTTTCTCGCTAAAACCTTTCTGAGGTTTTGACGATTTCCGCTGCAAAGTTACAACTTTTTTCTGAAATAATGATAATAATTGCAGATTTTTAATGCGGAAAGGTTAATATTCGAGTTTCGCAAGCCTCCTGCGCCATTAGAACAAGTCTGCGTGTGTGCCTGTCTGTAAGAAAAGCAGCGTCAGTTCCATGTCATTTTGCTCCCATGTCATCAGCCAGTCAGGCTCGATGTGGCACTCCCACTGTCCGTCTCTGTTACCCGACAACTTGTGAGGGCGGTACTTCATGGGTAAAGTGCCCGTGGCTTCGAGTAAGTCCATCGCATCAGTTATGTGCTTCATGTTAAGACCACGTTTGATACAACGGCGGAAGTCCTTCTTGAAGCGATTGGAAAGTGATACCGTATATGCCATATCTATAGCCCCATTTCCTTATAAAAGTCCTTTAGTGAATCATAATGATACACTCGTCCGTTCTTTACGTCGTCCATTGCCTCACGGTAGCCGGCAGTCTTGGTAATGTCGTACTCCTTCTTAGTAGCCCTCTTCACCTTTACCGAAGCTACGCCCTTGAGCAGACTAATAGCCTTCTTGATGTCCTTGAGCATCGACATATCCTCGATGTTCACCAGTATCTGCCCTTCTGCAGGAATTGTTGCTACGTTTGCCATAATTATCTTCTTTATTTGTTTTTAATATGAGTCAGAACAGTGTTTCTGTTTCTCTCTCACATTCTTTTAATGTTACGATGATTTATGAGTGCAATGTATCGCACGAAACAAATAGTGCGTGTCAATCGAAGATTGGCGCACGTCTCTGATTTACGAGTGCAATGTATCGCACGACAGGAAAAGCGAGTGTCTGCAAAGCTGGCTCACGGTCGCCTTAGCGATTTACGAGTGCAAAGTTACACATTATTTTCTAAATAAGCAACATTCGCTCGAAAAATATCTTTTCTCTTTTTTACAGGGTGTCCTAGAAATAATCCATGTAATCCGTTTACAATCCGTGCAATAGCCATGTGGGGCGAAGCTAAATCTGTTTAATCTGTTTAATCTGTGGTAGAATAAAAATTGTCTGAAATTATCTTCATTGTCGTAATATAAGAAAACGACTACGAAAACAATTTCAGACAAATCATTTAGTCTGTTCTGGACGAACCTGCTTCATTGTGGGGATTTTTAGAACTCGCTTGTGAAGTGGAACTTGATGTGTTCGAAGTCCTGTTGTATTAAGTTTCAGAAGCGTATCAGAGGAATTACTCTGTACGTGAAGCACGCTTGCGCTCCTGATGATCGAGTATAGTCTTGCGCATACGCATTGACTTTGGCGTAACCTCAACGAGTTCGTCGGCCTTGATGTATTCCAGACACTCCTCGAGTGAGAGAACTGTCTTAGGAATGATGCGTGCCTTGTCGTCAGAGCCAGAAGCACGCACGTTAGTCAGTTGCTTCGCTTTGCAAACGTTGATTACAAGATCATTATCGTGAACGTGTTCTCCGACTACTTGACCGATATATACGTCTTCGCCTGGATCAATGAAGAATTTACCACGATCCTGCAATTTGTCTATTGAGTATGCGTAGGCATTGCCTGTCTCCAGTGCAATCATCGAACCATTCATGCGACGTGTTATCTCGCCCTTGTATGGTTGATACTCTTTGAAACGGTGAGCCATGATGGCTTCTCCCTGACTGGCGGTCAATACGTTGGTACGCAGTCCGATAATGCCTCGTGAAGGAATATCAAACTCGATGTTTACGCGCTCGCCCTGTGCCTCCATCGACGTCATCTCGCCCTTGCGTCGTGTTACCATATCAATCATCTTGCTTGAGAATTCCTCAGGCACGTTGATTGTAAGTTCCTCTATAGGCTCACATTTCTCACCGTTGATTTCCTTATATATCACCTGTGGCTGTCCTACCTGTAGTTCATAGCCCTCGCGGCGCATCGTTTCGATGAGCACAGAGAGGTGTAGCACGCCACGTCCGCTTACGATCCACTTGTCGGTAGAATCCTCAAATGGTTCTACGCGCAATGCGAGGTTCTTCTCCAGTTCCTTCTGCAGGCGGTCGTTGATGTGACGTGAGGTGACAAACTTTCCTTCCTTACCAAAGAATGGAGAGTCATTGATGGTGAAAAGCATTGACATTGTAGGCTCGTCAATGGCAATAGGAGGTAATGGTTCTGGATTTTCAAAGTCGCAGATAGTATCACCGATTTCGAATTTCTCCAGTCCGATAATAGCACAGATGTCGCCACTTTCTACCTCGCTGACCTTGGTGTGTCCCATGCCGTCGAAGGTGTGTACTTCTTTTATCTTTGTCTTCTCCATCTTGCCGTCGCGGTGAGCTATAGTCACATTCATGCCCTCCTTGAGAGTGCCGCGATGCATACGGCCTACGGCTATTCGGCCGGTGTAGCTTGAGTAGTCGAGTGACGTTATGAGCATCTGTGGAGTACCCTCTAGATGTTCCGGAGCAGGAATTACCTCTACAATCTTGTCAAGCAGATACTCTATGTTATCCGTTGGCTTGTTATAGTCGTCGCTCATCCAACCGTTCTTTGCCGAACCATACACCACGGGGAAATCCAGTTGGTCTTCTGTTGCATCAAGGGCAAACATCAAGTCGAACACCATCTCATACACCTCCTCTGGGCGGCAGTTAGGTTTGTCAACCTTATTTACCACGACTATAGGCTTCAATCCTATCTGTAGTGCCTTTTGCAGCACGAAACGTGTCTGAGGCATAGGTCCCTCAAAGGCATCGACGAGCAGTATGCAGCCGTCGGCCATGTTGAGCACGCGCTCCACCTCACCGCCGAAGTCAGAGTGTCCTGGGGTGTCGATGATGTTAATCTTAGTGCCTTTCCAGTTGATAGACACATTCTTTGAAAGAATGGTTATGCCGCGCTCACGCTCAAGGTCGTTTGCGTCAAGTACTTGGTCGGAGTTGTCTTGTCCTTCACGGAATAGTTTTCCTGCGAGCATCATCTTATCCACGAGCGTTGTCTTGCCGTGGTCAACGTGTGCGATGATGGCGATGTTTCTGATATCCTGCATCTTTTTATGATTTACTAATTAAGGTGCAAAGTTACGAAAAAAAAATAATACACGCAATTTTTTAGGCCAATATTTTGCAGTCTCGTTTTTTCTTAGTACTTTTGCATAACAAACTACCAAACAACATTATAAAAAACATATATGAAAAGCATTTCACTTGACATCACAAAAGCGCAGCAGTTTCTTCCTGCTGGCGCAGTAATGGCGTTGAAAGACAAGGCCATGGCAGCCCGCAAGGGACTTGAAGACGGCACTGTACCAGGTAATGATTTCCTCGGATGGCTTCATCTGCCATCATCAATAACTCCAGAGTTTCTTGCAGAGGTAAAGGCTGTGGCTGCCGAACTGCGCGAGAAAGCACAGGTTATAGTAGTAGCTGGTATCGGTGGTTCTTACCTTGGTGCTAAGTGCGTCATCGAGGGTCTGAGCAACTCCTTCCAGTGGCTCGTTAAGGATGACAAAACTCCTGCTGTGGTGTTTGCTGGTAACAACATCGGTGAGGATTATCTCTATGAACTCACCTCTTATCTGAAAGGAAAGACATTCGCTATCATCAATATCTCAAAGTCCGGCACGACTACAGAGACAGCCCTCACCTTCCGTCTGCTCAAGACTCAGCTTGAGGCTCAGGTGGGCAAGGACAAGGCTAAGGAACTCATCGTAGCCGTTACCGATGCAAAGAAGGGTGCAGCTCGCACTTGTGCCGACAAGGAAGGCTATCGCTCGTTCATCATCCCTGACAACGTAGGCGGACGCTTCTCTGTGCTTACGCCTGTAGGACTGCTTCCTATCGCTTGCGCAGGCATTGATATTGATGCCCTCGTAGCTGGTGCACAGGCTATGGAGAAAGAGTGTGCGGTTGACGTTCCTTTTGAGCAGAACCCTGCTGCTGTATATGCAGCTACACGTAATGCTCTCTATCAGAACGGCAAGAAGATAGAAATTCTTATCAACTATCAGCCTAAGCTGCATTATTACGCTGAGTGGTGGAAACAACTCTATGGGGAGTCTGAGGGTAAGGATGGCAAGGGCATCTTCCCTGCATCATGCGACTTCACTACCGACCTGCACTCTATGGGACAGTGGATACAGGATGGCGAGCGCACAATCTTCGAGACATGCATCTCAGTAGAAAACCCAGACAACAAACTGCTCTTCCCTGAGGATAAGGAAAATCTCGATGGCTTGAACTTCCTTGCCGGCAAGCGCATTGATGAGGTAAACAAGAATGCAGAACTGGGTACGCGTCTGGCTCACGTTGACGGTGGTGTGCCTAATATCCTCATTTCTATCGAGAAACTCGATGCTTACAATTATGGTCAGCTTATTTACTTCTTCGAACTCGGTTGCGGTATCTCTGGTAACATACTCGGTGTAAATGCCTTCAACCAGCCAGGCGTAGAGGCATACAAGAAGAATATGTTCGCCCTGCTTGAGAAGCCTGGCTACGAGGAGGAAACCAAGGCTATACGTGCAAAGTTGGCACAGGAGTAGTCATTGCGGAATAGCATAAAAAGAAAATTGACGTCAGAAATGGCGTAAGGTGATTTCATTTCACGGTTTAGGAAGTCTGTCATTTGAGAGGATAATCTTGATAATGACAGACTTTTTTAACAACTTTTGCATGGCAGTTCCGAAAAATATTATTACCTTTGCATTATGATTTTTCCATTTAACTACTTACAGATATTTGGCAAATACCTTGTGCTGATGTGGCGAGCCATAGCCATACCCGACCGTTGGCGTATGTTTATGAAGCAGTATGTTAAGGAAATGTCAAGCCTTGGCGTTGACTCCATCGGTATAGTGCTGCTGATATCTTTTTTTATCGGTGCGGTAATCTGCATACAGATGAAACTCAACATACAGTCACCGTGGATGCCTCGATGGGTCAGTGGCTACACCACGCGCGAGATTATGCTGCTTGAGTTCTCGAGCAGTATAATGTGTCTGATTCTTGCAGGCAAGGTTGGCAGCAACATAGCGTCGGAACTTGGTACCATGCGCGTTACTCAACAGATTGACGCACTCGATATTATGGGAGTGAACTCCGCCAACTATCTAATTGCGCCAAAGTTGCTGGGGCTTATCACCCTGATGCCTTGTCTGGTGATATTTGCTGACTTTATGGGTATAATGGGTGCCTATGCCACGGCATATATAGGACATATATTGCCGCCAGATGACCTCACGCTTGGATTGCAACATTCGTTTAATTCTTGGTTTATATGGATGTCGATAATCAAGAGCATCGTGTTTGCCTTCATCATAGCCAGCGTATCGTCATATTGCGGCTATACGGTAGAAGGCGGTTCTGTAGAGGTTGGTAAGGCGAGCACTTCTGCTGTTGTCAACAGCAGTATTCTTATCCTTTTTGCAGATGTTTTCCTTACGCAGTTATTGTCATGATTGAAATAAAACACTTATATAAGTCGTTTGAGGACAAGGATGTACTCATGGACATCAACGCTACGTTTGATGCCGGTAAGACCAATCTAATCATCGGGCAGTCGGGGTCGGGTAAGACCGTGTTGATGAAGAATATCGTGGGACTGTTTACACCAACAAGCGGTGAGATACTCTATGATGGGCGCAACTATGTGCAGATGTCGAAACACGAAAAGGTAGATATGCGACGCGAGATGGGTATGATTTTCCAGTCGGCAGCACTCTTCGACTCTCTGTCAGTGTTAGAGAATGTGATGTTCCCACTTGATATGTTCTCATCAATGACGTTGCGCGAGCGAACGCGTCGCGCTGAGGAATGTCTTGACCGCGTAAACCTCAATGGTGCGGGGGCGAAATATCCTGGTGAAATTTCGGGCGGTATGCAGAAGCGAGTGGCCATAGCAAGAGCCATAGCGCTGAACCCTAAGTATCTCTTCTGTGACGAGCCAAATTCCGGTCTTGATCCAAAGACCAGTCTTGTTATTGACGAACTGCTCCACGGCATCACCGAGGAGTTTGGCATGACCACCATAATCAATACCCACGACATGAACTCCGTCATGGGCATCGGCGATAAAATCATCTTCATCTGCAAAGGTCGCAAGGAATGGGAGGGTGACAAGACGATGGTGATGTCTGCAACAAATGAAAACCTCAACGACCTTGTCTTTGCCTCCGAACTCTTCAAAAAGGTAAAGAGGGTAGAGATGCAGTCTAAAGGATTCTAATTGTTATAAAATCATCCATTTCGTTATTGTTTTATAATCAAAGTAAAAAGGATGGCTTTCTCGAAATAAAGCGACTGCTGTTACTGACAGATATGTAGTTTTATGGAAACGGGGATAGGATAATATGACAAAACTGATTATATACATACTGCTTGCAATCGTTACAACTAATATGATACGCGTGTTGCCGATGGTGCTGATAAGGGGGCGCATACGCAACCGTTTCGTTCGCAGTTTTCTGTATTATGTACCTTATGTCACGCTGGCCGTGATGACATTCCCTGCTATAATAGAGACTACCCCGTCGCCGCTATCAGGCTGTGTGGCTCTCGTAGCGGGCATTGTGGCGGCTTGGTATGGTATGGGACTGTTTCCCGTTGCGGCACTATGTTGCGTGATAGTGTATCTGATGAGTGTGGGATTGTAAAATATTACTTAATGGAGAGAATAAAATGTTGATACTATTTTATACATTCTTTATAATAGGTCTGTTTGGCTTTGGAGGCGGATATGGCATGCTCTCGCTCATACAGCATGAAGTGGTGAAGTCACACCATTGGCTGTCCTCGGCGGAGTTTACGAATATCGTGGCTATATCGCAGATGACGCCAGGACCGATAGGAATCAACAGCGCTACATACTGCGGATATACGGCAATGTATAATTCCACGGGAAATCACTGGATAGGAATTGCTGGCAGCATCATTGCAACTTCAGCATTGGTTCTGCCATCGTTTGTGTTGATGATACTGATAAGTCGGTTATTCCTCAAACACATGCGGTCGCCGTTGGTGCAGGATGTGTTCAAGATGCTGCGCCCCGCTGTAGTGGGACTGCTTGCGGCCGCAACGCTGTTGCTCTGTAATGAGGAGAACTTCTCATCGCCAACGGCAGATTTGTATCATTTCATTGTTTCTTTGGCAATATTCTTGGTGACGTTTGTTAGCATCAAGTTCTTTCGCATAAATCCTATAAAGATGATAGGCGTGGCGGCTTTGGCAGGCCTTGTATTTTTCCTGCTTGTGCCGATGGCTTGACACTTTAATGGATTTCTCTAAAAGCTATAAAATAAAAAACACGGCTATCTGCATATGCAACTGCTGATAGCCGTGTTTTATCTTTCTTAAAGAATGTCTTATTTCTTGATGTTGCCGTAGCGCTGCTGGAAGCGATCCACGCGACCTGCTGTATCGACAAGCTTGCTCTTACCAGTGTAGAATGGGTGAGAGGTGTTAGAGATTTCTATCTTTACTACAGGATAGGTCTCGCCCTCGAACTCTACTGTGTCGTTGGTCTTACATGTTGACTTTGAGAGGAACATATCACCATTTGACATGTCCTTGAATACTACTGGACGGTAGTTTTCTGGGTGAAGGTCTTTCTTCATTTCTTTTTAGTGTTTATGCTGCGCCGCAAATAGGCGAAGCTGAGTTAATAATATGTTTCGGGGTGCAAAGTTACTACTTTTTTTTGAATTAGCCAAATTTTTCGGTTAATAATTAAGCTTTTAGCCTATTCGATAGATTGTT
>FLNY01001610.1_pt1 | contig 23388 bp, 15 predicted proteins | sample 1140381 | NCBI WGS metagenome assembly FLNY01 (sample SAMEA3878172, study PRJEB12797) | bioreactor metagenome | biome: Moose rumen | place: Sweden | collected 2011-10
ATGGCTGGTTTCTTGATACAGGCTCGCCTCACTATGTGCAACGAGTTGCTGATTTGCAACACTACGACGTGGTAGGCGAGGGGAGACGTATCCGAAACATGAAGCGTTATTTCCCTCAGGGGACGAATGTAGACTTTATAGAAGACCTGGCCGATGGACGTCTCTTCGTCAGGACATACGAACGTGGTGTTGAAGATGAAACTTGGGCTTGTGGCACCGGTGTTACAGCTTCTGCTATTGTAAGTGGGAACAAGTGCCTTGTCACTCGTGGCGGCGATTTCAAAGTCTCTTTCAGCGTCTCGGACCGCCTCTATTCTGACATTCAACTCATAGGCCCCGTCTCTTACAACTTCAAAGGCATAATCTCTTTGTAACTCATACCTCCAATATACTACTTTCAATTCAATCAAACATTTCTACATCAATATAGTCTTTATTTTTTAACCTATAACCTTTACCTTGGACCTTTTCACCAGTATTGACATTGAACCTGTACGCCGTCGTATTGAGGAACTATCCCTCATGCTTGAACGCTACAATTACGAATATTACATGAACGACCGTTCTCTCGTAAGCGACTTCGAGTTTGATCGGCTTATGCGCGAACTTACTGATCTCGAACGACAATATCCGGAGTTGGCAATGCCCAATTCTCCAGCAAAAAGAGTAGGTGGCGAAATCAATAAAACCTTCAAGCAAGTAACCCATCGTTTTCCTATGCTTTCTTTGGGCAATACCTACAGCATAGACGAGATAGTTGACTTCGAATCCCGTACACGTAAACTTTTGGGTGACATTAAATTCTCTTACACATGCGAACTCAAATACGACGGCGTGGCTATCGGGCTTACCTATCGGCATGGACAGCTGATTCAGGCTGTAACACGTGGCAACGGTACAGTCGGCGACGATATCACTGCCAATGCCCGCACTATTCGCACCATCCCTCTTAAACTCATGGGCGACTACCCTGACGACTTCGAAGCACGTGGTGAGGTGGTATTTCCATTCGAGCAGTTCAAAGCCTTTAACCAACAGCGTGAAATCGACGGAGAACCTCCATTTGCCAACCCTCGCAATGCCGCCAGCGGTAGCCTCAAATTGCAGAACTCATCAGAATGTGCCAAACGCAAGCTGCAATTTTGTATGTATTTCCTCATGCTACCCGGAAATGCCTCGGAAAACCCCTTCTATACAACTCATTATGATCGTCTACAGGCAGCCTCGCACATGGGATTTAAAGTTCAACCCTACATCAAAGTGTGTGAGACCATAGACGATATACGTGCCTTTATTGACTATTGGGATATCAAACGCTGGGAACTGCCATACGCTATAGACGGCATTGTCATAAAAGTCAATCAGGTAGATCTTTGGGACCGCTTAGGTCTAACTGCCAAATCTCCGCGTTGGGCCATTGCCTACAAATTCCAAGCCCAACAAGTCTCTACACCCCTACAGAGTGTCAGCTATCAAGTTGGACGTACTGGAATCGTTACACCTGTTGCCAATTTGCAGCCCGTCTGGTTGGGAGGTACAACCGTACGCAGGGCAACATTAGTCAATGCCGATTTCATCAGCAAGATGGATATACACGAAGGTGACTCTTTGCTTATTGAGAAAGGTGGCGAGATAATACCCAAAGTGGTTGGAGTAGATCTCAACAAACGTCAGCCTCATACCCCAGCAATCACATTTGTCGCCAACTGTCCGCAATGTGGTGCTTCGTTAGTCAGAGTCGAAGGTGAAGCCGGTTACTATTGTCCCAATCAGGATGATTGTCCACCACAGATTTTGGGGCGTATAGAACATTTCGTAGGAAGAAAGGCAATGAATATCGAAAGTCTTGGTTATGAACGTTTGGAAATGCTTTACAACAAAGGACTCGTACACGACATAGCAGATCTCTATACTCTGACCTCTGACGACTTAATTGGATTAGAGTCTCGTGACAGCGACGGACAATTACGTACCTCTATTCAGCAGAAAGGTGCTGCAGCTATACTTCAAGGTATACAGAATTCCATTCAAGTGCCATTCGAACGTCTCCTTTTTGCTCTCGGAATACGATATGTCGGCGAAGTAGGAGCAAGAAAACTGGCCCTTCATTTCAGAAATATCGATGCACTCGCTACTGCCACCATTGAACAACTGGCAGCAGTCGAAGATGTTGGAGAAAAGACAGCACAGTATATCTTCGATTATTTCCATGACAATAGACATCTTGAACTGATTGAGCGACTACGTTCAGCTGGACTGCAATTTCATATTGCCGAAACCTCGACCCAGCCCCTCAGCAACGAACTTCAGGGTAAAACCTTTGTTGTGAGTGGAGTTTTCGACAATTTCTCACGCGATGAGATAAAAGCCAGTATAGTTAGCCACGGTGGAAAAGTTTCTGGAAGCATTAGTGGCAAGACCGATTACTTGCTCGCAGGCGAAAAAATGGGACCCGAGAAAAAGAAAAAAGCAGAACAACTAGCAGTATCAATCATTACCGAACAAGACTATATGGAAATGATAAAAAATGCTTAAGAAAGCCATCTTCATATTATCCTTTCTCACCGTTGTCGCTCTTCAGGCACAACAAAACTACAGCATTACACTTCTCGGTTCCTATACTGTCCCCAATTCGTCCGAGTGGGACTACATCAGAGGCTTCGGTTACGGTGTAGATGCTTCAATGTGGGTTCCTCAACGATGGTTTTCTTCCGACAGTAGCTACCTCATCCGCATTCCTTACAACGCCGGAGTCCGTATTAATTACACCCGATTTCCTGACGGAATAGCTGGCGACCGGTTCGGTATCCTTGGATTCATACAAGAACCCATTCTTTCCATTCCACACCTATATTTAGATATGGGAGTCCTTGCCGCTATCTACACAAACCCTTTCCGGCGTTCGCACGACAATCGAAATGTATTCATAGGCTCTTACCTCAACTGCCTTATCCAAGTAGGACTCACATATAAGATTAAGGCACTTACGTTTTCTGGCAAATTTGCTCATTCATCCAACGGCTACCTTTACAAACCAAACAAAGGACTTAACTATCTCCAGTTTGAAGTCGGCCATGATTTCAGAAGCAACAATGCACATACACAAAACCAATTGTCGTTTACTCCAACGTCCCTAAAAACATCCTCTCTACTTATTTCTATTGCTCCTGGTATTGTCCGGCCCCGCTTGACCGAAGTCGCCGATCGATACTATTACGCATACACCATACGACTTGGATGGCAATACAACTTCAGCCAAGTACGGGCTGCAGGAATAACACTAGACGTTACCAACAATGGCTCCCACGACAGCATCAGAGTCGCAGAACACGACCCATACAAGCTGCCTTTTAACGTTGCTCTCTGTGCCAACTACGAAACTTGGTACAACCACATCTCCCTTCATATAGGCATCGCCTATTACTTGTTACGTAATGCACAAGTCTATTCACCATATTATGAGCGTATAGGTGCCTTCTATCATTTTGGTGATGACAAATGCAAAATACGCCATTTCGTCGGTGTGTCACTCAAATCGCATGCCGCACACATAGATTTTATCGAATGGCATTATGGCATCCGTATCCGTTTGTAGTAGTTTTGCAAAATAATAATTGAATGTGAAAAAACAAATCCTCTTTCTTCTCAGACTTTTTGTCACCGTAGTGCTTATCTTTGTTACTCAAAAGATTGTATTTCTTGTTGTTTGTTCATCGCATAATGCCGGTACACCATTCGGACAATGTATTGCTGCATTATGGCATGGTATCGCTCTAGATACAGTGATGGCCAGTTATATCATTGTTTTACCACTCCTGACGCTAATAATAGTATCAATCGTGAAAAAAAACATCAAGCTGTGCACTTTATTAACTCCATATTATTTTTTTGTAGCTCTCCTAATGGCTATAATCTTCATCGCAGATATTATCATGTATCGTTTTTGGGGAGCCAAAATTGACGCTGCCGACCTTATGTATGTCGTCAAGCCTAAAGATATGCTTGCCAGTTTGCCTTGGTGGGGTATTATTGTCGGAATATTGGTAATAGGTCTGATAACTTGGCATTACATCCGACGTCTACGGCACGCGACACCTAAATGCATGCCAATTTCGGATAGTCGCTGGTGGACCTTGTTATACATACCTGTCGCTGGTCTCGTATTCTTGGGTATGCGTGGAAGCATCAGTCAGTCAACAGCCAACCCTTCATATGCTTATTTTTCTGAATATCCATTCTGTAATCATGCAGCACTGAATCCGATGTTCAATATGATGCACTCGTTCTTTAAAGCCGAGGATTTTGAAAATGACTTTTGCTATATGACTACAACGGAGGCATCCGAACTCATCGCCCCTTGTTACGTTTCCTATCCGGACTACACAGATACTTTGCTCAATAGCAAACGACCGGATATAGCAGTAATAATATGGGAAGGCGGTGGATGGGATTTGGTGATGAACGACAGCGTCGGACCAAACATCTCTCGTATCGCTCAAGAGGGAGTACTTTTCACCAACTGTTACGCTAACTGTTTCCGTACTGACCGCGGCGTTGTCTCTATACTTAGCGGGTGGGTAGGATTACCCACGGTCTCTCTTATGAAAATGAGCGATATGCACCACCGATTGCCTTCTTTGGCTTCGACGCTTCGCAAAGAGGGATACTCGACTCGTTTTATTTACGGTGGTGATATTGATTTTACAAATATGCGAGGCTATCTGCATGAGACAGGCTTTGATGAAGTTCTTGGTGATGAATTCTTCCCCAAAAGCCGTAAACTCAGTAATTGGGGTGCTCCTGACGCTTACCTACTACGAAACGATGTACTGCATTCAGCATCTGACACATTTGATGGAAATCATCATCGACTGGACGTATTGCTTACTCTCAGCAGTCATGAACCTTGGGAGGTACCCATGCATAAATTAATGAATGAACGAATGAATGCATTTGCCTATACGGATTCTTGTCTTGGAGTGCTGGTCGACAGTTTGCGTTGTAGCCCCACATGGGATGATCTCTTGCTGATAATATTACCTGATCATGGTATTCCTTATCGTGCCGGTCAAGGAACAGATGACCCAAACGTTGCTCATATTCCTGTCGTTTTGTCCGGAGGTGCAGTAAAAAAACACAAAACAGTCTCAACCATTATGAACCAAAGCGACCTCGTAGCTACTCTATTGGCACAGATGGGAATAGATGCTTCCGATTTTATTTTCAGTCGTAATATTTTTAGTTCGCATTACGCTAATGCACAGAATTTTGCACAACATGCCTTTAAGAATGGATGTAATTTGATTGATAGCCTTGGTGTCAGCCGTCTTGATTGTGCAGACGGAAGCGTGATGTCTGTCGCAGGTTCTCATTCCGAAGAACATGAACGGTTTTTGCATGCATTGGTTCAATACTCCTACCAGAGAACTGGATATTTAAGATATTAATTTAGTGAAAAACGATAGTTTTTTTAAATATATTAATAGTAAAAGTATTATGATTAAACACATTAAATCCGTTTTGGCTATATTCGTTATAGTCACCGTTGCCGCTGCTTGCTGTGGCAAACAAGAAGCATCGATTTCTAACGATGCAGATGCAACCATCAATACCATTTTGCAACGCAAAAGTGTCCGTTCCTATACCGGTGAAGTGATTCCGGACAGTTTGATGCAAACTATGCTTCGTGCAGCAGTCGCAGCTCCCTCGGGAATGGATGTCCGCCCTTGGCATATCGTCGTAATGACCGATAAAAGTCAATACGAAAAGCTTTTTGAAGGTAATTTTAATATGGAGAAGTTTTTGCAAAGTGGAGCAGTGGTCATCTTCTGTGCGGATACTACCATAACTCGTCCTCCACGTGAGAATCCAGACGCACCGGCTGTTACTCAACCTAACCATATATGGCGTGACGATATGGGTGCTTGCACGGAGAACTTCCTTCTAGCAGCTCAAGCATTAGGACTAGGTGCCGTGTGGACTGCATGTTACCCATTCCATGACCGTATGGACCCTGTAGCCAACTATCTCAACCTGCCAGCTAATATTGTGCCCTATAGCATAGTACCTGTTGGATACCCGGCTGGCAACGAACAACCAAAAGATAAATGGGACGAAAGCAAAATCCACTACAACAGGTGGTAGCTTTAAATATATAACAATTTTTTTAATTTTTACCTTTACTTCCTCTCTTTGACTCTATCTCCGATCGCACCCAAGGCTTGGAAAGGTCGAAGATACGGTCAAGGGGCTGATTGAGTCTCTGTACTAAAAGATGAGTATTGTCTTGGTGGTCAATCTGCTCCAACTCTTGAGCAATAAGTCCCCAGTCGTGCGAAGAGTCAAGCAACGGTATGAAGTTGTAAAGGTCAAAATTGTCGATAGTCATCTGATCAATACCTTCGGTCTGAATACGTGAATGCGCACGGGTCAGTTTTATCTCACCGACTTCTTCGAGAACATGTAAGTATTTTTCGTAAAGGACGTATTCGTTGAGTAGGAAGGCTACGGTACGGTGGTCGAGTCTGTTCCAGACGAGGGTGGATAGTGGAGCTGCAACAAAGCGTCCGAGCATGAAAGAGCCTGCCTTGAGTCCGTTAAGAGAGGCTGAAATGCATTTTTCGGATGCTTTTTTCAGAAAGTTTACTTTGTGGTTGTCGGACAGCAGGTTGAAGAGACGGGACTGATCTAGATGATCACCCATACGACTTTCAAGTACTTGTTTAACATATAGGTCAGAATTATTGGAGTACCATTCGTTTACAATTTTATGTGCAATATCGGACTTGTCTTGCAAATCGCAACGTATTAGGCGGGCTAGTTTATTGATATCAGTAATAAAAGTAGCTTTTTGTGATGTAATGATGGTCTGGTATTGTTGGTATGCATCTTTCATTTCGTTGAACAGATCCACCTCTGATGGGTCGAGATGAACTTCTTTGCCTTGTAGAAATTTGGTAAAACGTGCTGGCTTGAAATCGGCAACGCCTTTGTATATAGTCTGTTGACGGCTACTTATGGTGATTTTGTCAAGTTCATTAAGGGTGATACCGTCGGGATTGACTAAGGAATGACCTATCATGCATATACCGTAGCTATGGAGGTCCATCAGTGCCGGAATACCGTAACCGCGGCAGGCTGTAACGACATGTATTGCAGCGGGGCTGATGCTGAGGATGGCGTCGAGTTCTCCAAGTGTAATGGTGTCTTCGGGGACAAACCGTTCCTGGCAAAGACATACCGACTGTCCTGCTCGTTTCAGTTCTTGTGCTTTTGCAGCTGAAAAACATAGAGTGGCAGTAATGGCAGTGGATGGAAGTACGCTTAATCCTTTGCCGAAGAATTCAAGTTTAGAAAGTGAGTTGTTGTCGATAGTATTGCTTACAATTTGTCGTAAGTGATAAGGCTTGATGAGTGACATAACATCGTCTGGATTGATAATGTGTCGGTTAAGTAGGTCGATAGATGAGATGAGTGCTGCACGACCGGTCATCTCTGATGGGTTAAGTTGCAGTACAGCAAAAAGGCTAGTCTTGCGAGGTCTGGTCTCAACGGCAAATTCTATTGTTACAGGAGAGTGGTGGCGTTGCTCGAGTGAGTCGAGCAGTGGGTCAAAATGAAATACGGCAGGGTAGTGTTGCTTGATTTCCATTCGGTCGGAGTAGGCTATGTCGATTGATGTGACGTCTCCGGTCATGATTTCTTCTCCGAAGATGTTTCTATAGCTCTCGATTTGTCGTCCTTTGCCGGTGCGACTGTGGTGGCTGTAGAGTACGCCGGGGTAGGAGTCGTCGTTGCCGATTGTCCAAACCATACGTTGCAGGATGAATGACGGAAAGGCTTGTTTACCTTGCATGAAAGTTAGAATGAGGTCTTGGTTGTCAATGTAGAACTGTCGGGTGAAGAGCATCAGTTGCAATGCTTGGTAATGGGCGTCGGTAATTAGCTGAATTCCGTCCTCACGAGCATTTATAATCGACTTTTCCATTGCGTTGATGCGCTGTAACTGAGCTAGGTCAGAAAGTTGGATGTCGTTCTTGTCGTATGGTTTTTCAATTGAAAGCATTTCGCTAATAGTGTGTAGAGTGCTTAGATAGGCACGGTTGGCAATACCGGAACGTTGTTTACGGAGACCGTTATAAGCATCGCGAGTAACACCGATATTGAGGAGTGTGGGCATAAGACCCGGGATATACTGTGGCATTGCACAACGTATAGCAAAGACTAGTGGATGTTCGCTACTGCCGAGTTTTAGCGACGTCATGATTTCTAGGTTGTGGATGGCATTGTGAAGTATGGACTCGAGGTGTTCGGGTTGAGAGAAAGCATCGGCTGTAATGATACAGAAGTCAGGCACTGGATATCCGTTGCGCGTAAGGTCTAGCAGCATGCGTCCCTTGTAGCTTATCTGTTCGTCAGAAAAGTCTCCGTCAATGAGCGAGGTGATGAGCTCGTGTGAGTGGACAAGGGGATTGTCTGTAACGTATTGCTTACATCTTTCTCTTAGTTGGTCGCGAAGAACGTTCAACTCGTCTGACGGCTCTTTTTCGAGTAACATTTGTAGGTAATGTCTTTGATTTTTATCGTCAAGTTGCATAAGTTGATACATATCGTACCATCGTGGTGGAAATTCATACCGGTCATCTTTGCCCTCAAGTGTATAAATAACAGTGCCTGGTTTGTTTCCTTTTAGGAGGTTATCTATGTCGTCAACGTTACGATTGAAAATCTCTCGCCCCAGGTCGGCGTATTTTTTGACCATGAAAAAATTGGGATAACTGGCTCGGATAAGAAAATCGGAAATCATGATTTTTTGATTATGAGGTTTGCGGCTGAGTCAATAATGTTGTCTCGCGAAACGGCAAGTGCTGCAGGATCAAGCAAAACCAATTGGTCTGGTGGTACCCCATTCTCATAATTGATACCGTCGGGGGCTAGGGTGCGGCTGATACCGAAACGGTAGTACCATCCGTTTGGGAGGGCCGCACCCGTTGGAATTGAAAGTCCACCAGCTGTAGTATCACCCATTACGGTCACATTGTCATAGCTTTTGAGACAAAGTGCAAATGAGGAGGCAGCACTATAGCAACCTCTATCGATGAGCAGAACTAATGGCAATAAGAGAGGCTTATGACTGCCGTTAGAAGGTGCGAACACGGTTCGTGGCTCGTTAAAATCGTTGTGTGCAGGACCGTTTTTAGTTTGTGTGGTATATAGAAGTTGCCCTTTGTTTGGCAAGAGGGTCATTAGGTTCCATTCGTTTTGGATTACACCTCCAGGATTTTGACGTATATCAAAGACAACACCTTTGATTTCTGGGTATCGGCTGATGATTTTTTCAAATTGTGCTGTTGTGGCACTATTGGAGAATGAGGAGTATCGGATGTAAAGTACTTGTCCATCAGCAATGGTGTTGTATATCATTCCACCAGTGGTGTGATGATCACTTCGCAGATAGGTCAGCGCTACGGTGTTGAGGTCGAAGTTGCTACTGCCATAACGTTGTAGGAATATGGTTTCACTTGAGGCAACGTCGCTGTTCCCCCATAGGTCTACATGACCGTCGTCGAGACTGTTGAGCAACTTGCGCAAAACAGCAAAAAGGCTGTCGTCCGGGATATCATTGCTCACTTGACAACGAAGACTGTCGTACATCTGCTGCCAGTCGACATCTTTCACGTCGAATAATGCGTAGCGTTGGTCGATTTGAGTCCAAAGATAGTCAAAAGTAGACACAGGTGACTTGTCGACATCCGAGGGCATGAAAATCTTTTCGCATCCTGTAAGGATTATGACAGAAAGTATGAGTACCCTGTGTTTTCTGAAAACTGCTAAATGTGACATGTCTTTTTGGGTTTGGATGTAGGGAATTGAATGCGTATCGAGAATGCATGGCTGGCGTAGTCGAATCGCCAAAATCCGCTCTTACCCGAACTATAATAGTCCCAGAGATAGGATAAGATGATAATGCAGTCGGTATTGGTTGTTATTTTGAAACCAATGTCGGAATGGAATGCAGCAAAGACCTTTGCATTCCATTGATAGTCGTCGAAAAGCGCTTTTAGCACTGGCTGTTCCGATGTATAGTTGTCAATGTAAGAGTAACCGGGTCTCAATATAAAAGCTAGAGGCATGGTACCTATCTCCGCATATATCGACTTGTTGGCGAACCATTTGCTTGAGAAACAATGAGAGAGTGGCTTTACGACTCCGAAAAACAGCTCTGGTCCAAGAAAATTGCTTATGCCTGCGGCGGAATTTTCGTATGAGGGATTTATCGTTACATTCAGAAAGTCAACAATAGCTATGCTTGACGTAAATGATGAATCAAGTTTTATTGTTGTCTTTACCCGTATGCATTCAGATATATCATAGGAGTCGAATCCCCATTTTTCCGACATGCCGAAAATGCCGACCGATAAGGTGGACTCTACCGTTGAATACCATCTGCCAGTGCCACCGAATTCTATGGCCGCTGATGGCTTCAGCAACAATCCTTTAAAAGAAATCGGTGCAGTACCCATATCGCGAAAGGAACCGTATGCTATTGAATGTCCGATGACAAACGATGTCTGCCCTTGCATTATGGATGCGGAGATGAATAGAAGAAAAAAAACTTTAACCTTCAAAGTGTTGGATATTTAAAAAAAGATAGTATTTTTGCAAATCATTTTGCAAAAATAAAAATACTTTTTTGAAGAAAAAAATAAATAAGACACGTTTATGAAATTATTAACTACAAAGCTTTCTTTTTTAGGTGTTTGTGTCCTACTATCAACTATCGTGTTGATACAGTCATGCGGTGGCGATGCAGACAATTTGAACAACCGTGAAGTGGCTGAATTGCAAAAGCAGCTCGACTCGACAATGCAAATGTACTATCAGGTGAAGAGTGAGAACGAGGAGTTTAACAAGCAGATGGCAAGTCGCGACAGTGCAATTACTGCACAAGCTCAGGAAATTCAGATTCTAATTGACCGTATGGGAGAAAAGAAAAACCAAAACAAGAAAGAACAGACCGCCACTTCTCATGATCAAAACGATAATACTATCAAGCAACTGCGTAAACAGATAGAGCAACAACAGCAGCAGATCAAAAAACTTGAGTTAGATGCAAAAAGAAACCAAAATCAGAACCAAAACCAAAATCAGAACGAAAACACTATTAATCAGTTGCGTAAACAGATAAGTCAACAAGAAAAACAAATCAACGACTTGAAGGCTCAGGTGAAGAGTACTCAAAATGAAAACCCCAAAACAAATTGTGACCAACTGAAAAAGGACTATGATAGACAAGTGGCATCTCTGAATAATGACATCAAAACATACAAAAATGAAATTGCTGAATTGAACAAACAGATAAAATCACTGAAAAGCGATGTGAAATCATTGCAGCAGTCCAGTGCTGCCGACTCCGCAACCGCAAGTGAATTGAAATCTGCTAGTTCGGAACTGACTATCCTGACCAAACAGCTAAATGAATGCAGACGCAGTAATAGCGAATACCAAAATGATGTAAAAACTGCAGCTGACAACCTGTCTGTTATCAAGTCGGAATTAGAACAATGCAAGATCGATTTAGCCGGACAAGTGGCACAGGTAAAAAGTCTGAGCAACCAACAGGTTGATGGTGGAAAGAGTGAACAACAACTACGTACAGAGCTAGCCGATTTGACGCAAAGAGAAGCTGCACTCAAAGCTAAAAACGAGGAACTTGAAAAAAAACAGTCAGCCCTAAACGCTAAGTGCGAGAGCGATAAAGAGACTCTCTCGAACCAAATCGCAAACTTGAGAAAACAGGTGAATGCACTGACCAACAGATTGGAAGAACTGTCGGATGAAAATGATGCATTGAAAGCAAAATCAACTGCCGTGGAACAACAATCCTCGTCATCTGACGCTTACTTGAAGACTATTGCTGAACTTAATTCACAAGTAGAATCTCAACGTGTCGAAATCGAACGACTTCAGACTGAAATGGAAAGCCGTAATGCACAGTTGCAACAGCAATCTGCCGACCTTGATGCAGCAAGAAAAGAAGCTGCTACTGCAAAGAGTCAAGCGTCGAAGTCGGCCGCTAAGGGTGCTGTTAATCAGAAATTGTCAGAACTGCAAACTTTATGCGACGGATATGTAGCCGAGATAGAGCGTCTTAAAGCTGAAAATGCACAGTTGAAAGCTGAAAATGCTGAACTGAAAGACAAGGTGGCGGGATCGGCCGAACTGTTTGCTGAAAATGAACGCTTACAACAGAAAGTGAAACTTGCCTCAGTTTTGGTCACAAGCGACTTTAAAGTTACTCCAGGTAAGGGAGTGAAAACCGGCTATATTGTGAAACCTACAACAAAGGCGTCACAGACCAAAGTTCTCCGTATTGATTGCCGATTGATTGACAACAATGTGGTTGATCCAGGATCCATTACCATATATGCTCGTGTCGCTAATGCCGCCAATCGTGTTGTCTGTAACGGCGTAGCCGAAAACTACAGTTTTGACCTCAACGGTATTACCATGCAATACACGACAAAACAAGATATCGAATTCACCGGATTCGGTCGTAATCTGACTATGCTTTGGAATAAATCGGACAACGTAGACCTCGCCCCAGGACTTTACTGGGTGACACTCTATGCCAACGGTTATGAGATAGGTAAGACATCATTCAAACTGGAATAGAGCTGATGTGGAATGTCTGATGTAAGTTGTCAAATGGACACATTCTTTTTTGAGTCTTATAAGTATTATGTGCAGTCTGATGGACTGCACATCTCGTTTTGTTTCCGTGTGGGTGACCACGAGTTCCAACCGGATGCAATTATCACTTCGCGTCCCTTCCTTCATCCCGAAAAAGTCGACAAACGTCTGCTTGACTCACTGGTCTTCAATATTGGGATGATTGAACTTGTAAGCTACTGGAAAGCTTTCTGCCCTAAAAATGTAGTAATAAAATGCGGTACGCTTTCCGAAGAGCAGATTGCTTTTTGGAAACATCTGTATTACAATGGACTTGGAGAGTTCTTTTATAAGAACAATATTGATGCTGACCCAGATAATTTCATCATTATTAATGGTCGGTTGGGCAGATGTTTTAATGATTTGTCGGATACATCCAGCCGTTCAGATCAACAGGGTAATATCGAAACCATTATCCCTATTGGTGGCGGAAAGGATTCTGTGGTTTCTTTGGAATTGCTGAAAAAAGATTGCAAGCAAAGACCTATACCGCTGATAATGAATCCGCGAGGGGCAACAATACAGTGTGTACAACGTGCAGGATACTCGATGGAAGATGTTATTGTCATTAAACGCACCATCGATCCTCATCTCTTGGATGTCAATAGCAAGGGAGCCTTGAATGGACATACTCCGTTCAGTGCAATGCTGGCGTTCTATACCGTATTGGCCTCTACTCTGACTTGTAAAGAATGCCGTATTGCTCTCTCAAACGAAAGCAGCGCTAACGAGAGCACTGTCCCAGGAACGATGGTCAATCATCAGTATTCAAAAAGCCTGGAATTTGAGAACAACTTCCGTTCATATATCAAGAAATGGTTGGAGCCGCAATTCAAAGTAGCAGGTATTCCAATGCCCGATTACTTCAGCTTTTTGCGTCCCTTGAGCGAATTACAGATAGCAATGTTATTCTCTCGTTATCCACAATATTTCGATGTCTTCAAAAGCTGTAATGTCGGAAGCAAACAAGATGTATGGTGCGGACACTGTGCAAAGTGTCTCTTTGCATATATTATTCTCTCGCCGTTCATTGAACCTGACCGTTTGAACGAGATTTTCGGAAAAAATATGCTGGATGATATATTGTTGCAGAAAGAATTCGATGAGTTGACAGGACAAGCTGACGTTAAACCTTTCGAATGCGTTGGAACTGTCAGCGAAGTCAATAGTGCGTTATCAATGTGTATACGTAAATGGTATGTCGAAAAACGACCAGCGTTGTTGCTGAACTATCATGAGTCGAAACCCTTAACCCCGCTTGATAATTTGTATAATGAACACAATCTGCCGGCTGATTGTCTTTCAGTAATTTACCAATCACTGTTAACAGGTCACAGGTTATATGAAAGATAAAGACATATTGATTGCCGGATATGGTCGTGAAGGACAAAGTAGTCACGCTTTACTGCAGCGTATCTGTCATCATTGCCATATTGATATAGCTCATAACAACGAAGAAATACAGAATGCACTTCAGAACATGTCGTACGACATGATAATCAAGTCTCCAGGTATTCCGATATTTGTCTTTGAAGGTCTATGTGACCTGAGAAATATTACATCACAAACCGATTTGTTTCTGCAAAAATATGGTAGTCAAACAATTGGTATTACTGGAACCAAAGGGAAAAGTACTACATCTTCACTTATCTTTCATGTCCTCAAATCGAAAGGTAAAGATGTTATTCTTGCTGGCAATATCGGAATTCCGCTTTTCGATATTATTCCACAGATAGGCAAGGATACTATTGTCGTAGCAGAACTCTCCTGTCACCAATTGGAAAATATACACAGAGGACCGCATATCGCCGTGTTGCTCAACCTATATCAAGAACATTTGGATCACTATCACGACTACTGTGGCTATATGATGGCCAAAATGCAAATTGTCCTGAAACAACAAAGGGAAGACCGTTTCTTCTATTGCTCGGATAACGACGACTTGCGGAATCTTGTAGAATCCGAACTTGGCAATATCGTGTCGAATGTGTCTTCTTATTCGTTGGAACAAGCTATTGGGAATGATGTTCTTGCTTCTGCCGATAGTCCTCTTAAAGGTGAACACAATTTGTTGGATAGTTATGTGTCTCTTCTTGTTTGTCGCGAATTTGGAATCAACGATAGACAGTTCGTTACTTCACTTGAATCGTTTAACGGATTGGAACATAGATTGGAACGAGTGACCACAGTGAATGATATCACTTTTTATGACGACTCCATATCTACCATTCCACAGACCGCAATAGCAGCTATCGAGGCATTGAAAGATGTGGAAACGCTGATACTCGGTGGTTTCGACCGGGGAATAGATTATGCTCCATTGGTAAACTATCTTTGCAGCAGTCCGTTAGGCAAAGCAATCAAGAATATTGTTCTCATTGGAACTTCAGGAAAGAACATCTACGATTTATTGTCGGATACCGATTCTCGCAATCTGATGTGTGATTTCACTACCGATTACAAGATGGAAGATGCGGTCTCATTTGCTATGAGACATACCACGAAAGGTAAAATATGCCTTTTGTCACCGGCTGCATCAAGTTATGATCATTACAAAAATTTCGAAGAACGAGGAAATCATTTCAAAAACTGTGTCAAGCAATATTGTTGAAATACGTCATCTGTTGCATTGTCATCCGGATATTTCCGGCAATGAACAGTATGCCCATGATTCGATTGTAGCAGAGCTTCATCGTCTGTCACCAACAGCCATCTACGACCATGTGGGAGGCTACGGTGTGATTGCATTCTGGAAGTCGCATAGCGGTAAAGATGAAACATTGGCCTTCCGTGCCGATATCGATGCCCTTCCAAGTGGGCATCGTTGCGGACACGATGGTCACACTGCAATACTGCTTCGTTTCGCACAAATCGTGGATGCCACATTCAACAGAAGTCATAATATCTTATTAATATTCCAGCCGGAAGAGGAGACGGGCAAAGGAGCAAAAAAAATCGTAGCGAGCGGTATTATGCAGAAATATAATGTAAAAGCTGTCTTTGGACTTCATAATCTGCCAGGTTACAAGTTGGGAGAGGTTGTGATAAATCGTCACATTTTCGCTGCTGCTTCCTGTGGAGTTATATATAGGCTAATCGGCCGTGCCACTCATGCCTCAACACCCGAGAAAGGACTTAATCCCGGTTGTGCAGTTGCCAACATAATCAATCGTATAAACGATTTGAATCGTAACGTTAAAAATTATGACGATTTTTGTTTGGCGACACTTATTTGCTGTAGAGTAGGAGAGGAGACTTTCGGCACTTCTGCCGGACTTGGTGAGGTGATGTTCACATTACGTGCTTTTACCAATGACACTATGCTGAAACTAATGTCCGATGCCGATGCTATTGCTATAGATGAATCTCGGAGCTGGCAATTGGAATTGGAGAAACAGATGCGCGAACCATTTAGAGCTACTGAAAACACCACAGCACTTGTCGATCAAATTAAATCGATATTTGTTTCAAACAATATAGCTCTGTCTGAAAGAAACGAACCGTTCCGCTGGTCAGAAGATTTTGCAGAGTATCTCAGAATCTTTTCAGGCGTATTTTTCGGAATAGGTAGTGGTGAATCTCATCCCGAACTGCATAATCCGGAATACAATTTCCCAGACGAGATAATAGAACAGGCAGCCCATTGCTTTGAATTAGTAATGAATAATATAGTAATAAGTTAGTAATAAAAATAATATGAAAAAAACAATGTCAATGTTGAAGTTGTTGTTAACGACTCTGTTAACGTCAGGTTTATTTATTCTGAATGCACAGGAAAATTCTTCGATTCAAAAAAACTATAATCTTGAGATCTTAGACGGAGAGTCCTGCACCTCTATAATGGTTGGAAAAAAAGCCTCAACTGATGGCTCGGTAATCACTTCTCATACATGCGACGGGCGTTATCGTACTTGGATGACCATAGAACCTGCCTGTGATTATAAACGTGGCGAATTGCATACTGTCTACAAAGGAACGATGCATACCTCTTATCGGGGTGATACTACAGGTGTTCGGATTTCTGGCACTATTCCTCAGGTGGCACACACATTCTCTTATCTCAACACTGCTTATCCCTGTCTCAATGAAAAACAATTAGCAATTGGCGAGGCCACCTTTGGAGGACCGGACACATTAGTAAATCCGGATGCAATGTTTATGATTGAGGAACTAGAGCGTGTGGCTCTCATGCGTTGCGACAACGCCAGAGATGCCATTCGTTTGATAGGCAGTCTTATAAAACAGTATGGCTACGCAGATGCAGGCGAATGCATCACCATTGCTGACCGGTATGAAGTGTGGGAAATGGAGATTCTTGGTGAAGGAAGAGATCGTATTGGCGGCATTTGGGCAGCACAACGCATACCCGACGATCATGTGGGAGTGAACGCCAACATACCGCGTATCGGGCGCTTGCAGCGCAACAACCCTGAATTTTTTATGTGTTCCGATAATATAGAACAAACAGCTATCCGTTATGGATTTTGGGATGGAAGCGGTGAATTCATCTTTTGGCGTGCTTTTTGTCCTTCGTATGCCAACGGTAAGAATTTCCGTGAACGAGAATATTTCATCTTTAATTCATTGGCACCATCATTAGGTCTTTCGATGGATATGGATGAATTACCTTTATCAATAAAACCAGACCAGAATGTTGATGTCACTGATGTGATGCAATTGCTACGTTCCACTTACGAAGGTACCGATATGGATATGTGTCGTAATATCAAGAGCGTTAGCAATCGCAAGAATGTCAATGGCGAGATTGTTCGCGATACAATAATAAGTCCATTGGCAAATCCTTGGATGACTTCTGCGATGCAGTCAACCCTCAATTATTTGCATCCTGCTACGGTTGAATTCAAACGTACCGTCAGCGTGGCGTGGTGTTCCTATTCCTTTGTGGCTCAGTTGCGTGATTGGCTGCCCGATGAGGTTGGCGGTGTATGCTGGATGGCTGTAGACAATCCTGGTCAGAGTCCACGTGTACCTATTTTCTGTGGAACTACGCGATTGCCATCAGCCTACAATATCTGTGGGCAGAAAAATTATAACGAGAATGCAGTTCTTTGGCAGTATCGCAAAGCTAACAAATTGGCAACAATTGCTTGGCAACGAACTCGCAAAGGTATGATGCAAGAAGTTATGAATCAAGAAAAACAGGCTTTTGATGGACTCGCGCAGTTGGAACGAAGCGTGAAATCACTTAAAGCTCTAGAGGATGAAAGCTACGACCCGTCGACACAGATTGCCAACATATTGAATGATTATACATACAGGGTATACGATAACACCGCCTACGCTTGGAAGCAACTCGAACAGAAGTACTGGCAGATGTTCGGTATGGGATTCTAAGCTATAATTTAAACAGTATTAGCTGTTTGAAGTTGAACCGGTCTTTTTCTCTACTTTAATGTAGTTGGGTATTGGGACGGTATAGTTGCCTACACTGAGCATGGGTTTTATACGCAAACCGACTTTGGATGATGTCCCGTCGCTTTTGAAACTGCTTACGAAATTTTTCAATGAGTTGATACCGTCTTTGCTGAACATGCTGTATAGGTCAGTATTGACTCCCAGAGGAACAGTAGTAGTCTTCTTCTTAGTGATGGTATAGTTTTTATTGCTAGTACCCTGTGCAAACTGACTGTTGTCAATATCGAGAATCCAGTCCATTGCAGTAAGTGCAGCATTGTTGTCTGTTGGATTTTTGATGTCAATGTTCACATCCATAGCTAGAGGAACCTTTTTGTTGAGCAATGCATTAGTGAGATTGAGAACATCGGCTGCACTGATATTTCCATTGCTCAATGCTTTAACATTGATGCCGGCAATTGTGAGTCCTGACACGTTTTTCAAATTGTATTCACAATTGGCAAGATTGGCCAGTCCTGCTACTTGATTACCAATATCGCTAAGTATGCTGCATGATGACAGCGACAAACAGATTACTGAAACAACAAAGCAGTTTAGAATTCTTTTTTTCATAATGTTGTGAATATTTAATAATTCTATAAATTGCTGCAAAAATACAAAATAATTTGTATTTGAAAAAAAAAATGTAATTTTGTAATTTAATCGATAGAAATATCGAGCTCTCATTTATTTATAAATCAGGATGCTGAAAAAGCAGTATCTGACGTATATATATTATGTAATGGAACAAAACAGCGAAAAACAACTCAATTTCCTTGAGGAAATCATTGAAGAAGGTCTCCGTGACGGCACCTACACATCAATCTTGACACGTTTCCCTCCCGAACCCAACGGATATCTTCATATCGGTCATGCAAAATCAATATGCCTCAATTTCGGGCTTGCTAAGAAATATGGCGGAAAAACCAATCTGCGTTTTGATGACACCAACCCAGTAAAAGAGGATACGGAATATGTGGATTCTATCCAGAACGACATCCGTTGGTTGGGGTTCGAGTGGGCAGGTGTTCATTATGCTTCCGACTATTTTGAACAACTATACCAGTGGGCTGAAGTCCTTATCGGTAAAGGGCTTGCTTACGTCGACGACCAATCTCTTGAAGAAATACGCCAAAACCGTGGTACTGTGACTACTCCTGGTAAAAATAGTCCCTATCGCGACCGTTCTGTCAAAGAAAACCTCGATCTCTTCAGACGTATGAGAGCCGGTGAATTCGCAGACGGTTCAAAGGTGCTTCGTGCCAAGATTGATATGGCACATCCCAATATGATGTTCCGTGACCCTATCATGTATAGAATTTTACATGCATCTCATCACCGTACAGGCGACAAGTGGTGCATTTACCCGATGTATGACTATGCGCATGGACAGAGTGACTCGATAGAAAATATCACACATTCCATCTGCACTCTCGAATTTGATATTCATCGTCCTCTTTACGACTGGTTTATTCAACAATTAGAGATCTACCCCAGTCACCAGTATGAATTTGCCCGTCTCAATATAGACTATACAGTGATGAGCAAACGCAAACTGTTGCAACTCGTAAAAGAAGGCTATGTAAGCGGATGGGACGATCCTCGTATGCCCACTATCTGCGGTTTCAGACGACGCGGCTATACACCGGAAAGTATACGCAGTTTCTGTGACCGTATTGGTGTCGCCAAACGCGATAACATCATCAGCTATTCTCTACTTGAGTTTTCACTTCGCGAACATCTCAACAAGGTGGCACAACGTCGCATGGCGGTGCTAAACCCTGTCAAGTTGGTGATAGACAACTACCCTGAGGGGCAGGAAGAATTGCTTACAGCTGTCAACAATCCGGAAAATGTTGACGACGGTTCGCGTCAGGTTCCGTTTTGCCGTGAATTGTATATAGAACGCGACGACTTCATGGAAAATCCGCCAAAGAAGTATTTCCGTCTCTCGCCAGGTATGGAAGTACGTCTCAGATACGCCTACTTCGTCACCTGTCAGAGTGTTGAAAAGGATGCCGACGGGAATATCACTTGCATTCATTGCACTTACGCCCCCGCCACTCGAGGTGGAAATGCGCCAGACGGTCGTAAGGTAAGAGGAACAATTCATTGGGTCTCAGCCCGTCACGCTATCAATGCTGAGGTGCGAATGTTCGACCGACTCTTTGCGGTCGAAGCACCCGACGAGGTTTCGGAAGGCAAAACGTTTCTTGACAATCTAAATCCTGATTCATTGCAGGTGCTTAATAACTGTAAGTTAGAACCATCTCTGAGCGACACAAATCAAGGTAAGTCATCTTTTCCAGACGGCATTGCGCGTTACCAATTCGAGCGTCTTGGATATTTCTGCGTCGACAGCGACACGACTCCCAATCATCTGGTGTTTAACCGCTCTTGTACCTTGAAGGATAGCTGGGCAAAAATAAACATTTGATTTCATGAAACGGCAAATACATCTATACTTCATAGTTGTAGGTACGTTCCTGCTCTTCATATCCAGCAATTTTCTTTCGGAAGGGCTATCGAGGGTAGGAATGGACAATGCCGTTGTGTCGCAACGAATGGCTGAGGGCTTTGAAGAATTCTGGCTACCGTCGCTTTCCTCGCCAGGGAATCCGGACCGTATGAATTACATGCCACTCGGCTATTGGCTAGAAAGCCTATGGTATCGAGTTTTTGCCAATAACACTTTCATGGCCGAAAAGGTCTATTCGGTTCTGACTTATTTTATCATAGCCTTATTAATGATATGGATATGGCGTCTTGTGGGCTTCCCGAAACATACCGGATGGCTTCCTTTGGGCTGTTGGATATCTATTCCTTTGGTCACATGGTCAGCAACAAACAATCTGCTAGAGAGCACAATGACAATGTTTGTTTTGCTTTCTGTTGTCTTTTTGCTTAAATCATTCAAAGCGTCGTTCATCTCTCAATCTCGACTGGCACTCGACAAACCACAAGGTGCATATCGACTAAGCAGGACTGCGTGGATTATTCTTGCTGCTTTAATGATGGAACTGGCATTTATGGTCAAAGGAGTTGTAGGTTTATTTCCTGTATTTTTGCCGTTTATTTATTGGATTTTTGTCCGTCGTGAACGAATATTGTTTCCGATATATGCTACTGTTGTAATCATTGTGGTTTGGATGGTCTCGCTCTTCACAGTAATCTTAGCGTCGCACGATATTTACACTCATCTCTACGACTATTTGCACCGTCAGCTGATAGGAGGTGTTCTGCATGTACAGACCGTATCATCGCATTTTTATATCCTATATGTACTTCTTATTCAAAGTGTTATACCGCTGCTTATAGCCGCTGTTATCAGTATTATCCGCATAAAACGGCGTCCCTTTTGGTATCATCTTTTCTATTGGAGAAATGAATCGCGTATATCAGCAGAAACGATGTCGCGTGCTCGTTGGGGATGGATGTTCTTTTCTCTTGCTATTGTAGGTTTATTACCCATCATGATAGGACTGAAACAACAGGATTTCTATATAGTTCCGCTACTTCCTTTCTTTGCAATAGCCTTGGCGTGTTTTATATACAACTCTATATATGACTGGCTTGAAAATATCAACCATGTTGCAGAAAAAGTCCTCATAGTCCTTGCAGTGATCCTATTTGGTTCAGGGTTGTTGCTCAATCTTAATAGCATAAACAAAATCAACAGCAATCAAGCCCTCTTGTCAGATATGAAATATATTCTTCCATATCTTAACGAAGAGGAAGTAGTCTCTGCCAGTCATGAGGTGATGAATTCTCCCGAAGTGGCTGAGTATTTCTATCGTTACAAGAAAATTACATTCGACACAAACAACAAATGCAATCATCTGATATCGTTATACAGCACTCCTCATGACTTCGAAAATGACGTCTCCTACGTTATGGTAGATATTCCTACAAACCAATATAGATTGTTCGAAATAAAACAACCTACAATAGATACCGTAACACTACAAGATTTTTAAACCATTAAACTTAAAAATATTATTAAAACTCTTAAACTTATACCACCAGTTCTATTGCTCCTGCTACTCGGTTGCACACACACTTATTCGATAGGCGATTACTATAAGTCTTCCGCCGATGAAGGTATTGTTGTCGAAATCAACGGCGATGGTCAACCTTCCATGCTCCTTTCACTATTTGAAATATCCGATATTGATGCCGACTCAGCACTCCGTTGGTCGGCTGCACTTGATGCCGGTTGGTCATTGCCAGACAACGAACAGATGCTTCATATCCGCAAATATCGTGCTGTTATCAATACCACACTCACACAACGATCTTTGCCGACAGTGATGCATAATCACACGTTTTATTGGACATCCACCGCAGGAGAGAAATCCCACCACTACGCAATGGGTCCCAACGGATTAAAACTTTATTTCCACTCCAACCACTCCCCATACTATCGTGCCCGTGCTGTCAAAAATCTATATTAAACATCAAATATCACACATCATACAATGAAAATATCTTACAACTGGCTTAAAGACTATGTCAAAACTGACCTTACCCCTTACGAACTTGACGATTTGTTGACTTTCTCAGGGTTGGAAATCGAAGGGGTTGAAAAGGTTGAAACAATCAAAGGCGGACTCGAACACGTCGTTATAGCTCAAGTGTTGACGTGTGAGCCTCATCCCGACTCAGACCATCTGCATCTTACCACTGTTGATGTCGGAAAGGAAGAGCCGCTTCATATTGTCTGTGGAGCCCCTAATGTAGCTGCCGGACAAAAAGTAGTCTGTGCTCAGATAGGAACAAAGATATGGACTTCAGACACCGAATTCCACGAGATAAAGAAAGGTAAACTACGCGGTGCAGTAAGCGAAGGAATGCTGTGTGCCGAAGATGAGTTGCAATTAGGCACTTCGCATGATGGCATCATGGTTCTTCCCGATGATGCACCTGTCGGAATGCCGGCTCGCGACTACTTCAACGTGAAAGACGATTATACTCTTGAAGTGGCAATCACGGCTAATCGTAGTGACGCTACTTCACATATCGGAGTGGCTCGCGATGTAGTGGCTGTTCTCAATACACGACAGGGATTGCAACTCTCGATACAATGGCCGGAAGTAAACGATGATTTGACGGTTAACAAAAAAACAGATGCTGCTCCCATAGCCGTTTCTGTCGAAGAGCCGGAACTCTGTCCGCGTTATTCCGGACTGACCATATCCAACGTCAAAGTCGACGAGTCCCCCGACTGGCTGAAAGACAAAC
>FLNY01004022.1_pt1 | contig 23359 bp, 8 predicted proteins | sample 1140381 | NCBI WGS metagenome assembly FLNY01 (sample SAMEA3878172, study PRJEB12797) | bioreactor metagenome | biome: Moose rumen | place: Sweden | collected 2011-10
AGTTAAAGGGAAGTTAAAGGGACAATAGTAGAGGATGCTTGCCCCATTTGATGCAGTATCGTCCCCATAACTCCTCAGTAACTCCTTCATAACTACACAATAACTCCCCAAAGTTGAGCTTGCGAAACTTAAATTCTATAATTCTTGATTCAGAATGAAAAAAATTGCGTCAAATCCTAAAATGCATTAGCCAAAAAGGAAAAATCGGACATATTTCGGACTAAAAGGTCACTTTTTTTTAGTTGGGGGGGGGTAGGAAAGTGTTAAAAACTAAATTTTTGTAAAAATTATTTGCGTACATATATATAAAGGTGTACTTTTGCGGTATAAAGGTTGTGCTCAATTGCACAACACACAAAATACTATAGTGTTAGAATAAGGTAATGATTATGTTTAAAGGCAAGATTGTATATATCGGTTTGTTGTTAACCCTGTTGACATTCCTTAAGGTACATTCTCAGAATGTGACTATAAGCAATAACTTACTTTATGACGCTTGGTTGACTCCTAACCTCCGTGTAGGTGTCCGTCTGGCTCCTCATTGGTCTCTTGGTGTTACAGGAGGCTATCGTCCTTGGCCTACCAACGACCAGACCACTCGCAAGTGGAAACACCTGCTTGTGTCGCCGGAAGTTCGCTACTGGACCGACTCAGTCAATGTTCATCACTTCATCGGAATGAACCTCATCTACAGCCACTATAACGTAGGAGATGTGAAGTTCCCGTTCGGTATGTACAAGTCCGTTCGCGACTAGCGCCGCCAGGGTGACCTCGGAGCACTTGGAGCCTTCTACGGCTATTCATGGCCTCTCGGACGCCACTTCAACATCGAAGCACTTATAGGAGCTGCTGTAGGTATTACGAAATACAGCCGCTTCCAATGTTTCCATTGTGGTCCCAAGTTAGGCGATGCCACCAAATGGTTCGTTATGCCTCAGGCAGCCATCAACATAGTATTCAACATACCAGGTCGCCCTGCAAAGCAAGTGACTCCTGTACAACCTATCTATGTTGTTCCGCCAGTAGTGGAACAGCCGTTCTTGCCTGTACTCCAGCCTGTTAAGCCGCGTCCGGTACGTCCGGATAGTGCTTTGGTGGTCAACTCCTCAGAGTATGAGCCATACGACCGCACTCGCATACTTCGTAAAGACAAGGAAGCACTCTATGTCCACTTCCGTACAGATAAATACAATCTCGATCCGGCATTCCGTCAGAACTCCGACATGCTCGACCGCATAGTCAAGGCTACCAATAGCATCATCTCCGATTCTACTACTATCGTGAAGAAGATACAGATTGTGGGTCTTGCCTCAGTCGAAGGTCCGGTAGAGAGAAACGAAAAACTGGCAAGCAATCGTGCCCTTACCCTCCAGCACTATGTGCAGGACAAGCTGAACCTGCCTGATTCGCTCTTCGATACAGTAGGAGGTGGCGAGGCTTGGGCAGACTTCCGCGACCAGTTGAACGATGCTGCAAATAGCGATTCGCTCTATAGTGCTCAGTTGCGTAAGGCTATAGACATTATAGATAAGGAGAGCGACCTCGATGTTCGCGAACGCAAACTCCGCAGAATAAATGGCGGACGCACTTGGCAATACATCAAGCAGAATGTACTGCGCGACCAGCGTAATTCCGGATACATCCGAGTATTCTTCGATGTAGTGCCCGATGTGAATGCGCAGACCATCAACGATGCCAGCGACATGCTCCACTCCGACTGTCCGGACTGCTGGCACGACGCCCTGAGCATGCTTCAGGAAATAAGCTACGATGAGCGAGGACACAACGCCATGGGGGTCGCACTCTGGCTTTGCGGCAGACACGACGAAGCAATAGAATACTGGCGCAAAGCCGCTGCCAATGGCAATGCCGATGCAGCAGAAAACCTGCGACAATTAGAGAAAACAAAAAAATCATCACTCCAACCAACGGAGTAACACCATATATAAATAATGAGAAAAGTTAAAATGATGTTTAATTATAAACCAATGCAAACAATTATGAAAAAGCATTTCAATTTTGCCTTTCTGGGTGCGATAGCGCTCATAGGCAGTTCGATTCTCGTGTCTTGCTCTTCTGCTGACGAGCCGTTAGCTCAGACTGAAGAGAATGCACCTGCTAGTGAAAAGTACAACCCCGCAACTGGTGAGGTTGGTGTTGAGTTCGTTATGAATGTGTCTTCTGGAAGTGGAAACACACGCCAGACTGCAACCAACACACAGGCTACTGTTGATCAGGCCTTCCGCGGCATTAACAATGCCGTGCTCGCAACATTTACCAAGGCTAATAATGGTGAATGGATTACTACAGCATCCACTGCCAACAAAACCTACAACCTGGGTGAAATTCTGGGTAGTGGAGCACTTGATCCTGACGGTACTGGATCTACACCTAAGTCACGCCGTGTTCTTGAACTTGCGTTGCCTACTGGTACCAACACTATGATGTTCTGGGGTAAAGCCATCAAGAATGGCACCGACAAAGCGCAGGGAAGCATTACTTACACAGTAAACAAGGACCTGTCTACCACTTCCTTTACGCTGAACAAGCGCATTCCTGAAGGTTCAGTAGCTGCTTTTACGCAGTATAAGGATTTGCTTGCAGCCGTTATGACAAAACTGGTTGATTCAAGAGTGGTCGTTTCGGGTAGTTATGCATCCGTGGATTTCAATGTCAGCAGTTTAGGTTGGAAAGACTATGTCACCTATGATGAAGGAAAGTTGGTAAGAAAAGAATATACACCTGCTAAAGAGGCTGGCGATCCAGACATTCTCATGGAACATGATGGTCTCGGTCAAATCATGGCAGATGCTTTCATTGCGTTGAATACCATTTACGATGGAGAATTACGTGCAGGTGCAGGTCCAGCAGTATCTAGAACATTAGGTGACCTCTATGAGGTGATTAACAGTGTGGCTGGAGCAACTCCAACTTCTAAGTCTGAAGCCATCACCAAGGCTCTTGCAGCTCAAATTAAAAGTTGGTTGACAACCCTGATAGACACAAATGCTAAAACTTGGAATGCCACTGCTTCTGTTAAAAGTTGGGTAGGTGGTTCTTACGACTTGGCAACAGGAGATTTGAATACCTTCCCTGTAACCCTTTTCAATGTTCCTCAAGGTGCTACTATCTTGCAACTGGAAATAGGAACCCCAACAGTTGATGCAACCAGAACCTTCACTTATAGCTACAAGACAGACATTCCTACCTATGCTATGGATGGAGGTACAGGTGGTTCGTTCAATCCTCTGAACTATCGTTATCCTGCTGAGCTCTGCTATTTTGGCAATAGCCCTGTTCGTGTTACCAACGACCCGCACGTAACTGCTGACTATCCTGACGGAGTTACAGATTGGGATAATGATGCTAATGCAAAGTGGACAGGCTGGACAAAAAATGGTCATATTCTTTCTTCTACTCGTAGTGTTGCTATGCAGCAGAACATCAACTATGGTACAGCTTTGCTGAAAACAACTGTACGCTATGGTGCAGAAACATTACAAGACAACAATGCTTCAATCCAAGCAGCTCGCGGGGGCGCATCAGAGCCTAACAAAACAATCCCTGCTGCTGCTGGTACATTCACATTGACAGGTGTACTGATTGGTGGTGTAGAACCAGAAATGGGTTGGAACTATCTTGCGAAGGCTGCAACACCTCAGTTCACATCTTACATCTACGACAACGACATACCAAGCACGGCTATCCCTGCCTATGCTGCTGGCGATGGCGCAAAGAGCTTACCAAACTATACATTGCTATGGGATAACTGGAATGCACCAAAGGAAGGTAGTGATCAGAATGTGGTTTACATTGCCTTGGAGTTCGTGAATAACTCTGGTATGGACTTCTGGGGTTGGAACAACCTTATCCGCAATGGTGCAACCTTCTACATCACCGGTAGACTGGATCCTGATGTGACTACAGCTGCCAAACTGGCTGAATACGGTGTAGATGCAGCTGGATATAAGACAAACAAAGCTTTGGGTATCACATGGCCTACTACATATGCATTGCCTCCTTATGACGGTAGTGGCAATACTATCAAGGAGCGTCGTGTATTCATTCAGGACTACATGACTGAAGCAAACTTCATTATTGGTGAAACTTCTCTACAGAAGGCACTGATAGCTGTTCCTGACCTGCGTTCTACTCAGATTTCTCTTGGTTTGAGCGTTGATCTTCAGTGGCAAGGTGGTCTTTCATTCGAATCAGTTCTTGGTGCTGAATAATAGAAAAAACTGTGAAGACAAAAAGAAATATTTTAAAGATGTGGCTCCTGCTGTCAGCCTTATGGCTGACGGCGGGTTGCTCATCCATTGATGATGACCTGTCGGACTGTCCGCCTGAGGTGTCACAGTACGAGATGCAATATGAACTGAAGCTGGTGACCAACATGACGACAGAGCTGAAAACACAGCTGACTACCATTACGGAACTCAGTGTCGCCAATGCCCTCGAGACACATCTGAAGAATATCTTTAGCGACTTCGCCCACGACGTGAACCTCTCGTTCTACGATATCGAAACTACCAAAGAACGACTGGAACACAAAGTTGATATTATCAACACAAATCAGACAACCTACGACCTCACTCTGCCAATGCGTAAATACTTGCATCTGGCTGTAGCCAACTTAGCAGAAAACAAAGTCGTAGGACTGGCACAAGACAACTACAGTTACTCGTCCATGCTCGAACAGGCAGAAGGTACTGTGCCTGACGGTTCTTCCATCGAAATCGTCGATTCGCATACAACAGGACTCTTTACCGCCCGACAGCCTATGGAAGTGCTCTCTGGAGTCAGTCAGACATTCAATGTTCGCCTCTACATGGCTAATAGTGCCGCCGCTCTCGTACTCGACCCTAAAGGTCACACATTCAAAGACATCAGGGTTTATGGCACAGGCTTTGCCAGCGAGTTCCACATAAGCGACAGTACATATGTCTTTCCCGCAGTCTCGCCATACATAAAGGCTGACAAAGTGGAGACAGGTAACGAACTGCTATGCTATTGTTCGGTGAACTTCCCATCGCCCGACACAGATCCGGCATTGTCAACAAAAGAGCCGACAGTCTCCGATCCTTCGTTGTGGCAAATCAAGGTGTATCTCACCAAAATGGACGGCTCAGTTACACAAACTGTGTTGGACATCCCTGATCCGCTGAAAGCTGGTGACCTGAAGATTATCAAAGGCTCACTCGACGATGATGGTGCTGTACGACCATATGACCCTACAGTAGGTGTTAGCGTCGTATTGGATTGGAACAAAGGTGGAGAATACGAACCTATATTATAATGATTATGAACCCATGTGCATACGCGCGTACACGTGCACGCGTGCATAGATAAACAAGGTATAGACGTTGAAGAGGTTCGACTATCATATATTACTATTATTACTCCTTTTCGCAACAATAACTGGTTGTAGTAAGGATGATGCTCTGTTACAGGATACACAAGAAGAAAATCCCGTAACAGTAGCTCTTGCTTTTTCTGTAACTACCCATGCCACTCCATATACTCGTATGAGTAGTGCTGTCGTACAGGATGAGGGACAATCTTATCGCGGCATAGAGTTGAGGAAAATCGTTCCTTTCGCAGTAGAAGGAGAGATTACCGCAACTGATATGCCTAAACTTTTCCAAGTAGTAGGAGAGGGCGATAAACTTGTGAATTCACGCGCCTACTACTATTATGACAACTGTGTTCTGATGTCTGGTGTGGCTTCGTTCCTAAGCTACGGTCGAGCTCCGAAACCATTACCTGACAACAAGGACAACAAGGCTGCCAACGGCTCTATCATAGAGACATTCCCACTCAGTATGGCACCTAAGGATATCAGTTTTTCGCTTGAATCAATTTCAAACAAGGTTGTTAATAGTGTAGCTAACAGCCTTGCCCACTATATGTCTTTAATTGCTACGGCTAAAGGCAATGGTATAGCTTGGAAGAATGCTCCCAATGCTGCACTCAGACTGATGTATCTGAACTTCCTTAACCTGACAGAGGTAGAATCAAGCGGAAACGTCATGCCAGGTTCAACAGCTGACATCAAAGCATATACTCAAGCGCTGAAAACGGCGCTTAGCAACTTATCGCTGGCAGGTGATGATGCCGCCATTCGTACGGCTATCATTGATCAGATAGACGCAAACGCAGGTAAACTAGACCCCGCAGGTGAATGGGGTAATTTCCCGGCCTCTATCGGACTGCCCGACGGAGCTGCCGCAGTTCGTTGGGATGGCGAGAAATTCGTGGCTGAAGTCTCCAATACATCATTGGCAGACATCAACGGAATTGACCGTTTTGCCTTTCCGGCAGAACTTTACTATTACGGCAATAGCCGCATAAATACTTCAAATATAGACAAACGCAAGGCATCCTACACAGATAGACCTTGGACGGAAGTGCTGGCAGACTATGAGTTTGCCAATGGATTAGTAAGCACTAACACACAGGCCGTAGCCATCAGAGAACCTCTTCAATATGGTGTGGCACGACTGCAAATAAGACTAAAAGAAACTGACTATTACCTTCAGGACTCCAAGGGTTCCTACGTTGAGGTCGGAACTGATAAATTCCCTCTGACGGGTGTTCTTGTAGGAGGACAACTGCCAGTAGGATTTGACTTTAAACCGACAACAACTTACCCCATCTATTCTGAGGCAGATATTAAGTATATATACGACAGTCAGGTGCCTGAACTGTACCTCAGCTCTTCAGCTGATGCCACTCAGATGACCAATACACTTGTGCTGCAGACATACGACAATAAGAAAGTGCCTGTGGTGCTGGAGTTTATTAATAATAGCGATAAAGACTTCGAGGGTGTGGATGGTACCGTTTATAGAGGAACTAAATTCTACCTTGCGGCTGAGATTGACCCGGCTACAAAGTCAGAAGACCCTAATGAGACAATCCGTGATCGTGTGTTCACTCAGGACTATACGACCACACTCAATATGAAAGTAACAGGTTTGGCAAAAGCCTATAACGTAGTACCCAACCTACTGTCTCCACGACTTGAGTTGGGCGTAGAACTGGTAACGAAGTGGGCTGCCACAACTCCGGAGGAAGTGATATTTTAGTTAAGAGTTAAGAGTTGAGAGTTAAGAGTTAGGAGTTGAGTTGAATATAAAACAATGAAGAAAATGAAACATACGTTTGGACATATAACAGATAGGGGAGGCAACAGCTGGATGAATTGGCTGCTGATGCCTCTGTTGTTGCTATGTCTGTCAGCATGTTCTTCATCTGGTGATGACGATGGTTATGTTGATCCGACAAATCCAGACAATGCATCAAATACAAAACTGTATGTTTATGTCTATGCACCACAAGAAGCTCAATCTACTCGTGCATACGAAGGTGATGCGGTAAATACAATAACAAACGAAAATTCAGTATATTCCCTGCAGATATGGGTGTTCGGACATATCAGTCATAACCTTCTTGGATATTATGCTTCTACACAACCATCAAGTCTCAGCACATCAGAACCTTACGAACTGATACAGATGACTATCGACGAAACTTATGCAGAAACGGAAGAAGCCAGTCGAGAACGTGTGGATGTGTATGTAGCTGCCAATATATCGAACAGTAACTGCAACGTGGAGCTCGACGGTCAGATGACACAGGCACAGGTGGAGGCAGCTCTGATACAGAAGACTACTGCCGACCCATTCGGAATGACAACTCCTGTATCTATTGTTCCTGAGAACGTAGGCCTTCCTATGTCGGGAGTACTTCGCAACCAACCTGTAACAGGAACAGCTCCTGTACTGCGACTGGATAATGCCGGACAGGTAGCGAGAGTGCAACTGATACGTACTGTTTCTAAACTGCGCTTCGCATTCTCACGCCAGACAGATGAAGAGACACTGAAGATTAACAGCATCAAACTGAATACAGAGATGCTACCAATAGCTCAATACATCTTTATGGCTGATGGAGCGCCTTATGACCGCAAGACCTGTCGTATAAAGACTGACAGCGGATATGAAACAGAAACACCAAACCTGCTTAGCGAAGCTATCACAGAGATTGCAGAAAACGAAGATCCTGTAATCTATGCTTGGGGATATTATGATGAAGATTCTCCTGAGGCAGCTCCTCAAGCCTATGAGGCAAGAATTGAAACTGCCGCAGCAGACGGATTCCTCACACAAAAATATTTCTACCTGCGTGAGAGTGATAAACTGATACAAGGAGAAATAAAATACCAAGTAGGGGAGGGCGACGAACAAACTGCTACCTTCAAGATGGTGGACGAAGGAGGATTCTCCCGCAACCACGTCTGGACAGTATATTCATATCTGGCAGAAGCAAAGCTTAAGGTGATTATTGCTGAGGTGGCTCCTTGGAGACCGACGGAGACGAACTACGAATTCTATAACTGGTAAAGAAAGATGAAGAAAGGAATATATAACATACTCGTCATTATGGCTCTACTGCTGATGGTGGTTGGCTGTTCGAAGGATTCTTCCGATGACTTCGGCACTAATGTTGCCACTACTCAGGAGGAGACTTATGCTCCGTTGCAAATGGTTGGAGTAACACGTGCCATATCAGGTGTGTCAACGTGGAATGATATTCATACTTTTCTGACCAGTGGCACAACATTGGTAGAGGGAGGATTCAAATATGCAAGCGATACGGAAGAGTGGAGCACAAAACTGAAACTGAAATCCGGTACGCGCATCTACCGTCTTTATGGCTTTATGCCCGATGATGCTGAGTTGACTTCTGAACTGACATCATGGACAGATGAAGGAGCAGTATTACATATAGAAAACGTAAATCCGCTGACTCTGGATGACTACTGTGTCGTAACAGGTGTACGCCAAGTGTCACTCCCAACAGACAAGACATCTGCCATACGAGGCAACTTCTCATTCGAGTATAAGAGCAATCGCTTGAACTATATCAATCTGTTGCTCGATCACATGATGAGCCAATTAGAGTTTAACATGAAGATTAGTTCAACGTATAGTGCCTTACGCACTATCAAGGTAAAGAAAATGACCTTGAAGTTGGCAAACCTCAGTAGCATGAGTGTTGACATTACCTTAGCTAACAGCACAGGTATCAGCAATATAATCTATACTGCTACAGGCGCGACAGCAAACTCGTGCATAATCTTAAACGAGGAAAAAACTCTGACTACTACTCCTACAGTAATATGCAATGCTTATGTAGTGCCTGTAACGGATTTGTTTGATAATCTAGTGCTGGAGACAGAGTTTGATGTGTATGACAAAAATGGAAACAAGATAGCTGAACGAACAGCAACCAATAAACTGACAACACCATTGGATGAGTTGGCAAGAGGAGAACAACGTACACTCTTGATTACTGTTGACCCCTCATACCTCTATGTATTGTCAGACCCAGACTTGGACAACCCAACAATTAAAATTGAAAATTGAGAATTGAGAGTTGAAAATTGAGAGTTGAGAATTGAAAATTGGAGAGTTGAATGTTGAAAATGAAAATTAAAGATATGCGCAAGATAACAACCATCCTATTACTTTGTTTGTCTGCAACACTGATGCAGGCACAGATTATTATTGGTGGTAATATTTACGGAGGCGGTAATGCCGGTGATTTGGGTGGCAAGACCACCGTCAGCATCTATGCCGGTGACCTGCGCAACGTCTATGGCGGTGCCCGTCAGGCTAACGTCGGAGGTAGTACATTCCTGCATATCGACGGTGAACATGCCTCAAACTATATCATTATTGATAAGGCATATGGCGGTAACGATATTGCAGGAACAATCGGTGCTTCTGCGGCAATACCTACAGAACTGACGGAAGTAGGCACTGACCCAGGCAAGAATAATATTGATGCAACTTGGAATGCCTTTGTGCGCACCTCTACCAAAATGAACGGTACCGAAGAGGCTGAAGATGCCCAGAAGATTTACATCGGACAGCTCTTCGGAGGTGGTAACGGTGACTATTACTACATTAATGAGGGAGGCACGCACAAAATATATAATTCTAAAAAAGACTATGACGAAGATAAAGCTCCCATAGCTACCAGCGAAACGGATTTTATCCTACCTAATGTAGGTAAAACTTATCTCGAACTTTTGGGTGCTTCCATAGTATATGCATACGGTGGCGGTAACAATGCTACAATTACAAATAGAACAGTTATCGCCCTGAAGAATCCCAGCAAGGTGGTCAATGACATCATAGATACAAGCAATCCGAATGCCAATACTGACCCCGAGAAGAGTACCGTCGGTGAGTTGCTGACCAACGAGCGTTTTGAGAACAGAATGGGCATTAACACATTCTTCTCCTACCCTAGCAGCGACGCCTACCAGATTGGTCGCCTTTTTGGTGGTAACAATAAAGCAGATATGGCTATTCGCCCTCGCTGGAACCTGCAACGTGGCAAAGTCCGCAACCTCTATGGTGGTGGTAACGAAGGTCGTATGACCAGCCCCGAGGGACTGCTCATTCAGATTGAAGGTGAAGGTATGGTAGTTGACAACATCTATGGTGGTTGTCGTAAGGCTAACGTGAAACCTTTGTACAACAATAACGACGAAACTCCAGTACCTTATAACCAAGTACAACTTGATCCGGAAGACAACCCAAATAACATTCCTGCTGGTTATGCTTCTCGTGTCAGAGTATTGGCAGGTCATGTAAATAATGTATACGGAGGTAACGATATCTCTGGTAATGTCTATGCTGGTAATACCGTTGGTATCATGACCCGTATCTATGGTGACGTTTATGGTGGTGGTAACGGCTCGTATGCTTATACAGATAATCCTGATTTGAAAGATAATCCTCGTTGGAGGGACTTCTACTACAATCCTGATGAAATCCTTGCGGCAGCAGGCATTACAGATGTACCTGATAATCTTAAGTCTGCTACAGCCCTCAACCTTATCCGTCCTAATGCAGAGAGGGTGTCTATCCTTGTGAAAGGTACGGATGCAGAACATCCTGCCATCGTAGATGGTGGTCTTTATGTGGGTGGTAATAGTGCCTCTCTGCGAGAGAATATTGCAGGTTCAAGTTCTGGCAATCAAACGCACATCAAGATTGGTTCACACGTAATCATCGACAACGTGTTCCTCGGCAATAACGGTGAGAACATGATCAAATTCAATGAGCCTGATACTGAGGGTAGAAATGAAGGTGTACTGCGCACCATGAAGAGAACCGACCTCACTACTGATGGAACCAAGTTCAACTCTATGGATTTGGAAATTGAGGAAATATTCTCCAAATATATGGAAGGTTGTGCCATGAAGGTGAAGTCAACCGTTCTCTTCCAAAGTAAAGCTGCAGGTGATGCAGACGATTACATCCCTTATTCTACTCAGTTTGGTTCGTTCTATTGTGGTGGTAATGTGGGTAGTATGATTACTGAAGGTAAGACAACCATCAACTTCAGCGATAAGGTGATTATCTATAACAAGGTGGTGGGTGGTTGTAACAATGCTTTCGTTACTCCTCAAACAGGTTATAATGCTATCTACGAAGGTGGTATAAATGGTAATCCTGACCCTGCACCAGCAGGCTCACCCGATGGAACTATAGGTGACAAGTTGGAGCTGAACTTCTCTGGTCTAAAGATACAGCCCAAGCGCTGGAATGATACACATACAGAACTGATTTGGAACACTATCAGCTCGTCAACAGGTCTCCCCGTTGAACCTATAACAGAAGGTGCCTCTCCTGAGAGTCCTGTCACAAGTGATGATGACGACTTAGATCGTCGTTTTGATGGAGGTAATATCTACGGAGGTTGCTACAACACTGGTTTCGTGAATGGCAATGTCGTAATCAATATCAACAGTTCTATCGTTGACCGTGATATTCTTTTCGATACTGTAGAAGAGGATGAATCGGGTGAGGACAAACACTACGGTAACGATCAATATCATATCACTAAGCGAAATAGTGGTGTCATCCTCTCCGAACAGGGTATGGACGTACTGGGTAAGGCGCTCAACGTGTTTGGTGGCGGTAAGGGTGTGGAAACTGAGATATGGGGCTCTGTCACCATCAACCTGAATCGTGGTTATATGTTCCAGATATTTGGAGGTAGTGAGGAAGGCGGTATCGGTAAGGGAACCTATAACTGGACTACTCAAAAGATTGATTACTCCTATGACCCAAGATACAGCACCTATATCAACCTGAAAGGTCCTATTGCAGGTGTCTCAAGGCATGATAATATGACAGAGGATATAGCTGAATGTGAGTTTATGTATGGTGGCGGTTTCCTTGGTACTACAGCTGGTAACTGTATCATCAACTTAGGTAACGGACGTATCTTCGACTCCTTTGCCGGAGCATGTAATGCGGATGTCCTCGGACACACTGAGACGTATATCGGTACTAACGGTTTCCCATACGTTCGTGACTTCGTATATGGTGGTAATGACCTCGGTGGTCGAATACTGAATACAGCCAACTTCAACAGTCGTCTGCGCAACGATGCTGTTCGCGGCAAGGTACATAATACTGACATGCTCAATGCCTCTGCATATATGGAATATGTACAGGGACGCGTAGAGAAAATATTTGGTGGTGCATATGGTGTGTATGATTATAAGGATGAGCACTTCCGTAAATACTTTGATGCCGCAGGTCATGCAAAGACTGGCTATCACAAGCCTTTCTTGGATAATGCTTTCATCAACTTCCGTCCTAACGATACCAACAACCCTCTGAATACTGTACATCAGATATACGGAGCTGGTCAGGGTTACCTTGGCGAAGAAGAGGAGGACTTGATGCAGAACCGCAGTTATATCCTTATTGACGTACCACAGACAATGCAGACCTATCAAGACACTGAGGTATTCGGTGCCGGAGAAAGTGGTGGCGTAGGTATGGGTGTAGAAAAAGCCACGGCTGACGCACCAGCAACAGCACATAAGGCATCAGCAATCATCGATCTGTTGAGTGGTCAGTTCAAGGCTGTCTATGGTGGTAGTTATCAGGAAGGTGTGACACGACGCACAGTGGTCAACGTACCTACTGGTTCTACCTTCCGTGCTGAGGCTATCTTTGGTGGCGCTTACGGTCTGTATAACGAATATCGGTGTGACGTATATGAAGCAAACGTCAACTGGAACAGTAGCGATGCCCTCGTGGGTGGCTACCGTACAGGTCTCTATGGTGGTAACAACAACTGCCGCCGCACATTCTATGGTCGCGTAAACGTTAATGCACCTGTATATTACGACAAAGAAAACCAATACTATGCTACCGTCTATGGTGCTGGTTATGGTAAGGATACATGGTCACAATATACGGAGGTAAATCTGAATAGTACCGCTCGCGTATATGAGGTATATGGTGGCGGTCAGTTAGGTCGCGTGATGAATACAAAGTCTGTGGCTGCATGGGCTGCAGAAGCAAATGCTGAAGCTACTGCAGAATATACCGCAGCGCACGCAGAATGGGAAGCTTTATCTCCTGAAGACAAGACCACAACTCCAGAGCCTCAGGAGCCAAAGGCTATCGACCTTTCTATCGGTTCGGACTATACCGACACAGGACTGAACAATGATTTAGCAGAAGCCAGAAACGGCAAGAAATACAATACCAACGTCATCATCAATCAGGGCGCTGATGTCTGTGGTTATATGTACAATGGTAGCCTCAGCGGTGCCTATGCATACGGTGGCGGACTTGGCAATGCTAACACGCCTAATACAGGAGACGTTCACGGAACAACCTACATTGCTCTTCTTGGTGGTAAAGTGACAAAGGACCTCTACGCTGCAGGAACAGTAGGTTCGGTAAACAACAAATACAACGTTGCGACTGACGACTCCGATCAGCCATTTATCGCTTCTGCCAATGCATATATCGAAGGCGGTACAGCACGTAACGTCTATGGCGGTGGTTGGCAGGGTAGTGTAGGTTATCACGCAGGAGCAATTGATGCAGCAACAACAAGTGATGTCCTTGGTGAAACTCACGTTGTCATCGGTAAGAAAGATGGTACAAGTTTCATAGACGGCCTTCCTGCCATCGAACGTAATGCCTATGGCGGTGGTGAAGGTGGTGCCGTATTCGGTACAGCCAACATCACTCTCAATAATGGTTATATCGGTTATCGTCATTTCGACAGTGTTCCTACAACAGATACAGATCTCGACTACATACAAGTAGGCTCTGATTACTATCAGGAGAAACTGCACGACGAGACTTGGTCTGGCGATGGTACTAACCGACTCTATGATAGTGGTTGTATCTTTGGTGGTGGTTATATTGACAATAGTAGTGTGGATAGAACCAACGTCAAGATGTATGGTGGTGTAGTACGTAACTCCCTCTTTGGTGGTGGTGAGATTGCCGCTATCGGACGTGGTGTTATCTTGGCAAGCGGTGTTGATAATAGCGTTCGTTCCCTGAAGGGTATCTATAAGGCTGGTAAAACCCATGTAGATTTGTTCGAAGGACAAGTACAACGCAATGTATTCGGTGGTGGTCGAGGATATAACAACCTTGGTGATGGTGGTACACTCTACTCCGACGGTTATGTCTTCGGACAGACAGAGGTACATGTACACGGAGGTATTGTAGGTACAGCGAAGGAACTCGATCGCGAAAATGGTAACGTATTCGGTGGAGGTGATATCGGTTATGTATATAGCGCATACGAGGAAGACGGCAAACTCTATGTCGGTATTAAGGACGGTGAACGCTACGACAACGAATGGGAGGGCTACTATTATGCTTATGAGAAGGGAAGCGACGCTTATATTCCTGGTTCTAAGCCTGCTGATAACGATCCTAACTGGGTCAAGGATGAAGGTGAGTATGTGCTTACAGAGGACTGTAAGGTGCTGGTTGAACCTTATTGTAGGGCGAAGTCTGCCGTTACTATCAATGAACATGCCTATGCCGAAGGTGAATATGTAACCACTGCTGATCTTCACCATCTTGCCAACAAACAAGACCCTGCTTGGAGCAGCTTGGATGATACTGGTATCACCATCTTTAATGCCGTATTCGCTGGTGGTAATACATCATCAGGTTCTTCAACAGTGTATGCTAACACTACTACAGTATTCGGTAATGCTACTGCATCTATCCACGACGTATATCACCGCGACCTGATTACCTTAGGTACAGGACACTTGGGTGGTTTGTATGGTGATGGTAACCTCACATTCGTGGACGGTTATCGCGGATTGAATATCACCAACTATGGTACAGACTATTATAACATTGCCAAGGAAATTACGATTGAACAGTATCATGATCTTCCTGCCCGCGAGGCTGATTACTATCAGTTGAAGTATAAGTGTATCAAGGAATGTACGGATAAGGATGGTACGCCCTATCATCCAGAAGGTGGAGGTAGCACCAAGGCTTCTACACTAACCATTGATGACCTGCTGACGCTGTTTGCAGGTATTAAGGATGGTGATGTTGATATTCTTCTTAAGAATCCAGATACAGGAGAATGGTATCCTAACCCCGATTACTGGGAGGAGAATGGTGTCTGCTCTATCTATGCTGGTCGTCTGATGAATACCATTCAGCGTGCAGACTTCTGCGGTGTATTCGGTAGCCGTATGGTGATGCAGGGAGCAGAAGACCGTGTACCTGAGATTGTGGATCACACCAACTACACCATCAACCGTGTACGTGAGGTATCACTCAACCAGAAACAGTCTGTCATTGATACAGATGCTGAAGAACCTGAAAAAGCGGTTCACGGCAACTATTTCGGTATCTACAGCATTGTAAACTACTTAGGCGCACTCACTAGTGACGTATTCTTCTTGCCTAACAAAGACACCCGTGTTACTGAGAACGCTTCTAATCCTGACTACAAGACAGCCTCAAAGGCATACAACAATGGTGGTACTCCAGTTGCTTCAAGGGCATACGGAACAGCTACCTACTACGACTGGAAGGCAGGCTTTGTAAAAGATCGTAAGCGTAATAACGGTACCAGTCCGAATAAGGTGGCTCTTGCCTCTGGTGTATATCTTGAGTTGACTACAGAACTGAGTTCTGGCGACGACCTGTACGATAAAGATTGGGGTTACATCACCGGTGTCGTAGAACTCGACCTCATCAACGTGCAGCCAGGTATGGGTGGTGGTTTCGTATATGCGAAGAACGTACATAAGGTAGGTTCTTATACAAAGCATAGCCACAACACTTTGACGGCCTTGAATGCTAATGCCGTTACACGACGCGACTTCACATTTAATGGTGCTGAAGTGGAATGGGAGACATCAGGTAACTTCATCCATAGCACCCAGACTATTATCGACGACTGCTATAACGTCAGCGGTAAATATAAGGAAGGTGATGCAGTTCCTGCACACTACTGGTTTATCAAGGGTTCGGTATATGTTTATGACCAATATATCTCTGCATATACGGGTGCGCCTAATGCATACAGCGAGACGGTGGATATCCCATTGACCATCTCAGCTGCTTCACACGGTACGATGAAGCTCCTTAATGTGATGCCAAACAAGTATGCTTACTATTCCGTTCATGATACAAAACTTAAGGAAGGTCAGAAAATTATCATCAACGATATAGAGTATCATCTGAACGACCCTATCAACTACTGGGATTGGTACTTGCTAACCAACTCAGAGAAAGCGCTGTTCGTGGATGAGACATATGTAACTATCGCCGACTGCAAGTATAGCAGCGAGGACGCTGACGTCATCCCTGCCGGTACAGTAATGTTGCCTTCTGAATACGAAGAATTAAAGGCTGCTCACCCTGAGGTTTATCATGTAGAGAAACAGCAGATGGTGGACTTCGACTTCGTATATCGCTCTTCAAACAACATGAGCCACGACACAGGATATATGCTGACCTATAAGGTAAACAACCCGACAGATTGGAATACATGGTACACAAAGATTGCGAGTGCAAATCCTGTTGCTGATAAGAACCAAACAGGTGGTGATGGCTATGAAGACGGACCTACCTATCACCTGAAGAACACCAGCACTGGTGGTGTGCTCGGACAGCGTGAGTATCAGGTAAGCAACCTCATCGCAGAGAGTGTTTACACTACTTACAACACCATGAAGACTACTCATCCGGAAGCTGTAGCTGCTCTTGGTAAACAGGCTGAATTCGAAGAAGCTTATATAGTTACTAAGGAGTATACCAATGGCAACGTTCACCTGAATGTCGGTACTTCTGTATCCAAAACACAGGCTGATGACATGGACGGCTACGTGGCTCCTGCTTTCATAAGCACAAGCACCATACAGCTCAGCAAGACAGAGTATATCTATGTCGGCAACCGCATGACAGCGGCTGAGAAAGAGGCATACAAGACAGCTTATCCTGTTGTGGCTGATATTATTGATGCAGATGTTGTTCCAGCTTACTATTGTAAGGATGAAGGTCTCTATGGTGGTAACTACTACGAGGCAAATAAAAACTATCGTGGACTTGAAGTATGGAGTTCTATGTCGAAGACAGACCGTGACAAATTCGAATTCAACTACGATGCCTTCGATGTGCTCATCGACCCTCGTTATAGTAGAAATGAAGAAGGCACCAGCGTTATCTATCCTGAAGGCAAGAAGTATCAATACGACTCTGACGCAGGAACATACGAGGCTGCTGTTGCAAACAGGGCAGGTTACTCATTGGAGAGGCCCGTTGACTATACCGCAACTTATAACGGTAGTGAGACTTCAATCCACAACGGTGTGAAACTAGAGAATGGCAAAGAATACTCACGTACAGATTTCGAGAAGTTGCCTAACGAGAAGCGTCACTATACTCCTATCAATGTGAAAGCGGCAGGTAATGTATATGTTGTAAAGATTCCATTCCAAGTAGGTAATACACCATATGCTGTAGGTACTGTAATATCGGCAAGTACGTATGGTAGCATGGCCGACTCTGACAAGGGTAACATCACTACTCTGACATTCACTTCAGATGATGTGGACAAGACCTACTATTACTGCCGCGAAAACTATACGGTTGGTGAGAACACAGAAGGCAAAACTGTAACTGGTGTTACTGATATTGGTGCTGAAAAGATTGGTACTTACAACGTAAATGGCAGTGTTCCTGCTGGTCTCGTTATCACTGATGCCAACTACGATGCATTGCCTAACTGGCAGATGGACTTCAGCATTCACGGTATCTCTCCAACAGAAACCAGTACGCTCTATGTGTCACGATACTCTGACATCTTCGACCTCTCTAAGGAGAAGATCATCACTGTCATCTATCAATATGACTACGAGGAGAGTGATGTTACTGGTGCACACGTAACTCCTGTCAGCGAGCGTCACGTAGTGAACATCCACGTAGTGTTCAAGAGTGGTGTTCCTTACGTAGAGGACATCAAGGCTCCACAGATTGTATTGCCTGGAACTTATGTCGGTATCCGTGAACCACACGTATCTCCTGGAGCATACGAAGTGACAGGTGGCGGATGGAAACTCTTTGAGAAGAAGAGTGATGCAGAGAGTCACATCAATGGTATTGAGTACGCTCCTACTGCTGACCCACTTTACTGGTATCAGCATGGATTCTATTTGGCATACTATGCTAAGACATACCTCGGTGAGACATACTCTAACGCCGTTCAGGTGAGTGTGGCTAACTACCACGACATGACGAAGGTGCTGGATGACACCGAGAACCACTACTACGTGGATAATCCTACCGTTAAGCGTAACAGTAAGATATACATTACTGATGGTACCAATGGTGCTACTCAACTCAAGCAGTTCTACGACCTCAGTAAGAGCACGCTTAACGAGCATGTTAGAGACTGTCAGAACCTTGAGTTCGTCATGCGCAAGAATGTCAGCCATACTGGCGATTGGACACCTATCGGTGACGAGGGACGCTGCTTCTCTGGTAACCTCCACGGCGATGGCTACCATATTGATGGTCTGAACAACTCTCTGTTCGGTCACCTCTGCGGTAATGTATACAACCTCGGTGTAACAGGTTCATTCTCTTCTGCAGGTGTTGCCGATACAGGTGACGGTTATGTAGAGAACTGCTGGATAAGCACTACAGGCACACCTGACGGTAGCGTCAAGGCTGTCTTCGGTAATCCTTCACGTGGCGAAGGCGTTCAGATGGTCAACTGCTACTATCCAGACGGCAAGACCTACAATACATCCGACAATGGTCGTGGCATTGCCAAAGCTATGCCGGGTGCAGCTTTCTACAACGGTAATGTAGCTTACGACCTGAACGACTTCTATCTTAACAAGCGCTTCTACGATCATGCTGTACTTACTAGCGGAACGGAGTACAAGTACTTTAAAGATGAGAACGGAACGCTGCCTGAGACACCGCTCACTGGATATTATCCTACGGATCATCAGACTAAATACGGTTATGTAGGTTATGTAGAGCGACGCTATGCTGACGGTGACTTCCGTTATGCAGATGGTGTGATACCTGAGAACGAAGATGAACGTACACGTGTTGACAGCGAAGGCGTTAGTCACTTCTATCCAATATGGCCAGATGACTACTTCTACTTCGGTCAGATGCTGACCTACAACTGGAACAACCAGCGTCCACACGAGGATGTGCCTTCACACATCGTGAAGAACAGCGGACGTCTGCCTAATACAGACGAAAGCAACCGTGTATATCGTGCACCTGCTTACTATCAGTCGAAGGTGATGAATGTGGCTCACTTCAATCCAAGTGTCAACCTCGTTGCCTACTCTAAACCTAAGGCTGCCAACGATAAAGACTTGAAGGCTGCTTATCCTAACATGACGGCTATTGACTTTGCCGGTCATAATGATAATACATGGGACATTGGTCGTGCAGGCGATTCACCTGCTGGAGTAGATCTCTTCTACCAGCCACTGCTTGATGAAAATGGACTCACCAGCATTACCAACCGCGACGAAACATCTAACCTGTTGGTTTATGCTCCTTCTGAAGAAGGCAATGCACAGACATACGGAGTGCTGACGACCTACTTCACCGACCCGTCATTTGATGATAGTTACGTTGAGAGTCCATATCGTTGTGTGGACATTTCAGCAGGAGCATCGTCTGTTCACGGACATCTGGTACCGAGCAACCTCAAAGCTACCAGCGACCACCTGTTGATAGATAAGCAGGCATTCAACTGTCCTATCAGCTACCAGTTCGTTGATGAAAAGCGTATGTGGTATCAGCGCATGCCTGACCTCTTTGTTAACCTCACTAAGGGTTGGGAGGCTGTCAGCTTGCCATTCACCGCAGAACTGGTATCTACTCAGCAGAAGGGTGAGATAACTCACTTCTATAGCGGCAGCCGCACCATCGAGGGCAGCAGTGCTAAGATAGGTCACGAGTACTGGCTGCGTGGATATGAAGGTGGTGCTATAGATCCTGATAATGATAAGATCTTCAAGGCAACCTTCAACTATCCTGAAGCCGCAGGTGCCACCAAGAATGTTGACAACACCTTCCTCTGGGATTACTACTACAGTAAGAACACCCAGCAGGATGCTCATACTGATACCTACCAGACTTATTACCAGACAAGTCGTGAATTGCTACAATATCCATGGCTTGTTACGGGGAATTTTATAACTCTTTAGAAATCATTTTGTTACCTCGTCTTAAATGGTAATTAGGTAACGATTTAGAAACGAGCTGAATTACATATTCTGTCTCGTTATACACATTTCCAAAGAACGCTTCTTAGTGAGTGCAAAGTTAATCATTTATTCTGTTACCACCAAAGAAACGGGCAGAAACTTAACGTTTTTATAGGATTTTGTTACCAAATCTTTGGTTATTATATGTCTTTTAGTTACCAAATCCATTTTGGTAACGATTTCCTTTTTCTTACGATAGGTTTATTATCCGCCCACCATCCCCACGGCAGACTGCTTCGTTATTGGGCTGTCCTTTTATTGCCGTACCATACTCTTGGGACAAGCCGAAGAGAATGGTATGGCAATGGAGTGACGAGAAGACAGCACGCTAACTTCTCCCGATGTCACTCCTTCCAGACGACCTCAATGACGGCAGTCTGCCGTGGGGATAAAGGCGGATAGTGGAAAAGCAATCAGGCATACAACATTCTGTATTTCTCGCATCGTAGCGAGTACGACGGGACAAATACAGAGAGTTGTCTGCAATAAGGCAATCCCTGTCATTAGTGCGTCGGAATGGTGTCAAACATGGTTTGCCGGATCATCCCGATGCACCAATGCCTTTTGGTGATTGCTGTCCCTGCTTTTCTTTGTTCCTCTTCACACCTTTTTCTAATACTACAGACTTTTACACGTACATTATATTACTATTGCTTTTTTCGCCTATCCTTTTTGCAATAGTATAGTTCCTCCGCTTACACTTGTTCACTTAATCTTAATTTTTCAAGTTCCTCCAGTTGCCTCATGGCCGACGGCTTCGTCGTTGGTGCTATCCTTTTCTGCCATCCCATACTCTGGGGACGAGCCCCAGAGAATGACATGTCAGCGGATTGGCGAGAAGAAAGCCCAGCGAATACCTGCCTGAAAGTATTCGGGCAGACTCTTCCGCTTGGCTCACTTCTCCAGTTGCCACTCCTAAAAGGAGAGCACTCTGGTGACGGCTGTCGGCTATGAGGTTTAGGAGGAACTGAAGGAAAAGCATTCAGGCATACAACATTCTGTATTTCTCGCATCGTACATGTACGACGGGAAAAATACAGAGAGTTGTCTGCTGATAGGCAATCCCCACAAGAGTACGTCGGAAGTGCCAGACAGATGACAAGCATTTGTCCGTCCCTTCCGATGCACACTTGCTTCATGGGCTTGCCGTTCCTGCTTTTCTCTGTTCATTGTGTACAGCCAGTTTCCCTTCTTGAAGTATGTTCTTCTAAAACACATTCTTTAGCATCCAAAACTCTCGTTTTCTCAGGCATTGCCAGAAGGTGGGCAAGCCACTTGATTGCAATCCGACCCGTGAACCTTCGCAGGTATTTCAGTACGCCCGTTAGATACGTTCCCGTGGCAAAGGTAAACCCGCAGATTGGAATGGAAAGTTCAGACCACAAGGGTTTTCGGGAAAATCTCCACACCGCAAGGGGTAGTATTTTGCCGAAAAAACTTGCCGTATCCAATCTGCAACCTTTAATGAAGCCACAGGAACGAAACAAACGGCGATAGAAATACGCAAAAAAAAAACGAAGGATTCACGGAGTACGGATTAGTTCAGCAGGAACTCACTTCACAGCTCCTGAATCCGCAAAAAACAAAAGTTCTTGCTCTGGCAAGCGGCAAAGCCGAGCGGAACATCAAAAGCAGATTGAATATGTTTAAGTACGCCCTTCTCGACTATGTACCACAGCGTTACCTCCGTCGTGCATCATTCGACACACTGGAGAACGACCGCTTCATCCTCGACTTCAAGTCAGGCAGACGCTATGCGACCGACAAGGCTTCACGGCTCATCGGCAAGGCTCTCTCATTGATGGACTTGAAGGACACTGTGATAGTCTGCATCCCTGCAAGTTGCCAACGCACCTATACCCGCAGGTTCTGCAGTTTCTCTGCCAAGGTGTCCGCCCTATGTGGTGCAATAGACGGGTTCGAGCATATACAGATTATCGGAAAGCGAGAGAAGGTACACATTTGCGGAGAACATGCAGCCGAGGACAATGTGTGGATTGACGAGGATTTTTTCAAGGGCAAGCGCATCCTGCTCATTGACGACATCTGCACATCGGGCAGGACATCGGACGCATTCAAGGAGCGGATGGAATCGGCAGGGGCACACGTCAGAATGGCTATGTTCCTCGCCAAGACAAAGAACTATCGTAGAACAAACAATTATAAATACAACTGATTATGAACACAGCATTAAGACTGAGCATTAAGCAGTGGGCACCCGAAGACCGCCCCACCGAGAGATTACAGCGTTTAGGCGCAGAGTCACTGACAGATGCAGAACTACTTGCCATCCTCATTGGCAGCGGTACACAGCAGTACAGCGCAGTGGATATTGGCAACCAAGTGATGGGCAGGTTCAACCACAACCTCAACACATTGGGCAAGGCTCGTTTCGATGAAATACTCGACATCGAGGGAGTTGGCACACAGACCGCCTGCAAGATACTCGCAGCCGTAGAGTTGGGCAAGCGCAGACAGATAGCGACACCCGAACTGCATCCCGAAATGGGCACTGCCACCCGTATCTACAACCACATGTTACCCAAGATGCAAGACCTCGCAACGGAAGAGTTTCACATCCTGCTGATGAATAACAACTACAAACTTATCAAGACCGTGAAAATCAGCCAAGGAGGTATCACCGAGACAAGCGTGGATATTCGCATCATCATCCGTGAAGCCGTACTGAGCAATGCCACCATCCTTGCAGCCTGCCAC
>FLNY01004859.1_pt1 | contig 23354 bp, 20 predicted proteins | sample 1140381 | NCBI WGS metagenome assembly FLNY01 (sample SAMEA3878172, study PRJEB12797) | bioreactor metagenome | biome: Moose rumen | place: Sweden | collected 2011-10
AAGCCTTTTCTTAGATGTTTGATTTTCTGAAATATAACAAAATTTTATTTAAATATAACAAAAAATTATTGGCTCAAATTGCCGAAAATGGCTTTTCGTTTCATTACTTAGGGTAAGAGCGAGGAAAGGCTCGGATGGAGGTGATTTGTGGGGTCTTTAAAATTAAAAAATGTTTGTCTTGTCCTTGCGGCGGGACTCTTTCTGTTTGCCGCAAAGAGCAGGGCTGTCTCTCAGGAAGCCTTTGAATTCGTAGGACGCGACATTCAAGAAATTTTGTATGCCCTTTCGCTGTACTCAGGAATTTCCATTTCCTGTGATGATACTGTTTCTGGAAAGGCGGATTTCCGGGGAATGGGAGCGAGCTTTGACGAGAATTTTGACGCTTTTTTGCTTCAGAACCGCCTTTATGTTGAAAAATCTGATAACCGCTGGACTGTTTCAAGAATCAGGTTTCAGAAAAACAACAATCTTTATTCTCTTGATGCCTTTGATGTCACTCCTATGCAGCTTTTTGAAAAAACTGCAATTGAGACAGGCGTTTGTGTGACCTATGACTCACTTCCGGCTGTAAAAGTGAGCCTGCACGCTCCCTTTTGTAAGGCAGAGGAGCTTTTAAAGCGTATTTCAGGGCTTTGCATGGGATTTTCCCTTGAAAAGGACGGTGAAAAATCCTTTCATATTGCGCGCGCTGCATCTCAAAGTCAGAACGGGCTTAACGGAAAGTGCAATTTCGCAAAAATTGACGGAGTATGGTATGTGGATGTTCAGAATACGGCTCTTTCAAGTGCGCTGGAAAAGCTTTTTTCTCAGGCAGAAAAGCAGTTTTGTTTTGCCCTTTCAAATGAACAGAAAATTACGAGGGCTTCTTTTAAGGCAGAAAAACTTGACGAGGCTTTGTCTCTTCTTTGCATGCAGGCAGGCTCGGAATATCGCATTGAAAATGAAGTCTATTTCGTTCTTCCTTCTAAAAATAAAAATCTCTTTGCCCAAGGCGGGAAAATCTGGCGAAAATATGAGACAAAATTCATAAAAAACAGCCTTGCTATCTCTTTGCTTTTAAAACGATTTCCTGAAACTGAGTGCCTTGCGATAGACGACGGAAATAAATTCCTTTTTTTGGCGGGCGATGAAAAAACCGGAGAAATCCTTGACTTTATAAATGAGATTGACTTAAAAAATCCGACTCGACTCGTAAGGTTAAAGTATATTCGGACTGAGGAATTTATCTCTCATCTTCCGCCATTTCTTGAAAAATCTCAGATTTCTGACACAGGGCATGGCGACTCATTTTTCTTTCTCGGCTCAGAAGCTTCATATAACCGGCTTCTGGAGGAGCTGCCTCTTTTGGATAAGCCTGTTACGCGAGTCCGCTATGACCTTCTGATTATGCAGTATCAGAGCACAAAGGGAAGTGAGTGGACTCCCAAATTCAAGGCAGGGCGACTTTCTCTTGGAGCCTTGAATGACGGCTCTGTTACCCTCGGAAGCGTGATGAATTTGAACCTTGATGTCGTGGGGGCATTCGGCCTTCATTTTGCCGGAGAGCTTCAGGCGGCAATAACTGAGTCTAAAGCCAAGGTTTTTGCAGATACGACTTTAAATGGGGTGAGCGGAAAGCCTATCAATTTTCAGAACACAAACACTTATCGCTATAGGGACAACAATCTTGACCCTGAGACCGGTGAGCCGATTTATTCTGGTGTTACGAAGGAAATAGTCTCTGGATTAAAGCTTGAGGTCACCGGAACCGTTACGGGCGACGGAATGATTACGAGCAAAATAACCGCCAGCGTTTCAAGGCAGGGAACGGACTTGTCGACTACGACGGGAAATCCTCCTCCAACGAGCGAAAAAATCATAACGACGGAAGTTCGCGCAGCCTCCGGGGAGCCTGTGGTTTTGAGCGGATTGGTTCAGGAGGAAGAGAGCGAAAATGTTTCAAGGACACCCTTTTTATCCAGACTTCCTCTGATTGGCTCGCTTTTTAAGGCAAAGGAAAAATCCGTGGAAAAGACCGAACTTGTAATTTATCTTCTTCCCAGCGCGGAAATTTATGGAGTCAGTGAGCTTGATAAGAGCGTGGAAAAAGAAAAGTTTAAGGCAGAACTCCGGGCCTTTGTGGAGGAGATTATGGCTGGCGGAGCTGATTCTTCACCTGTGACTCAGAATGAAAAAGTGTGTGAGGGGGAGAGTGTATGAGCTGGAAATTTGACTTGTCGGTGAATTTTTCCCTTTTTAATGGGGCGGTCGTTCTTGAAGAAAAAGAGAATTTCGTAAAAATCGGGCTTTTGAGAATAGAAGATGAGAAAATCAAGACTAAACTCAGAAAATCGGTGAGGGCGTATTTCGGCGCAAAGGGGAAAAACTTTGGAAACGAGTGCTGCTTTTTCATTCCGATTGATGAAGAAAGGCTGAAATCTGAAATTTCACTTCGTTATGGTGAGAGTGAGCGGGAAAATGAGCGGGAGAATGATGCGAGCGAGGCCGTAATGCTTTTAGATACGCTTTTAAATCGGGCGGCAAAATCCGGGGCGACTGACATTCACATAGAAGAAAGACGGGTTCGTTTCAGGATTTCAGGGCTTCTTCAAGAGGTCTGTGAGCTTTCAGTTGAAAAAAGCCGTGAGCTTGTGCGGAGAATTAAGATTTTGTCAAACCTGAATGTGCTTGAGACAAGACGGGGACAGGACGGTCAGTTCGTTTTTTATGGAGAAGAGCAGGTTTTTGTCCGTGTCTCGTGCATTCCCTCGATTTCGAGCGCAGTTGCCTCAAAGTCTGAAAACGGAATGAGAAGTGAAAGCGTTGTCCTGCGTATTTTAAATGTGAGCAGAGTCCCCCTTTCAACAAAAGAACTTGGTTTTACGGACGAGCAGTGCGGAAAACTTGACAAAGCGATAAAAAGCGGTCAGGGCTTGATTTTAATTTGTGGCTCAACGGGAAGCGGAAAATCAACTACTGCGGCCTCTCTTTTAATGGAAATTCGGGAAAAATTCGGCGGGGAGAAAAAAATCATAACTATTGAAGACCCGCCGGAATATGTCCTTGATGGTGTGACTCAGATTCATGTTGACGAAGAAAATGGAATGAGTTTTTCGGATTCTCTGCGTTTTATTTTCAGGCAGGACCCTGATGTTATTTTTGTCGGTGAGATTCGTGACAGCCTTACTGCAAGAACTGTTCTGCAGGCCTCTCTTACAGGGCATTTGGTTTTGGCAACGGTTCACACCGCGGGAATCAGTGAGACAAAAATCAGAATGAAGGAGCTGGGCTGTGATTTTGAGGAATTTTCTTCGGTTTTAAAGGCTCTTATTTTTCAGCGGCTTGTTTGTGGAAATGACGGGGAAATTCATCTTGAGGCAGAGCTTGTGTGTGAGGAAGTGCTTTCGGACAGAGATTCTCAGGCTGAGCCTTGGAATGAAAGCACACTTCCATTGAGTGAAAAATCTCTTATGATGACACTCCCGCTTCTTACGGTCAGGGACAAGACCAAGGAGAAGAGGGCATGAAAGGAATTTTTGACTTTCTCTTTTACAAAAAGAGGCTGTATCTTTTCACAGAAAGATTATCTTTGCTCGTTTGCGGCGGAAATTCTTTACAAAAAGCTCTTTTCGTTATTTCCCGCATAAACGGCCGTGACATAAAAATCAATCATATAGGCTCATTTTTGCATAAATCGCTCTTGGAGGGAACAAAATTTTCCGTGGCGATGAGCCTTTCTCCGTTTTTGAAAGTGCCTGAATGGTATGTTTCCTTTATTTCCGTGGCAGAAGAATGTGGCCTTTTGTCTCCACTTCTTTTGTATCTTAAAAAACTTCTGGAGCATGAAAAATCTGCAAACGAAAAACTTTTTTCTGCCCTTATCTATCCGCTTCTTGTAGTGCTTCTGACTTTTCTTGCGGGTGCAGTGTCTGTTTTTTATTTTCTTCCGTCTTTTTCTGCCTTCTGGGACGGGGAAATTGAGGAACTTTTGCAGGAAGCAATAAAAACGATGATTTTTGCTGATTTTTTCCTGATTTTTGCTTTCGCCGCTATCGTGGTTTTTATGAAAAAAATCGTTTCCTGTTCTCCCTGCGTGAATGTTTTTCGGACAATCGCCTTCTTAAGTGAGAATTCTGTTCCGATTTTTCACTCTCTTTCCTGTTCTTTTGCCTTCTCAGGGAAAAACAAAAGGCTTTCCCTTGCGCTTCTTGAGATAAAAAACAGGCTTTTGGAGGGCGAGAATGTCGCTCAGTGTTTCGGGGAATGTTTTGTAAAATCAGGCTTTAAAAACGAAGGTCTTTTGCTCTCGGAAAATCTTGCCTTGTGCGAGCAGACAGGAAAAAGCGACGGCTTTGAGCGGACGGCTCTATTTTTGGAGACTGAAGCCGAAAGAAACGAGAAAATTTTTCTTTCCTGCCTTCAGCCACTGCTTCTTTTTCTAGCTGCCATTTATGTCACTTTGATTTTAAAAACGGCATTTTTGCCATATATCACAAATTTCGGAGGTCTGATTTGAAAATTATCACGCGAAAAAATTTCAGGAAAATCAAAAAAAAGAAGGATTCTGGCTTTACTTTCGTTGAGAGTCTGGCGGTTCTTGCGGTGACGGCGATTTTAACCAGTCAGATTGGAATTGCCAGCCATAAGATGATTCAGAAAGCCCGTGTTTCCAGCGCAAAAACTCAGATTGAGAGCCTAAAGCTTTCCCTGCAGAGCTATTTTGCAGACTGCGGCGCTTTTCCCACCGAGGAGCAGGGGCTTAACGCTTTGTGGGAGGAGCCTGTCCTTTATCCCCTTGCTGAAAACTGGAAGGGACCGTATACGGACAAAAAAATTACTGCAGACCCCTGGGGCAGTGATTATTTGTATGTGGTAAAAGACACTAGCCGGGGAGTTGACTTACCAAAGGGGCTTCCGTTTGGAATCATTTCGCTGGGAGCTGACAAAACAGAAGGAGGAGATGGAGATGACAAGGACATTCTTTCTTGGGAATGAAAGGCAAAAAAGACGACGGCGGGAGCTTGAGGCCGGATATGTAATTTTTGTTTCGGCTGGCCTTCTTTTTATTGTCTCAATTTTTTTTATTTCCCTTGCCGCTCTTTTCAGGACAAAAAGCTCTGCCCTGGAAAAAGAGCAGGAAGCCTTTTACAGGCAGCTTGAAGCAGAAAACGAGAAAATCCTGTCTGAATGGAAAAACTTGGAGTCGGAATGAAGCTGATTGAAGTCGCAATTCTTGTGCTTTTGCTTCCGCTTTTTGCAGAGATTGCTTTTTCTGCATGGAAGGCAGCGGACAGGGAATATCAAGGCTATCTTACGCATGTCAGCAATGTGTATAGCGAGCGCGAAATAGTAAGGAAGTTTAAGAAATTTTGCATAGACGGAGAGAAAATTCAAAAGGAGGAGGTGAGAATCGAAGAAAAAGCCTTTAAAGACGGAAAAACGCTTTTGAAGGCAACCTGGAATCAAATTGAAATTTATGGAATATCAACTGAGTAAGTCAATGACAGGAGAAAATTATGAAAAAAATTATTGTGAGTTCTAAGGATTATGAGCTTTACCGCTTTTTTATGCCCTGGAAATATCTTTTTGCCCATGAGGAAAATCGCTTTATTCTAGGCGAGCTTGAAAAACAGCATCCCCGCTTTTCGGCGACCTGCTGCTTTGACACTAAATACTCCCTCAAAAAAAAGCAGGTCTTGGCTGAGGTTGTGGTGATGGAAAAATCAAGCCTGGCCCGGTATAAAACAGGCGGCGGTGAGCTTTTTATTGAGGAGAACAAAAAACGGAGCGTTTTCTCTTCAAGGACGAAAATCTTTCGTACCCTGACTTTAATTCTTATCATTCTTTCGGGGATTTTGTCGTTCAGGATTGCGAAGACTGTTTTCTCTGAGCGGGAAAACACTGCCAGTGAACAGACAGAAAATCCTTTGATTGAAGATGAGGCGGTTGAAGAAGAAAAATTGCCTTCTGCGCAAAAACTGATTGATGAAATCTTTTCTTCGGTTTCGCTCCGTGCGGGAAAGGTCTCTTCATTTTCTTTTAGTGACGGCGGAAAATGCAAAATTTCGATTTACGGCTGTCACAGTGAGGATATCGCGAACGCAAAGTACTCAGTGGTCTCTTTTAAGGACAATGAGCCTTACTTTGATTTGGAGCTGCCCTTTGAGGCGGAGCGCTCAAAAAAAGCTTGTCTAAGCGAAGGCCCGGTTAACGAGAGCGGGGAAATTGCCCGCGTGCGAAAGGAATTGAAAAAACTTGGCTCGAAAATTGAGATGGAGAGAAACAGTGAAAATGAGGCGGAATTTTCTTTTTCGGTTGGCCGAAGCGTCTTGTATTCTGCATTAAAAATCTGTTCCGAAGCCACAATCTCCTTGGGCTTTAGCGAGAAAAAATTTTCTGTCAGCCAAGCCAAGGGAAACTGCCAGGTAAATGTCCTTCTTAAAAAAGGTGAAAAATCTGATTTTTCTGTAATGGCTTCTGTCGCAAAGTATGCCTATCTTTTTGGAAAGGAAGAGCAAAAGATTGTGGCAAAACAATCAAGGCTTTTTGAGCTTAATACTTCGAGAACTTTGTTAAATTCCATTGACTCTGAAATCGGGAAAATCAGAAGGGATGACGGCACTGTCTTAATCTGCTTCAGAAATAAGGACGGAAAAACGGAGTTAAAGGAGGCTGTCAATGAAAACTAAAAAAATAGCCCTGCGTTTTTTCCTTTCTTTTCCGATTTTTCTCATTCTGCTAGGCCTTAATTTTGCCTCCTGTGCTTCAACGAAATTCGAAGGGAAGGCGGCTTTGACGGGGCGTGTTTGTGACGAAAACGGAATCGGAGTTGCGAATTACTATGTGTCCCTTGGACTTGGGAACACGACTGTTACGAATGAAAGCGGTGTATTCGTCTTTAAGGATGTTGGCGCCGGTGAATATCATCTTACTGGTGGCGGCTACGGCTGGTGCGAAACTGACACGAAAGTTCTCTTTCTCGACAAAAAATCAATCGTTTGCCTTCAGGTTGAAAAGCTGGAGTCACTTTTCCCGAAAATCGAGAGCTTGCTTCGTGAGGAGAGATTTGATGAAGCAAAAAAAATCATTTCCAAGTCAAAGGAATATAACGAAAAAAATCCACTTTATCTTTTTTACAGGAATCTGATTTCTTATTGCGAAGCTCCCAGTGAGAAAAGAAAAAAATCAGTTCTGTCTTCTTTAGAAAAAATCTAAAAACGGAGGTTCTATGAAAAATAATAAATCAAAAATCGCTGGAAGCCTGTTCCTGCTTTTTGTCTCGCTGATTTCATTTTCCTGCTGTACGACAGAGGCTCTTTCCAGTCCATATCTGATTTCAAATCCTCATGTTGAGCTGGGAGAATATGAGAATGCCCATAATTTTGCCGGAATGTATTTTTCCTTTTACAACGGGAGCGACAAAAAAATAGAGAATTTTACCATCTCTTTCCTTCTTTACGACTCTGACGGAAACAACCCCTTTGTTGGCTCTAACTGCATTGTCTCAAAATGTGAGTGGCCTATACAAAGCGACTCCAGCATTGACTTCATTATAAATCTTGACCCTTACATTTCTGTTGTTCCGGACGAAGAATATCAGATTGACTATCTTTATGTCCGCCAAATCACTTATGAGGACGGAAGTGTCTGGAGAGATCCTTACGGAATGTACTGCGTGCGGGAGGCTGTCGAATGATAAAAAAAAAGTTTTTGATGTACTTTCAGCTCCTCTTGATTTTTACAATGCTTTCATGCGGAACGGACTTTACTACGGTCTCTTCGGGCGGAAAGTCTACGGTAGTTAATTCTTCAGAAAATGCTCAGGGCGAGTCGGATTCAACGGCGGGGGATGAAGCAGAAGCTGAGGAAAAGCCTGCCGATGATGACGACGACGACGATGATGAATCTGTTTATGAGGTTCTTGATGAGGAAGAGCCTGATGAAGTAAATGAAGAGCTTTTAAGAGAATGGACGATACTCGTTTACATGGCTGCGGACAATAATCTTGAAAGCGAGGCTATCACTGACTTTAATGAAATGGAGGCCGCTGATTTGTCAGAGGCAGTTACGGTTCTTGTGCTTCTTGACAGGGCTGAGGAATATGACGCTACGAATGGCGACTGGAGCGGGACAAGGCTCTATAAAGTCACAAAGGATGAGAATCAGAATAAGACTCTTATTTCAAGTGAGCGCCTCAGCTGCGACGAGCTGGCTCTTTCAAGTGAAAGTGAGAGTGAGCTTGATATGTCAAATCCCCATGTTTTAAGCGGTTTTGAGGCCTTTGCCAGGCGAGCTTATCCTGCGGAAAATTATGCCCTTGTAATCTGGGGGCATGGAAGCGGCTGGAGAAATGGAGCCGTTACGGAAGCGAGCCGTGCGGTCGCAATTGAATCATCTGCCGGAAGCTATATGAGCATTTCAGAGCTTCGTTCTGCAATTTCTGATGGTATGGGCAGTGACAGTCTTTCTATGGTTTGCTTTGACACTTGCTTTGGAATGTGCATAGAAACGGCCTATGAGCTGAGAGATTGCGCTTCATATATGCTCGGAACGCCGGCCCTTGAAAGCGGGAGCGGCTGGAACTACACGAAATTGCTCAGCTCTTTCAGTGACTCAGAGAGAGGCGAAACGGACTTAATAAATGCGATTTGTACTCAGTTTAAGGAGACTTACGAAAATTACTCTTACGCTTCGTTTTCTTGCGTCAATCTGTCAAAAATCGAGGCGGTCGTAAAGCTTTTTTCATCTTACTCAAAGACTCTGGCCTCTTCTATTTCGACTAAGGAAACTAGGGACGCCGTGTTTGAGATTTTCACTAAAAAGGCTGTCTCCTATTGTGCTACTGAATATCCCACAGATTTTTATGTGGATATAAAAAGCCTTTCTTCTTGCCTTGATTCCTACATAAGCGGAGATTCTCTCAGAAGTGCTTTGGATGAAGCCCTTGTTTGTGACTGGAGTGCTCTCGGAAATACTGCGACCCTTGGAGTCTTCTTCTGCGTTTACAAGACGGTGAATTTGATTTCATCCTCTCATCCGAGCTTATATATAAATGGCTCCAGGGACACTCTCCTGTCAAAATTCGTATCTGACTGCACGGGCTATGTTCCGACTTCAGATAATTCTGGAAGCCTTTTGGACAAATTGTTTTATACAAGTTTTTAATTATGGAAAACTCAGGAGTAATTATGGATAAGTTAAAGAAAATCATACTTGCTTTTTTTGTCTGTTTATTTGTTTTCGCTCCGGGATATTTTTTTGCCGATGATGATTTGGACGGAAACGATGACGGAAATACTGATTATGGCTATGGCTGGCAGGGAGATGACGGCGATGATGATGGCTCGAGCAGCAGCTATGGCTCTGATGATGGTGATGATGATGGTGATGACAGCGGTTATTCCGGACCTGATATATCTGACATGAATAACTGGACGGAAGATGACTGGAACGCTTTTTATGACTATCATCAAGAGGAAGAGGACGGCTGGGACGGTACGAGCGCGACTGCAGGACAGCAGGCGAACGACTGGCATTCAGATGACAGGGATCCTAATGCCGAAGACTTTGATTATGAAAATTACACGACGGTAATGGATGCGGACGGAAATATTGTTACTATTGGCCTTGAGGATGTAATGCAGGATGACGGCACAATCTCATTTACATATACGGGGCCGGGTTGTGATGACCCGGAGTTTAAGGCCGAAGTTGAGGCTCGAATAGCAGAATTCTTTGCTGATTCTGCAAAAATGCAGACCTATGAGGCTTTGTATGAGGCGATGTCAAATCTTATGGCAGCAAAGGCTGCCCTGGATGCGGCTAAGAAGGCGGGAGAAGATGCCGCAAAAATCGCCGAGCTTGAGGCTAAGGTTGAAAGCGCAAAAGCTGCCCTTGACGCAGTTTGTGAGCAGTATGGATACAGCTATTCTGTTTCGGGAAAGGGAAATTACGGGGCAATTTTAGACAAGGAGGGAAAGCCAATTATGAAGGTTGGCGACCCTGTCATTTTAGCGACCGGTGAATTCATTATCGAAGACATGGATTTGTGCTCCTACAGAAAAAATGCTGTTTTTGACATTCAGCGCCGCTATTCTTCAGATGAGGCCGGCAAAAATTACTCAAAATATGGCATTTTCGGTCAGGGCTGGTCATCGAACCTGGAGTCGAGGATTATCCGCGGATACAGCAGGGATTTTATAGAAGCTCTTCCAAACTGGCTTTCTTATATTGAGGAGCTTAAAGGTTACGAAGAAACTATGGCGGGCTATCTTGAAGAAGACACAGACTGCTCAGATATGTATGCTTCGATGCAGGAGCTTTTATCCACTGCAAGTGAAGAATATGAAAAAATTAAGTCTTATGCAGATAAAAGCGAAGAGGCGGCTGAAAGCAACAAATATGTCGGTTACGCAGTTTTGTCGGATTTTGTTCAGACTGTCGGGCTTGATGTTCTCTTTTATGTTCAGGATAACGGCGGAATGATTGTATTCAATAGGAATGATGACGGCTCTTACTCCCTTCATCCTTCTTATTCTTCAATGCAGGTTTCCCTTTCTGACTATGACGAAGGCTTTTGTGTCTCCTATGATGCTTATGGGGCAAAAAGATATTATTCAAAATACGGGCTTCCAGAAAAATACACCTTTAAGGACGGCGGAAAAATTGAGTTTTTTTATGATTCAGGCATGCGCTTAAGCTATATCACTCTAGACGGCAAAAAATCACTGAGCTTCACTTGGAACGGAGAAAGGCTTGCTTCTGTGACGGAAGTCGCAACAGGAAGAAAAATTACCTATGCCTACGAAAATCAGCTCTTGTCGCTTGTAACCGATTATGAAGGAAATGTAAAAAAATTCTCCTATGCTTCAGACGGATATATGGAAAAGCAGATAAAAGCCGACGGAAGCTACATTTCATTTGAATTTCGGGAAATTGACGGAAAAAAAAGATGCACAAGAACCACTAACGAAGAGGGAAAATCTGAATATTTTGATTATGACACTGAAAACAGAAAAATGACCTACACTGATTATGACGGAAAGGTTTCTCTCTATCGCTATGACAGCAGGGGACGCACGATTTCCGAGGAAAAAAGTGACGGTTCTTTCACTTACTACGAGTATGATGAGGAGAATCGGCTGATATGCAAAAGCTCAAATTTTGACCGAATAACTTTTTCCTACGATTCAAATGGAAATATGACGGAAAAAACTCACTCTGACGGAAGGAGCGAAAAGTGGACTTACTCTAACGGACTTCTCTCGTCATTCACCGACAGGGACGGCTTTAAGCAAAGCTATTTCTACGATTCTCAGGCCCTTATGACTGACATTTACTGCTCTTCAAGCCTTCTTTATCATTTTGAATACGATTCGGACAAGAAGCTCTCTTCAACGACAGATTGCACTGGAAACAAAACCACAATAAAATACGACTCAAATGGAAATGTTACTGAAAAATCGGTGTTCGCTCCTGGCTCTGCAAAAGCTTCCCTGACAGAAAAATGGACTTATGACTCGGAAAACAGGCCAAGTTCATACACAGATGGCTTGGGAAGAAAAACGACTTACTCTTACGGACCTCACACAAGAAAGACCGTGACAAGCGAAGGACTCATAACAGAAGAAATTTACTCCGCTCGAAAGCTCCTTCTTTCACGCACTCTCACGGACTCAAAAACAGGAGAGAGCAGGACAATTTCCTATGAGTACGACAAAAACAGAAACTGTAGGGCCCAATACATTTCTGGAATCGACTCAAAGGGAAAGAAAATCGAAAAGACCAAGCTTTATTCGTTTGATTACACTGACGGAGGCGAAATTTCAAGACTAATCGAATACGATGTTTTCTCGCTAAAATCAGAGAACTGGGCGACTCTTTTTTCTTATTTTTCTGACGGAAGTCTGTCTTCTTCAAACTCAGGATTTTACTCAGATGCTCTTTATGATTCAAAAACAGTCTGCTACTCGCAAAAAATTGAAAATGAAAGGCAGATTTCCCAAATAAAAAATGAAGACGGCAGAAGCCAGACTCAGAGCTTTGACGGGGAAGGCAGGCTTTTGTCAGTAAGTGAAAAGGGAAAATCAAAAATAGAGCGGGAATATTCACCGGCTGGCAGACTTCTTCGTTCAAAGTCAGGAAAATCCGGTTTTCTGGAATACTCTTATGATGAATTTGGCACTTTAAGCGGAAAGAGGGAGGCCGGAGGGACACTTTCTGCTTTTGACAAGACAGAATTCTACGCTGACGGACGAAAAAAATCTTATACTGACAGAAACGAAAATCTTACGACTTATTTTTATGATGAATGTAAGAATCTCGTAAAAATAGAGGACTCTAAAGGCACAATCGAAAAATCCTATGATTTGGCGGGAAGGCTTATTTCTGAAAAAATCAAAAATAAAGCCGGAAAAATCATAAAATCTGAAGCCTGGTCTTACGGAGCCCGGACAGTCACATATATTTTGGGCGGGAAATATTCAAAAACATACTTTTTTAATGCATTCGGAGAAATTACAGGAATAACTGACGGAATGGGAAACTCAAAAACCTTTGAGTATGACATTCTTGGGCGGAAAACAAGTGAAAAAGACCAGTACGGCTATGTGACAAATTATTTCTACAATGGGCGGGGGCAGGTCACAAAGATTGTTTTTCCGAACGGCTCTTTCCTTTCGTACGAATACGATTCCCTTTCAAACTGCACGAGTGCCAGCGATGGTGATGGCCTTCTCTGGAAAAAAAACTATGACGCAAGCTCACGGGTAAAATCTTATTCTGCACGGCCTTTTACTTTTACGGAATATTACGAGTATGATGAGTTTGACAAAATCATTTCTAGCTCTAAAAATTATGTGGCGACTCGAAAAAATTCCCTTTCTGACGACGGGAAATCCGGGATGATGTGTGACGCTAGGGGAAAGAACAATTTCTTCTCTTACGACGGATTTTCCAGGCTTCAAAAATGGACTGACTCACTGGGAAAAACAAGCGAGAATGTATACAAGGGTGACGGTTCAATTTCGCTGATAAGGGATTTTTCAGGGCAGACAAAAAAATATTCTTACTCTTCGGACGGCCTTTCATTCAAAATAGATTATTCCGACGGAGATTTTGTTTACTATGAGTATGATGCGGCCGGAAATTTAATTCATGCTAAGAATTCTGTTTCTGATTTTACCTTCTATTACGATGAAGGAAGCTCATTGATTTTACAAAGGGATGAAAATGAAGGCAGTAAAATTACCTATGAATACGATTCAGCGAAAAATCTCGTAAAAATGACTGGCGACGAAAGGGTAATCTCATACACTTACGGAAAAAAAGGAGAGCTTCTTTCGATTTCGGACGAGCTTTTAAATGAAAGCTCTCTTTTGTCACTCAGAGTTCGCTTTGTTTATGACTCAATGGGAAATGAAACCCTGCGTGTCTTTGACAGCGGAGAAAGCGTAAAATCCTCTTATGACAATTCTGGCCGTCTTATTTTGCAGCTCGCTTATGACTCTGCAATGAACCTGGTTTTTGTTGACGGCTCAGTTTACGATGAAGGTGGCAGAAAAATCTACTCGCTTAACTCTGATTTTACAGTTACTGCATATTCCTACGATGAATTCGGCAGGCTGTCAGAGGCTTCATATCCTTATTCAGATGAAAGGGCTTTCAAAATGAAGGAGCTTGTTTCTGACTCAGGCTTGCATTATCTTGAAAATTTCGTCACCCTTGAAAATTTGTCACTTCCTTCTGCAGATTACGAAAAACTCTCAGCACTTTGCTCTTCAATTGGCTTTGGAACTTTTCAAATTCCTGCGATGGAGACGATTTTAAAAGAAAAGTTCGTTTATGATGAAAATGACAATATCGTAAAGCGAATAAATCCTTACAATACAATAAATTATTCCTATGACTCGGAGAATCGCCTTAAATCCTGGGGAAATGGCTGCTTTTGTGAATATGATGACAATGGCAATCTGACGCAGCGTAAGTCTCTTTATTCTGATATTTTCTATGAATATAACGGAATAAACCGTGTAAAATCTGTTTCTGGAATCGATTATATTAATGATGAGGTATTCTCACGAAAAAACACTTATGACGCTTTAGGCCGGAAAAATTATTCCTATAAATCGGAAAGCGGCTCCGTAAAAACAAGCTACATCGGCTTTTCAACGCAGGTTTTTGAAAGTAAAAAGACATTTTCACTTCATACAGAAGATTCTTCTTCGACAGCTTCCTCAAAATCGAGGACGACAGCCCTTTCTTCCTCACATACAGGCCGTTATGTCTTTATTTCTGATGAAACTGGTGAATCTGACGGCCTCTCTTCTTCCGATTCTTACGAGGAAAGTCCGCATAAAATTTGCCCCCTTTACGGTCATGACGGAAAAGCTCTCTCTTATTTTTCAAAGGGGACGATAAGCGCCGAAAACCGCTCGATTCTTATGAGCGACAAGACTCTCAGCGTAAGGGCTGAACTCTCGACTGCCAGGGGAAATTCCTTTTATGATTATGACTCATTCGGAAATCCTGTCTCTTTTCCTGCCCAATTTGCTTTTGTTGGAAAAAATTTTGACGAAAAAACTCATCTCTATGATTTTGGTTTCCGTGATTATGAAAGCCAAAATGCCCGCTTTTTGACAGTTGACCCGATTCACGACGGAAATAATTGGTATTCATATTGTTCTGGAAACCCGATTGAATTTGTCGATAAAAACGGGCTTTATGCACTGAAAACCGAAGAGCAGTATATGCAGGATATGAAGGATGTTTATTTGGGAAATTCAGATTCGATCTGGGCGGTTAATGAAGGTTGCCTTGTGACTGCCATTGCAGAAGCTTTGTGTGCTTTTGCAGGAAATGATTCGTACGTAAATTCTTACATAAATTCTTGCAAAGAATGTTTTAACGGTGAGTATATTAATTGGACTGCTATAGAAACGGAATTCGGTCTTCATCATGAAACTGTTTTTACAGCCGCAGGAAATGTCTCAAGCAAATCAACTGTCTCTGTAACTTCAATGTATCAATCAATCTGTGAAAAAAATGAAAATTTTGGCTATAAACTTAGTGTGGACCAAAAAGATTGTGATCCAGATATTGCCGCAATTGAAGCTGTTCTTGATATAATTGCAAAATCTGATGAAGCGACTGTTGTTATTGCACAAGTGTGCTACGATATCGGAGCACATGAAAAGAACAGCGGAGCTGGCCTTCATTTCGTAGGAATTTCGACAGAAGTCGTAAACATAAACGGAACTAAGGCTGTTGCAGTAACAGCAACTTCAATGTCAGATAAAGCATCGAATTTTGGAGGAAAAAGGGCCGCTTCAAGTTGGTTTCTTTATGGTGGCAAGGTCTATGTTCCATTGTCCCGAGTCAATCGCATAGATACCATTACAAAACCAGACTGATATTTACAATAGAATATGTGATTTTTACGATAAAGAATAAGTGTATCGCTCTTGACCCGACAATCTTAAAATGCTAGAATTTTGTTAACATAATACAACTTTTTAGGATTTTAATATGCATTTGCCTTCAGAAATTATCAAACTTTATTCTTTAATGGGTTCTACAAAAGTAGAACAGCCGGTTTTTAAAACCTTTATCCTTGGAATCTTCGCCGGAGCATTCATCGCTCTCGGCGGACTTGGAAGCCAGATTGTTTCATGCGGGGTTGTTCCTGTTGCTTTGGGACGGGTCATGAGCGGTTTAATCTTTCCGATTGGACTTGCAATGGTAATTATTGCAGGCGGCGAGCTTTTTACTGGCAACTGCCTGCTTTTTATACCTGTCCTTGACAAACAAATTCCATGGACTGATTTTGTAAAAAATCTTGTCATCGTCTATCTTGGAAATTTAGTCGGCAGCTTTTTAATTGCCGCTTTCGCAAATTTTGGGCATGTCCTTTCTCTTTACGAGGGTGAGTTGGTCCGAACTGTAGTAAATACGGCGTCTGTAAAGGCCAACATACCTTTTATGGACGGCTTCATCAAAGGCATTCTCTGTAATGTTTTGGTTTGTATCGCTGTTTGGGCAAGTTACGCCGCCGAAGAGTTGAGCGGAAGAATCATCGCGCTTTATTTGCCAATTTACCTTTTTGTAGCGTGTGGCTTTGAGCACTGTGTCGCAAATATGTACTTCATTCCGGCAGGTATGCTCGCTCAATATGTTTATGGCTGGCCCGGACACATTTCAATTCTCGGATTCTTGTGGAATTTGCTTCCTGTTACGCTTGGAAATTTAGTTGGTGGCTCGCTTTTTGTTGGTGGCGGCTATTATCTTGCCTATTTAAAGAGTGTTCGTGGATACGAAGATGACTAATACTGAAAATACAGAAAAATATATTCGCCCGACTTGGGATGAATATTTTATGGAGGTTGCCCGCACCGTCGCTAAAAGGGCAACCTGTGACCGTGGCCGAAGTGGCTGCGTAATTGCACGGGATAATCAGATTTTGGTTACAGGCTATGTGGGAAGTCCTGCGGGGCTTCCTCATTGTGATGAAGTCGGTCACCTGCTGAAAAAAATGCTCCACTCAGACGGAAACATAAGCCAGCACTGTGTTCGTACTGTTCACGCCGAGCAAAACGCAATCTGTCAGGCGGCAAAGCGGGGAATTCCTATTGACGGTGCCACCGTTTACTGCAAGATGACACCCTGCCGAACCTGCGCAATGCTTATCATCAACTGCGGAATAAAACGGGTTGTTTGCGAAAAGCACTATCATGACGAGGCTGACAGCCTTGAAATGTTCAAGGAAGTCGGCATCAAAATCGAACATCTCGAGGATGAGGTTCAGAAATACGCCGAAATGTAGGCTCTTGCTTTACTGTCTGCTTCAAAAACATCTTTCAAATCTCTTGGAGGTTTTGACCAGTCAAAGCCTTCAAGGACTTTTTTTACCATTTCACCAATCTCTAAAAATCCGATTCTTCCGTCAATAAAGGCTTGTACTGCAATTTCATTTGCCGCATTGTAGGCGATAGGGTAGCTTCCGCTTTTTTCTGCCGCCATAAAAGCAAGGGCGAGCATGGGAAAGTCATCCATACGCGGCTTTTCAAAAGTCAGTGTTCTTTTTCCGTCAGGCGTATCAGTCAGGTCAAAGGGCTTCATAAAGCTTTCCTTTACATCTGGCCAGTCCAAAGCCTGTAGAATCGGGTGCTTCATATCAGGCTCGCTAAACTGACCGTAAACAATTCCGTCCTTTGTTCTGACAAGAGAATGAATCACGCTCTGCGGGTGAACCACAACCTGTACTTGACTTGCCTTTACATCAAAAAGCCGGACAGCCTCAATCACTTCAAGCCCTTTGTTTCCCAGCGTTGCCGAGTCAATCGTAATCTTAACTCCCATGTTCCAAGTCGGATGCTTTAGTGCGTCAGCGACAGTAACATCAGCGAGCTTTTCTCTTGGAAATGTCCTGAAAGGTCCGCCACTTGCCGTGATGACAATTTTCTCGATATTCTCTTTTTTGCACTGGTTTACGAGCGTAAAAATAGCGGAGTGCTCGCTATCTACAGGAAGAATCCTTGAACCGCTTTTTTTTGCTTTCTCGAACATTAAAGGGCCTGCCATAACGACCGTTTCCTTGTTCGCAAGAGCCAAATCCCTTCCCGAATCAAGAACAGCCATACTCGGCTCCAGTCCGGCGCTTCCTGCAATTCCGTTTACGACAATGTCAGGCTTTGTTTTTTCGATAAGGCTTTTGATTCCATCAATACCTTCAAGGGAAGTGAGTGAGGTAGGGCAGGAAAACTCTTTTCCGAGAGCTTCAAGCTCTTTCTTTTTTGAATTCGCCGTAAGAGCGCAGCAAGTGAATCTGTCGCGCTGATTTCTTAAAATGTCTGTGGTACTTTTCCCAATTGAGCCTGTAGCGCCCAAAACTAAAATCTTTTTCATTTCCTAAAACAAAAAGTTAACGCCAAAATAATAAACGGGGGCGACGAACAAAAGACTGTCCAAAGAGTCAAGAACGCCTCCTCGACCAGGAACTATTGACCCTGAATCTTTTATTTCTACCGAACGCTTGATTACGCTTTCAAGCAAATCACCGATAATTGCGACAAATGCGATAAAGAACGAAAGAATTAAGATTTTTAGAAGAGAGCCTGTAAAAACCTCCGGAAACAAATAGTGAGCGGCTGCTCCGGTTGCCATCGTTCCTGCAAAGCCTCCTATAAAGCCGGCGATTGATTTGTTGGGACTTGCCTTTATAAAGCCCTTGTTGTTTTTTCCCAGCAAGACTCCAAAAAACCATGCGACCGAATCACACATGCAGACCATCAAAACAAAAAAAGCGATGAATTCCCGCGAATGTTCATGTATTGTCATTCTCGTAATAAAGCTTACGAGGTAGCCGCAGTACAAAATCGTAAATGTTGAGGTTAAAAGGTGCGATACTGAGTTCTCAAAGTTTTTTGCAGACAGAACCTCGAAAGCCATGCATAGGAGAACCATAAAAATGAATGAGTAATCGATGAACGAAACATTCTGCTCAAAGAAAGCGACCAAAGCGCAGACAAAAACAGGAGCTACAGTCGCTATAAGAACTAATGGACGGCTTTGAAGCGAGAATTTAGCAGAAAAAAGCTTATAAAGCTCGTTTGCGCCAAGTAAAGAACCTGCAAAGGCAAGTAAATGCAGGGCAATATGATGATACTGATTAAAATAAATGAGAGCGATAACTAGCGGAAGCCCGACAAAAAAAACAAGCAACCTCGCCAAAACTTTATTCATAAAATCCCCAATTCTGTCATTTTAAAGATTTCTGTATGTTATTATCGGCCATCCTGACCCGATAATCTTTTATTGATTCGGAACAGCTCCGAACCGTCTGTTTCTCTGTTGAAATTTTTCTATGTCCGCAAAGAATTCATCTTCATTGTAATCTGGCCAGAGAGTGTCGGTAAAGACAAACTCTGCATAGGCACACTGCCACAAAAGAAAATTGCTAAGCCTTTCTTCTCCGCCAGTCCGTATCATCAAATCGACAGGGGGAAGGGCAGGAATATCAAGATTTTTTGTGATTACTTCTTCAGTTATATTTTCGGCAGAAACACCGTCTTTTATCAATTTTTTGACTGCCCGGGTAATTTCGTCTCGGCTGCCGTAATTTATTGCAAGTACGCAAGTTGTTCCCGTAAAGTGCTCAGTGTCTTTTTTTGCATTTATGATTTCTGCTCTGACATCTTCTGGAAGGGCAGATAAATCGCCTATATGTTCGACTTTTATTCCGTTTTTTTTGTAAAATTCAAATTCAGCGCGTAAATGTCCTTTTATAAGACCCATTAAATATCCGACTTCTTCTTGAGCGCGCTTCCAATTTTCGGTTGAGAAAGTGTAGAGAGTTATATATTTTATTCCGAGTGCACTTGCGGCTGCGACAATCTTCTTTGCGGAGGTTAATCCTTCCTTATGCCCAGCCGTTCGTGGTAAGCCTCGTTTTTTTGCCCAACGGCCGTTCCCGTCCATAATGATTGCAACATGACAAGGAAGACCTCTGGCAATAATTTCTTGTGTAGTCATATTTTGAAAATATTTGACGCAGATTTACGCTTTGCGTTAACCGGCGTCAAATAATTAAGCGTCTTTATGCCTTTACGCCATAATCTCCTTTTCTTTTGCGTCGCACAAGCCTTGAATGTCTGCGATATATTTATCGGTGAGCTTCTGAAGGTCGTCAGTCTCTTTTTTGAGCTGGTCTTCTGTAATTTCACCGGCTTTCTGCTGCTTTTTAAGATCGTCGTTACCGTCACGGCGAATGTTTCGGATTGTTGTCTTGTAGTTTTCGCCTACAGATTTTGCCTGCTTGCAAAGCTCCTTTCGGCGGTCAGCTGTGAGGGCTGGGATTGCAATGCGGATAACCTTTCCGTCGTTTGAAGGGTTCAAGCCTAAATCTGCGACAAGAATTGCTTTTTCGATTTCTGTAATTAAGGATTTGTCAAAGGGAGAGATGACGACTGAGCGAGCCTCTGGAATTGAAATTTGAGCTACCTGTGAAAGTGGTGATTTTGCTCCATAATAATCGACCCGAACCTTATCAAAAAGGGATGCAGAAGCCCGTCCTGTCCGGATTGTGTTCAATTCATTTTTGAGACCTTCGATAGTCTTGTCCATCTTGGATTTTGCGTCAAATGCCATATTTTCCTCCGCTTTGCCATATTTTAAGAAATATTAAACGCAGACTATCGCAGATAGACACAGAAGTTTATTTTATCTTATCTGTGTTTATCTGTTTTATCTGCGCCAAAAAATAGATTATTTTATTTTCCGAGAACGAAGAGTGCAATTTTTCCGAATGAAAGCTTTGCACCTGCTGCTTTTGCAACTTCCTCGAGTTTTTTTCCCACAGTTGCCTTGTCGTCTTTTACGAAAGTCTGGTCTACGAAACAGATTTCTGCCAAGTGCTTGTTGATTTTGCCCTGCAAAATGCCAGCCTTAACATTCTCTGGTTTTGAAGCCATTTTTTCGTCCTGAGCCATCTGAGCCTGGAAAATTTCTTTCTGCTCATTGATGTAGCTTTCTGGAACATCAGCTCTTGTGTTGTAAGCCGGAGTGAAAGCTGCCAAGTGCAAGCAGCAGTCCTTTGCGAAAGTCTTGACATCGTCTGATGTAGAACCTTCAACTACAACAACAGCTCCTGTTTTGTTGTCTCCGTGAACATAAGTTCCAGCGACTGCGTTTGAAGAAAGCTCGATGTATTCAGCGCGGCGAACTGCCATATTCTCGCGGAATTTGATGGCGATTCCGTCAATGAGAGCTTTGTGCTCGTCAGTGACTTTGCTTTTTCCGTTTTTGAGTGTGATTTCTGCTGCTTTGTTAGCTACAGCGACGAAATCGTCGTTATTTGCAACGAAGTCTGTTTCACAAGTGACTTCGACCATAGCGATTTTGTTTCCGTCCTGTTTGATTACGATACGGCCTTCGCCAGTTGCTCTGTCAGAGCGTTTTTCCATTGCGGCAAGACCCTTTTCTTTGAGGATTTTTTCTGCAGCGGCAAGGTCGCCGTTTGCTTCAGCGAGAGCCTTTTTGCATTCGAGCATACCGGCTCCTGTATTTTCTCTCAAAGTCTTTATATCAGCTGCTGTAATAGCCATAATTTGCTCCAAGTATAACCACGAATCTCACAAATTAACATTAATCAGGTATTTATGATTCGTGAAAATAAGTGAAATTTGTGGTTTTAAAATTTATTTGATTTTTGACTCGTCGACTTCTGTGATGTCGTCTTCTTCGTCGTCCTCATCCTCATCCTTTCTCATATCTTCTTCAGTAGGAGTGTAGTTTGAGTAGTCAACGATTTCTTCGTCATCTTTCTTTGTAGAAGCGTCAGTAACAACATCGTCCTCGTCACCGAGAGTTTCGATGATTTTGAGTCCTTCCTCATTGTTAGCTTCTACGACTGCGTTAGCGATGATAGAAGTGAAGAGTGAGATAGCACGGATAGCGTCGTCGTTACCAGGAATTGGGTAAGCAATTCCCTCTGGGTTACAGTTTGTGTCAACTACAGCGACAACCGGAATTCCCATTCGGCGAGCTTCTGCAACTGCAATCTGCTCTTTGTGTGTGTCGATGATGAAGATGATTCCAGGAAGCTCTTTCATATCTTTGATACCGCCCAAGTTTTTCTCGAGCTTGGCTTTTTCTTTCTGGAGATTTGCGACTTCTTTTTTTGTGAGATTGTCGAAAGTTCCGTCAACCTCCATCTTTTCAATTTTCTTGAGTCTAAGAAGTGATTTTTTGATTGTAGAGAAGTTTGTAAGCATACCACCAAGCCAGCGGTTGTTTACATAGTACATTCCGCAGCGCTCTGCTTCTTTAGCGATTGCCTGCTGAGCCTGCTTTTTAGTTCCAACGAAAAGAACTGATTTGTTAGAAGCAACTACCTTGCGAACTGCCTCGTAGCTGTCTTTGATTGCAGCGATTGTTTTCTGCAAGTCGATAATATGGATACCGTTTCGTTCCGCGAAGATGTATTTCTTCATGCGCGGATCCCATCTTTTGACCTGATGACCAAAGTGTACACCAGATTCAAGCAAACTCTTCATGGTTACTACTGCCATTGAGTTTCTCCTTCACCGGAAATTCAACTGAATTGTTTGAATTCCACCGTCTCTGTTTCTCGTGTCGCTGAAAGCGACCGGATGATTACGAGCAAAACTTCCGGCCAACAGCCTTTCATAAAGCCCGACAAAATATTTCTTTTGATTCTATTCAAGAATCGAATAATTTTGTTCTTTTAACATATCATAAAGATCGAAGATAGGCAAGCCCACGACATTTGAGTTGGTTCCTTCGATTTTTTTGATGAAGCAAGAGGCCAGCCCCTGAATCCTGTAGCCGCCTGCAGCTCCGTGCCAGTCTCCTGTTTCGACATACCATTCAATTTCTTCGTCAGTCATTGGAGCGAAGGTGACATTGGTGATGACCGTTCTGCTGCTTGCGTACATTAAGTCGCCATTGAATAAGGCAATGCCTGTGATGACTTGGTGAGTCTTTCCCTGAAAATCCTTCATAAATTTTGTGGCTTCGATGTTGTCCTGGGGCTTTCCGTACAATTTTCCGTCCAAAAGAATCATTGTGTCTGCGCCCAAAATCCACGGAATCTCATGTCCCTGAGGGTAGGTTCTTGCTACTGCGTCAACCTTTCGGTTTGCTAAAAATTCAGGAACTTGCTCCAGTTTTATGTCAGATGGGTAGTCTTCTTCAAAATTAGATACCTTTACTTGAAAAGGGATATTTAATAATTTTAAAATTTCTTGTCTGCGAGGAGAAGAAGAAGCAAGAATAATCGGTTTCATTACAAATCCTCCAAAAACTTTTTGACTTACATTGTTTATTATATTGTAATTTTAAGAAAAATTCAATAAAAATGAAAGAAAATGCACAAAAAAAGCGGAATCAAAAACTGACCCCGCTGATTGCTTGATTTTTTATGTGAACAAAAGAAAACTGTTATTTAGCATCCTTGTTCTTGTTGTTGGAATTGCTTTTTCCTGACTGGAGAGTCTTAAGAAGGGCAAGTGCTCTGTCTCGTACAGGCTTTACATAGTGATAATTTGTAGCAATCTGACCAACTGACTGAATCATTGCGCCCTTGTCTTCGACTGAATCGGCGATTTTTTCGTAAGCGATAAGAACCTCGAGTGCGAGAGAGCTGGTTGGGTTTAATACAGCGTTCTTTTTGTTTGCCCATGCGATTGTGTTTACTACATCATCGTTTGTGTTCATGCCGATTTCACCGAGTGAGCGGACAGCTGCCGTAATAACCATTGGCTCGTTGTCTGCCAGGGCAATGTTCTTGAGAGTTGTTTTTGACTCTTCAGTAGCGACCTTTCCGATTAAGTCACAAGCCTTTTCGCGAATGTCAGGAT
>FLNY01005024.1_pt1 | contig 23318 bp, 11 predicted proteins | sample 1140381 | NCBI WGS metagenome assembly FLNY01 (sample SAMEA3878172, study PRJEB12797) | bioreactor metagenome | biome: Moose rumen | place: Sweden | collected 2011-10
TGAACCTTGAACCATTCACTCGTTGCCGGGGTTCGGAAGTTTCAGAGATTGTAAGGTGTGCATGACATTTTGGTGGAAAAATATCGTTCTGCTGAGATTTTTCTTCATTTTTCTGGAGTATCGTGCCCATGATTTCTTTGAAAAGTGTATTTTTGCAGTACCAGAATTCTTTGAAAAGTGTATTTTTCTGAGGTCAAAATCCTTTGAAAAGTGTATTTTTCATAGGCCGAAATCCTTTGAAAAGTGTATTTTCGGGATAATGTTCATTCAAAAACAGTGATATGCTTTACAGAAAGATTACTTCATATCTGGAAGACTATCTGAGGTCTGACACAGACAAAATCCTGGTGTTGGGGGGTGCCCGACAGATTGGCAAATCATTCAGCATCCGGGAAGCCGGGAAACGGCTGTTTAAGAATTTTATAGAAATCAATTTCGTGGAGGATGACGCGGGCGAACAACTCTTCCGCAACATCCATCGCAAAGAGGATTTCTACTTGACTCTCAGTATGGTTGCCGGGGGCAAGTTGTCCGACAGACATGACACACTGGTCTTTCTGGATGAGATACAACACTATCCGCAATACCTGACCCTATTGAAGTTTCTGCGAGAAGACGGCCGTTACAGATATGTGGCGAGCGGAAGTTTGTTGGGCATCACGCTGCAAGACACAACCTCCATCCCTGTGGGGAGCATCATCATAAAAGAGATGTTCCCGCTCGATTTTGAAGAATTCCTCATCGCCAACGGATTTGACACAACAGCTGTCGATGCACTGCGCGTTGCATACGAAAACCGGCAGAGCCTGACGGAGGAACATCATAACCGTATGATGAACCTTTTCAGACGCTATCTGCTGGTGGGAGGAATGCCGGAGGCTGTTAACACCTACCTCAGCACACACAATATAGTACGTGTCAGAGAGATACAGAACGGCATCCGCAGCCTCTATGCCGATGATGCGGCCAAGTATGAGAAAGAGCATGGCAAGAAACTGCTGTTGCGCCGAATCTACGAGATGATACCTTCGCAAATGGAAAACAAGAAGAAACGCATCATAGCCCAGGAGATTCAAGGCAGAAAAGGCGACCGGTTTGTACGCTACGGCGCAGAATTCGAATACTTGGTTTCTTCGGGCATAGCGCTCGCTGTGCATGCCATATCCAACCCTCACTTCCCGCTGGGCGAATCCTTGCAAAAGAACCTTCTGAAGCTCTACATGAACGATGTAGGGCTTCTGACAGGGCTTCTTTACCACAACAACATACGGCCTGTCTTGGAAGATGTGCACAGCATCAATCTCGGCTCCGTCTATGAAAGCGCGGTGGCTCAAGAACTGCGCGCTCACGGACACAAGCTTTTCTACTACGACAACCGCAAGCTGGGTGAAGTTGACTACTTGATTGACGATTACAAGAACTTGAGTGCTCTTCCCTTGGAGGTTAAGTCCGGAAAGGACTACACCATCCACAGTGCACTGGATAATCTGCTGAAAATTCCGGATTATAATATCCAATCCGGCATCGTGGTTTCCAACAACCGCACATGCCGTCAAGAGGGCAATATCCTGTACATGCCCGTCTATTGTGTGATGTTCATGACAGCCGATGCTTCAAACACCGACGAGGAGGAATATATCTTCTGAGGTTGACCCCGTCGGAATCAAATAACATAGCACAGGGGCTTGCCCCTGTGTGAATGACCGTCGCCGTGTGAATTGCCCCTACCGAACTGAATCCCGTTGAATTTCAATCTCAACTTTTATGACCTGGCACTTTCTTCCTTGATTTCGTTGCATTTGAATACTTTTTTTGTTTCACGTTGTTGCAGATGTCGGAAAAAGAACGTATCTTTGCCTTCGAAAAAACGAACGGACAACACATGTACGCGTTCGCAACACACCGAATTGTAAACATTTCAAAATATAAACGACAACGGTATGAAGAAAGTATTTCTGACATTGATGCTTGCCGGTGCGGCAATGGCGGCACAGGCTGCCGAGCAGTTTGTGACGTTTGCCAAAGGCGGGAATGCCGACTTTGCAGTGGCCGCTGATGGCCGGGTGGTTAACATAGTATGCGATGCCCAAGAGGACGAAGGCGTGCTCATGGCTGTTCACAGCCTCCAAGCCGACCTCAAGGCCGTGACGGGCGCAGAACCCGCCGCCGGACAGGAGACGGCTCCTCAGTGCATCATTGTGGGCAGCCCCAAGTCGGAACTCGTGCGACAATTGCTCTCCAGTGGGAAACTCCCCAAAAAAGAGTTGGAAGGCAAACGCGAGAAATACATCCTCCAAGTGGTCGAGAAACCCGTGGCAGGTGTCGATAAAGCTCTCGTCATCGCAGGCAGCGACAAACGAGGCACCATCTACGGCATCTACGAGCTGTCCCGCCAGATAGGCGTGTCCCCTTGGTACTGGTGGGCCGACGTGCCGGCCCTGCATCAGGACAATATATATATTAAAAAAGGTGTCTTCACCGACGGCGAACCCAAGGTGGCCTGGCGCGGCATCTTCATCAACGACGAGTGGCCTTCCTTCGGCAACTGGGCCGTGGAACACTTCGGCGGCATCAACTCCAAGTGCTACGAGCATGTGTTCGAACTGCTCCTGCGTCTCAAGGCCAACTATATGTGGCCGGCCATGTGGGGCAGCGCTTTCTATGACGACGACCCCGCCAACGGCCCCCTGGCCAACAAAATGGGCATCGTCATGGGCACCTCCCACCACGAACCGTTGGCTCTGGCCCAACAGGACTGGAAACGCCGCAAGGGACACGGCAAGTGGAGCTTCACCACCAACCACGACGAGATGATGGACTTCTGGCGCGGCGGCGTGGAACGCGCCAAGAACTGGGAGACCATGTACACCGTGGGTATGCGTGGCGACGGCGACGAGGCCATGGAGGACAAAGCCAGTGTGCAGCTCATGGAACAAATCGTCAAGGAACAGCGCGAACTCCTCGAGAAGGTAACAGGCCGCCGGGCCGCTGACATCCCTCAGGTGTGGGCACTCTACAAGGAGGTGCAGGACTTCTACGACCAGGGCATGAAGGTGCCCGATGACATCATCCTGCTCCTCTGCGACGACAACTGGGGCAATATCCGCCGTCTGCCGGCACTGGGCACCGCCAAGAATCATACGGGAGGCTTCGGTATGTACTACCACGTCGATTATGTGGGCGGCCCCCGCAACTCCAAGTGGATCAACGTCTCGCCCATCCCCCGTCTGTGGGAACAGATGAACCTCACCTACCAATATGGCGTCGATAAGATGTGGATTCTCAACGTGGGCGACCTGAAGCCGATGGAGTACCCCATCACCTTCTTCCTCGACATGGCGTGGAATCCCGACCAATTTAACCCACAGAACGTCAATGACCACAGCGTTGCCTTCTGCCGTAGCATCTTTGGCGACAAGTATGCCGACGAGGCCGCACGACAACTGCGCCTCTACGCCAAGTTCAACCGCCGCGTCACACCCGAATTGCTCGACATGCGCACCTACTCCGTCATCAACTACGACGAGTGGGCTCGCGTCGTGGGCGAATACGACCAACTCGCCCTCGATGCCGAGGCTCTCGCAGGAAAACTGCCGCAGAACCTGCACGATGCGTGGTTCCAGCTCCTCGGCTACCCCATCAAGGCCATGGACAACCTCTATAACATGTACTACGCTCAGGCTATGAACCAGCGCCTCTACAAGAAGAACGACCCCGCCGCCAATGCCTGGGCCGACCGCGTGGCCGAGTGCTTCAAACGCGATGCCGCCCTCGCCGCCGAATACCACAAAATGAACGGAGGCAAGTGGAACCACATGATGGACGAACAATACATCGGCTACAAATCGTGGCAGGCTCCCGAGAAGAAAGTCATGCCCGAGGTCAAACGCCTCGAAAACGCTCAACCCTCAACGCCCGCTCAAATCTCCCTCCCCAAACCCGCCTACATCACTTACAATACCCCCAAGGGCACTCCCTCCTTTGTGGCCAAGGACGGATATGTGAGCATCGAGGCCGAGCACTTCACGCGAAAGACCGACGGCAAGGAAGCCCGCTGGACCGTGATTCCCGAATTGGGACGCACCCTCTCGGGCATCACACCCCAGCCCGTCACAGCCGCCGTCGATGGTATGGCCCTCGAGTATGACATGGAGATTCCTTCCGAGGCTACGGCTCGCGTCACCCTGCGCTTCTGCGCCACCCTCAACTTCAACGGCACCGGCCTGCGCTATGCCGTCAGCTTCGACGGCGGAGAGGAACAGGAGGTCAACATCAACGGCGACTTCAACGGCGAGACGGGCAACGCTTGGCATCGCGAACACGTCATCGACTCGCAGACCATCCACAACCTCAAGGCCGGCAAACACACCCTCCGAATCCGCCCCCTCGACAACGCCCTCGTGCTCCAGAAGATACTCGTCAACCTCGGCGGAATGCACAAGAGCTATCTCGGCCCCGAGGAGACGCTGAAGTAACCCCGGCACCCGCAATGAAACAAAACATGCCGTCGGATGAAAGAAACGGAACGACCGGATGAAACAAATCCGTAAGTCCGTGACAAGATTCCGATGGCTTGTTCCGAAAAAACACGCTATCTTTGCACCGTCAAATCATAACAGTTTTTCAACACAACATTAAAATTTTAAAAGGTATGAAAAAATTAGTTTTGTTCGTAGCCTTGATGGCAACATTCGCCCTCTCGGCAGTAACCCTGAAAGCCGCCGATCCTACTCCTTGGAAGATTATCGACTTGGAGAACGTGACCAAACATGGCGGGAACTGCGACTTCGACGACGAGACGCTGACGGCCACCTTCAAGGAAAAATGGGACCGCTGGTTCGACCTCCCGGAAGTCAACGGAGACCTCTCTGAACACACCAAGCTCACCATGGTCATCAAGAAGAGCACCTGCATGCTCAAAGTCGTGCTCCGTTACAAAGATGCCGACGGCAAACAGCAGCAGGTCGATGCCGCTACCTTCTACCGCCAGATGGGCAAGACCATCGACAAGGATACCAAGATCGAATGCGACCTCACCAACAAAGGCAAGATAGGCGAGGACGTGCTCAAGAACATCACCAGCATCCGCATCTCGATGGCCAAGGCCGTCGATGGCAATGAAGAACCCTGGGAGACGCAGTTCGGCGAAATGACTATCAAATAATACGGTTCTGACAAGGAACCTGCGGGATGGAGTCTGTTTCATAACTACTCCATCCCCCATCTTGTTTTTGCCGGTCTTTCCGCTGTTTTTTTGCGGGTCTTTCCGTTGTTTTTTGCCAATCATGTTGTTAATTTCGACCAAAAAAAATGTTAAACAGCCTGCAAAGTCAAAAAAAATCTGTATATTTGCACCGGGTTATATGACAAATCTGAATTTCATGACAAGCAACTATACACATTTCGCCACCGTTGCGCACACGTTACGGGGACTGAGGTTCCTCGTCGTGTGCGTTTTGTTGTCCTTCCATCTGAATGCGGCGGCTTTGCCCATGAGAATCTATACCGACGAAAGCCTCTCGTCCGACCAAATAACCTCTATCTGTCAGGACCGTCAGGGCTACGTGTGGATAGGCACCGAGTACGGCCTCAACAAGTTCGACGGCGTGCACGTGACGCAGTATTACAGCGACGACGAAGACCCGCTGTCCCTCTCCGACAACATCATCCGCAAACTGCTCACCGACAGCTCCGGCGACGTATGGGTGGAAAGCAACAGGGGCGTGCAACGCTACGACCGGCTCACCGACAGATTCCGCACCGTCCTCTTCTACGGCAACGCTGCGGCCAACGTGAACGACATGCTCGAGACACCTGAAGGCAACATCTGGCTATTGAGTGCCGGAGAGGGTCTCTTCGAGGTCGCAGGCGACAGCCTCGAGGCACGCCCCGTCGAAGCCGTCAACAACACTCTGCAGGAAGGAGCACTGTGCGACAACATGTATCTCGACAGCCGGGGACGCCTCTGGATAGGCTACCAGAACGAGGGATTGCAAATGACGGACCTGCGCACCCAACGGACACACCTCTACGATGCTGCGGCTCTCGGCGCACACAAAGCGGTCGATATCATCGAGGACGACTCGGCACGCCTCACCGTCGCAACCTACAGTGCCATCCTCCGGCTCAACGAGGAGACCCTGCAATTCGAGCCGGTGGTGACATTCCCGCGCCGTTCGGTGCACCGCCTCTACAAGAACCGTGACGGACAAATCATACTCAGCACCTCGGGCAACGGCATCGCAACGGTGGATTTCGGCAACGGACAACTCCAAACACTCCAAGGATTCAAGGTGGGCAAAGAGAAAATCGAGGAGACCAAGGTCTATGCCTACCTCGAGGACCTCAACGGCAACCATTGGATAGGCTGCTACCAGAGCGGCCTCGTGCTTATCTCCCCCAAGGAATACCCCTTCCGCTACCTGCCCCTGAGCAATATGGAGACCGACAACGGAAGCCCGCTGCGCTCCGTATATGCCGATGCCGACAGTCAGGTCTATGTCTGTCAGGAGAAGGGTGGCGTCACTCGCATCGACAAGGAAGGACGTTCCCTGGGCCATTGGCTCGGCGACCGCACCGTGCTGACCCTCAGACAGGACGGCAACGGCACTTTCTGGGCCGGAACCTACCGCAACGGCCTCTTCCGCTTCTCAACACGGACGGGTCAGGAAGAATGGATGCCCCTGACGGGAACCCAGCGCATCGGCGGCATCGCACGCGACAGCGCCGGCAACATCTACACCGCTTCCTTCAATGACGGCCTCCACAGCTATACGCCCGACGGACAGGTCGAACGAACTCTGGGAGGCGGATGTCTGCAACTCACCAACCCCTACCTCAACACCCTCTTCACTACCGCCGACGGACGCATCTGGATAGGACACTACTACGGCATCGATGTCTATGACCCCGCCGCCGACTCCCTCGTCGATGTCGCCGTACCCGATGCCTTGCGTCCCGCCATCGTATATGCCATTGGACAGTCCCCGCTCGACGGGTCTGTCTGGGTGGGGTCCGACAAGGGGCTCTTCCGCTATTTCACCTCGGGCGACAAAGCTGGCCAATGGCATCGTTACACCACCAAGCACGGCCTCCCCAACGACATCGTGTCCTCTTTCGTGCTCACCGGCGACGGCACCCTCTGGGCCGGAACGTATCGCGGGCTCGCCCAAATAGAACCCGACGGACGCATCACCCGCTACTATCGGGGCAACGGCCTCATGAGGTCGTCCTACCTGCGCGGCGTCGGTGCATGTACTTCTGCCGGCGATGTCTTGCTGGGAAACCGCGACGGAGTCACCTGGTTCTCGCCGCATACCATCGTGAAGGACGAGTTCGCGCGCGGCATCACACTCACCGGCATGCGTCTCGGTGACGTCTTTGTGAATGGAACCACCCTCTCCGGCGGCAAACAGATTGTCACCCGCCCCCTCGACACCGCCGACGAGATTTCGGTATCCTATCTCGACAACACCTTCAGCCTCCTCTTCTCGTCCATGGATTTCCGCGACGCCCACAACGTCCACTATGAATTCCGATTCGACGGTGAGGCCGACGACCAATGGTACCAGACCGAGTCGGGTCGCAGCGAGATTTATTTCTCGAGGCTGGGTGTAGGCACCCACCGACTCTTCGTGCGTGCCTACGACAACGGTGTCTATTCGCCCGTCAAAACCCTCACCATCCGCGTTTCGCCTCCGTGGTACCGTTCCACGGGTGCCTACGTCTTCTACCTCATTCTCCTCCTCGCCATCGTTTTGCCGTGGTGGCGCAACTACAGGAACAAACGCCTGGCCGCCATCAACGAGGAGAAGATACGGTTCTTCGTCGATATCAGCCACGAGTTGCGCTCCCCCCTCACGCTCATCAAAAGTCCCCTCGACAAGTTGCTCAAGGAGACCCACGACCCTCAGACATCCCATGCCCTCCACAATATGGAACGCAACACCAACCGGCTGCTCACCCTCCTCAACCAGATTCTCAGCATCCGCAAGATAGAGAAAGGACAGATGACGCTCCATTTTGCCGAGACAGCCCTGTCCGATTTTGTGGGCGACATCTGCCACGACTTCGAATATCAGGCCGGAAAACGGAAGATTACCATCAACTTCCGCGATGAGACACCCAACCTGAAGGTGTGGATCGACCGCGACCACTTCGACAAGGTCGTCACCAACCTCATTGGCAACGCCGTCAAGTATGTGGAGGACGGTGGACTTATTGAGGTCATCGTGCGCCTCTCCGCCGACGGGGAGGCCGAGATGATGGTGCGCGACGACGGCCCCGGCATCAACGAGGACCAGCTCAAGAAGGTCTTCGAACGCTTCTACCAGACTTCCGTACGCCCCGCCGCAGGCCAGATGAGCTACGGCATCGGACTCAACCTCACTCAGAAAATTGTCGTACTCCACGGAGGAACCGTCACGGCACGCAACCGCAAAGATGGCCACGGCTCGGAATTCGTAGTGCGACTGCCGCTGGGGGCAGCCCATCTGCCCAAAGAACAGATTGTCACGGGCGACTTCTTCGCCACGACCACGGCCTCCGGGGAGCCGGTGCCCGTGGTCTCGGATGCCACCCGTCCGCCTCGCGTCCGCAAAAAGACCACCTACCGCATCGCTGTGGTCGATGACGACGACGAGATACGGTCGTTCCTCGAGACGGAACTCGGTGCCACCTACCACGTGCAGACCTACTCCGATGGCCAGAAAGCCCTCGAGGGCATCGTCGATACGCTGCCCGACCTCGTGGTCAGCGATGTCGTAATGCCGGGCTTGGACGGCTTCGAACTGCTCCGCCGCCTCAAGGCTTCCACACGCACCACCCACATCCCCGTTGTCCTGCTTACCACCAAAACCGAACAGCAGGCACGACTTGCAGGACTGGAACAGGGTGCCGACGCCTACATGGACAAGCCCTTCGACCTCGAGGAACTGGAGGCCCGTATCGCCGGACTCATCGCCAACAGAATCCGTCTCCGGGGCAAGTACAGCGGATTGCAGGAACAGGAGGACACCGTGCGCAAAGTCCAACTCAAGGGCAACGATGCCGCTCTCATGGAGAAGATTATGAAGACCGTCAACGAACGGCTCGATGACAGCGACTTCAACGTCGAGGCCCTCGCCGATGCCGTCGCACTGAGCCGTGTGCAGCTCCACCGCCGCATGAAGGAACTCACGGGCATCACCGTGGGCGAGTTCATCCGAAACCTCCGACTTCAGCAGGCCGCGCGTCTCCTCGAGAAGGGCGACACCTCCGTGGCACAGGTCACCTACGCCGTCGGATTCGCCAATCCCACCCACTTTACCGCCGCATTCAAGAAACATTACGGCATCACGCCTTCCGAATATATGGCCAAGCACAGGGCACGTCAGAACGAGGAACGCAACAAAAACGAAGACGTTTGATACAAACGCGATGACGCCGCTTTACGAATTGTGGGAAAAAGCAAACTCCCGCATAGCGCCGTCTCAACAAAAAAGCCTATCTTTGCACTCGCCATCCCAAGGTGTCGCACCCTCGGGTCGGCGAGTGCTTTTTCGTTCAACCAGAAACCTGAATTGAACTTGAAACCTGAAACTTGAAACTTCGAACTTCTTTTCCCCGTATTCCCCGTTATTAAAATGAAAAAACTCTAGTTTTTTTGAACTTGAAACCTGAAACTTGAAACTTGCCCCCCCTTCCCTTCAGGGGAGGGCAGGGGAGAGGCTGAAACTTGAAACTTTTAAACTTTTCTCAATATGTGTAGGAAACCCTTCTGGACTCTTCTCCTTCTGCTGCTCGCAATGCCCCTCGGCATGGCGGCCCAGGATGCCGTCACCGCATCGGGAACCGTGGTCGATGCCACCGGCGAACCGCTCATCGGCTGTACCGTCCTTCAGAAAGGCTCGGCTAACGGCACAACCACCGACATCGACGGCAACTTCAAACTCCAGGTGCCCCGCGGTAGCGTGCTCGTAATTTCGTTCATCGGATACAAGGCTCAGGAACTCAAGCCGGCCGAGGGCATGAAAGTCGTGCTCAAGGAAGACAGCCAGCTCATGGAGGAGGTCGTCGTCGTGGGGTACGGCACCATGAAACGAAGCGACATCACTGGTTCCGTCGTGTCCGTCAAGGCCGAGGGAATGCAGCAGACATCAGCCTCTACCATGGACCAGATGCTTCAGGGACGTGCCGCAGGTATGCAACTCACCTCCAACAGCGGTGCCGCCGGCGGTTCGTCAAGCATCCTCATCCGCGGCGTCAACTCCCTCAACTCGTCCAACGAACCCGTCTATGTCATTGACGGTGCCATCGTCACCTCCGAGGCCGGCTCCAACGTCTATAGCAACCCGCTGGCCGACCTCAACCCCAACGACGTGGAAAGCATCGAGATTCTCAAGGATGCCTCGGCAACCGCCATCTACGGAGCACAGGCCGCCAACGGTGTCATTATCGTCAACATGAAGAAAGGCTTCGAGGGCAGTGCCCCCAAAATAGGATTCAAGGCTCAGGTGGGATGGGACATGTTGCCCCACAAACTCGATGTCATGAACCTCCAGGAATTCGCCGAATGGGCACGCGAGGCCAACCTCCAGCGCGCCACGCCCAAGGAGAGCGACATGTTCGCCAACCCCTCCACCCTCGGCAAAGGCGCCGACTGGCAAGACGCCCTCTTCCGTACCGGACTGCGCCAGGAGTACAACCTCAGCGTGCGCGGTGGTGGCAAGGGCGTCAACTACAGCCTCTCGGGCGGATGGTTCTCGCAGGACGGTATAGCCGTCAACAACGACTTCCGGCGAATGACTTTGCGCGGCTCTTTCGATGTCAAAGCATACAAGTGGCTCGACCTCGGTGCAACGTTCAACATCGGACAGAGCGACCGCAACACGGGCATGGCTTCGTGGGATGTCGTCCCCAACGCACTCAGCGACACGCCCAACAATGCCGTCCGCAACCCCGACGGCTCCTGGGCCAAGTCCGGCTACAACGGCGACACCGACACCTGGCAGCCCAACCCCGTGGCACTGGCCGAGATTACCTCGCGCAAGAACAAAATAACCAGCTCCCGTACCAATATCTATTTCACCCTCAAACCCTGGAAGTGGTTCAACTGGAAGAACGAGGCCACCTACGACACCAATACCGACAACTATCGATACCTCCTGCCCGAATACCAGTTGGGCGAAAACGGTGCCACCCGTGAGTACGCCACCCACCAAACCTCCAAGACCTACAACCTCTACTGGTCCGTCAAGTCGGTGGCCACCGGCAACTGGAAACTTTGGAAACACCACAAGGTGTCGGCCATGCTGGGCTACGAAATGAACCACCGCTACCGCGACTACCTCTACGGACAACGTCTCGGCGGTTCCAACACCAACATGGCGCTCTCGGGCGGCGATGCCAGCCGCGACGACAACGCAGGCTACACCACCACCAAACGCTTCAGCTCGTTCTTCGGACGCGCCACTTATAACTACAAGGACCGCTACATGTTCACCGGAACACTGCGACGCGACGGCTCCTCCCTCTTCGAACGCGGACAGCGATGGGGTACATTCCCCTCGGCAGCCCTCGCATGGAGGGTCAACGAGGAGGATTTCTGGATGGCGCTCATCGACAAGATGCCCTTCCTCATGAACCTCAGTTCCCTCAAACTGCGCCTCGGCTACGGCCTCGTGGGCAACGCCAACCTCACTGAGAGCACCTTCATGGCCAACTTCTCCAACCTGGAGTCCAATTTCGGCACAAGCTACAAAACGGCCAACATGCCCAACTACGACAAACTGACGTGGGAGAAGACCGACTCGTGGAACGCCGGCATCGACCTCAACCTCTTCGACTCGCGCATCGAGTTCATCTTCGACGCTTTCCTCAAAAATACGCGCGACCTGCTTATGCAGACCGCCCTCCCCTTCTACAGCGGTACATCCACCAAAGTGACCGGGTCGGCAGAACCCCAGTGGGCCAACATCGGAAACATGCGCAACAGGGGCTTCGAAGCGACCCTCAACGCCCATATCATCAACCGCAAAAACATGACATGGAAGAGCTCCCTCACCTGGTCGCTCGTCCAGAACGAAGTGACCAAACTCAACAGCGAGTCGGGTTTCATCGACAAGACTCTCGACTATGAGGGAACGGGCGAGACCATCACACGCACCGCCGTGGGTCACAGCATCAGCCAGTTCTATGGTTTCCAGGTGGCCGGACGAATAGAGTCGGCTGACGCATTCCTGCGCGACAACGGCGACGGAACTTCCACCGTGACAGCCGCAACACCCAACTACCGCGTGGGCACCGTCGTGAACAACGCCTCGGCAAGCAGCCTCCTCACCTCCGTGGGCGACCTCCTCTTCAAGGACCTCAACGGCGACGGCGTGATAGACGACAACGACAAAACGTTCCTCGGAAACGGCCTCCCCGACTGGACGTTCGGATGGAACAACACCTTCACCTGGAAACAGTGGGGCCTCTCCGTCTTCATGTACGGAAGCGTCGGCAACAAAGTGTTCAACTGGACACGCCGCCGCATGGACGACCCCTCGCTCACCCCGGGCGGCGCCGCGTGGAACAAGTACAAGCGCACGGGCAACTACGCCCGATGGGCCTACCGCGACGGCAACAGCGGCAACCAGGATGTCTGGAACGTCTATGTGGCTCCCGGTGCCGACCCCTCCATTCCGCACATCGACAACATGCATTCCAACTACAACTCGCGCGTCAGCGACCGATATGTGGAGGATGCATCCTACCTCCGCATCAAGAACATCACCCTCACCTACAGCGTGCCCAAGAACACGCTCAAGAAGTACCACCTCTCCGAACTGCGCTTCTCCTGCAACATCCAGAACGTCTGGACCCTCACCGGCTACACCGGCTACGACCCCGAAGTGGGAAGCCAGAACGGACAGTACTCCATGACCGGCCAGGGAATGCTCATGTACGGTGTCGATACGGGACGCATCCCCTCGCCCCGCTCCATCATCCTCGGCATCGACGCCACCTTCTAAAACCCATCAGCCCCATGAGCCCCATAAACCCCATATTTCCTGAAACCTGAAATTTGAACTTCTTTTCCCCGTATTCCCCGTTATTATAATGAAAAAACTCTTGTTTTTTAGAATAAGCCCCATCAGCCCCATTCGCCTCATTAAAAATCTGGCAGTCCTCCTCTGCGGCCTCTCCATGGCAGTCCTGTCCTCCTGCGACGACTGGCTCGACACCGAAAACGAACGCATCGTGCCCGCCCACGACGAACTGACCGACATCAGCGCCCTGCGCGCCGCCACCGCCGGACTCTACGCCCAGCCGTGGTACTACTTCATGAAGCAACGCTTCATCTCCCTCGGCGACGCCCGCGCCAACAACCTCTATATCTCCAACTCGACGTTGGGCGAGGTCAACGCACAGGCCACCCTCAACGAGGAGAAACAGAACGCTTCGATACAATACTCATGGGCATCCCTCTACAACGTCGTCACCCAGGCCGGCTACATCGTCAACGACTACGCCCCCTACTGCATCGAACAGGGTGTGTGCACCACCGCCGAGGCCAACGCCTGCATCGGCGAGGCACGTTTCATGCGGGCTCTGGCCTACTGGTATCTCGCCATGTACTGGCACGACGTGCCCATCGTCCACGACCCCGTCACTCAGTCGCCCTCCGCACGCGCCAACAGTTTCGAGGACGTGCTCCAATATGCCATCTGCGAAGCCGAGTACGCCTCCAAATGGCTTCCCGTCACACCCATCGCACGCGGTCGCGTATCGCAGGTCAGCGCATGGGCTCTCCTCTCCCGCCTTTACCTCACAGCGGCAGCATGGGCCAAGGGAGACCATTTCTCCGAGGGGTTCTGCGAACGTGTGCTCGACCCTTACTATGAGAAGGACATCGAGTACGGTGCCAAGTACTCCCTCACGGAGTTCTACTACGCCAAGGCGGCCCTCGCCGCACGAAAGGCCATAGAAATGGCTCCCAACGGAGGGTACGCCCTCATGGACGACTACGAGGAGATGTTCCGCGTCCAGAACAACAACTGCCAGGAGGTGCTCTTCGCCATCCAGACCGTGGCATCCTCCACCAGCTACGGCCTCGGCAACGAACTGCAGGGCATGTTCTGCTACGACCGCTGCATCAGCAAGAACTACGGCATGACCTACTTCAACTGGGCCGGCTACGACTTCGTGCTCCTCGCCAAGGAGCGCGGCGGTCTCTCCCGAACCCGAGGCAACATCATGCCCCACGGCATGACCTACTCCTATCTCTACCACGAACAGGACACCTGCCGCTCAAAGGGTGAGACATGGACCGTCAACCGCAACTCGTGGGACCCCGTGGCCGTCAAAAAACAGGTCGTGGGCGGCCCGCTCGGAACCGACAACATAGCCATTCAGGGCAACTCGGGATTCTGCACGCCCATGCTCCGCCTCAGCGAGGTCTATCTCAATCTGGCCGAGGCTCTCATGGGACTCTACGGCGAGGAGACAACGACAAACCCGCGTATGCTCGAACCCGTAAACACGGTGCGCCGCCGCGCTTACAAGACGGAACTGGCTCTCGACACCTACCCGGGCGACTACACCCGCCTCAGCCTCGACTCCTTGCTCCTGGAACGACGCCTCGAATTCTTCGCCGAGGGCCTCTTCTGGACCGACATCGTGCGCCGTTCTTTCATGGGCGACACCCACCTGAAACGTATGCTCGACTACCAGAACGGACACCTCGCCGACCTCGAGGACGACCCCCTCATGGGATGCCACCGTCTCTATAAGTACAGCTACAAGAAGGACAGCGACACGAACCGCATCGGAACGCCCTCCCTCAGCACCAATGCCTCCGACGGCAGCTACATCATCATACAGCCCAGCCGCGAGTGCGTCCACAACGTGCCCGACGGAAGCTGGTGCCACGCCCAGGACCTCGGCACCTCCGAGAACCTCTGGTCCATGATTTATCCTCCCACAGAGGTCATGCAGGACCCCGAACTGGTCAAGGAACCCGTCAGCTACGATTTCTCCGACATCATTCTCCACAAATACGACTACCGCTATGAAGAAGAAGTTTCCGAATAATCTCCTCTGCACCTGCCTCCTCTGCGCCGCAGCTTTCGCCTCGTGCAACGACGACATCGACGAGCCCCGCATCGACAGCGTATGGAGCAACATGGTGTCGCGCCCCGTGGAACAGATTCCCTGCGCCTACCCGGGCCAGACTATCTGTCTGAGGGGCGACAACCTGGGCGACTTGAAGCGCATCATCGTCAACGGCACCGACATCAACCTCAACACGCTTTATGTCTATGAGTCGAACACGGCCCTCACCTTCCAACTGCCCTCCGACGTGAACACCACGGGCGACAAGATACGTGTCGTCACACGATGGGGCATGACGGACTATCCCTTCGTGATTCGGCCCTCGTCCGAGAAACCCGTCATCACGGCATTCTCCTCCACCACCCTCGTCGCGGGTCGAACGCTCACCGTCACCGGCACGAACCTCGAGGGTGCCTCCGAGGTGTGGCTTCCCCTCGCCTTCGACGGTCGCGTCAGCTGCGAACTGGCTGACGAACCCGATGCCGACGGCACCGCCCTGCGCGTCATCGTGCCGGACGATGTCACCTTCGCCACCGGCCTCTGCGAAATAGTCATGCAGAAGACCGACACCCTCCGCAAAATCACATACACCGAGAAGGTCTATTCCGCCTCCACAGATTTCAAGTAATTCGGTTAACGGTTAACGGTTAATGATTAATGGTTTTTAACCATGAACCCACTTTCGGTTAAAGGTTAAAGGTTAATGATTAAAGGTTTTAACCATGAACCATGAACCATGAACCATGAACCATGAACCATCAGTTGCTTGAAACTTGAAACCTGAAACTTGAAACCTGAACCATGAACCCTTAACCCTCAAATTATGACAAGCAAGACTTCCCTCTACCTCAAGGCCGCCGTGCCGGCCTTCCTCCTCACGATAGCCACCGCATGCAGCGACTCCATCAACGCACCCTCGCTGCCCTCCGCCGAAAGCGTGGCAACAGCACAGGGCGTGACGTTGGATCCCGACCTCCTCTTCGGCATCTGGGAGGGACGTCTCGACGTGGGGTCAACCAATGCCAACCACTTCGAACAGTCCTGGCGCGTGGAGTTCCAAAGCGTCGATGATGCCGAGGCCGTCCTCTCCCACTGGTTCGTGGATGCCTCCTCGACGATGCAGGACTCGGTATGCAACCTCGAGTACGACTATGACTTCGACGGAACGACAGTGACGCTCACCCCCAAGGCCGCAGCTCTCTCCGCCGGTGCCGTCCCCGTCACTGCTGTCCATACGGGCGACAACAACATGGAACTCTACACCGCCCATAACGGAGTGACTTCCCACATCTGCTCCCTCTCCCGCACAGGCGACCCCGAGCCGACCGTCACGGGCGTGGACCGCACCTTGCCGCAGGCCGGCGAAACGGTGACGCTCACGGGACGCAACCTGCAGTTCGTCGATCACCTCTACCTCCCCGTCGCCGACGGCGAAATCGAGGTGACGGACTTCTCCGCCTCTTCCAAACAGATACGCTTCACGGTGCCCGAGGCCGACCTCGTTCCCGGCTATGTGCGCTGTCAGGCCACGGGTGCCCACGTGAGCACCTGGTCGCCGGCCATGTTCTGCTCGTCCTGCGTGTTCTTCCACAACTTCAGTACCCAGGGCACCAAAGCACCCTACACCGACACGGAATTCGAAAACACCATCAACATCACGCAGAGCCTCATGGACCAAATCACAGTCGTGAGCCGCGACAACCTGCCCGAGGGACATGCCCTCGAACGCGCCGCCTCGGGTGTCCTCAGCCCCGAGACAATGCTCTGCTATTTCGGCAACACCCCGACAGCATGGGCCGTAGATGGAGGACTGGACCCCGGCACCGGCATGCTGCGCTTCAGCTTCGGCGACAGAATGCAATGGGTGATTGCTCATTCCGACGGACTGCTCACCGCCAAGACCAAGTGCAAGGAGGCTGCCATAGAGATGGACATCTATGTCGAGAGCGACGGAGTGGCCGAATGGAACACCGGCTTCATGTCCTTCCGTTTGGACAAGGATCAGAGCAAGTCGCTCTCTCAGTCATGGTTCGCACAGACCGCCTTGTGGGAAATGAACGAACCCGTCTCCTTCGCCGACGGATGGAAGACATACACCATCCCACTCTCGGCATTCAAGGTGACCGAGAGCGAACAGTACAGCACGGTGGGCGACCTCATGACCTTCCTCCTGAACGGCAAAAAACAGACCGTTGTCAAGCTCGTCAACTACCAGCTCGACGACACACATCCCGCCCAAGCCCTCGGCTCGTTCCAGTTCTGCATCGCCAATATGCGCCTCGTGCCCTACGGGATCCCGGCCAACACGAGGGATGAATAGCCCCTCCGGCGGCACCCGTTTCGTCGCCCGAAAACCGGCGAACCGGTTGGCCGTCAGCGCAATGACACAAAATCCAAAGACGGATGTAACGTACAGCGAAAGGAATGAAACAAATCCGAAGGCGCTGGAAACAAATCGATAAGCCGGTTTGAAATAAATCCCCTATCTTTGCACCCAGAAATATGATTCTAAAAAAAACAAATAAAAATATCACACTTTACAAAACCCCTAAAAATGAAAGCAAACAAATTTTTCCTCGGCTTGGCAACGATGGCAGTTGCCGGTTTCGCATTCTCAAGCTGCGCTTCGGATGACGATATGGAGAGTGCCCTTCAGCGTGACAACGCGAGAGCCATCACCTTCACCTCCTCCCTTGCCACAACACGTGCCACCACTGACCCTCAAAGTGGCACCTCGCTTGCCACAGGACAGTATGTTGGTATCTTCGGCGTTTCCAGCGAGAGTACCACCACGATGACGAATTACGACAACAACAAGTATGAGACCGCTGCGAGCAACGCCATCAATTTTGCAGGAACGGAAGGCAGCGAGATGACTTGGCCTACCGCCTCTGACGCTACTGCCAGCATTTATGCCTACATTCCCTGGCAAAGCGGTTATACGGTTGGCGGCAGCAACTCCTTCTCCGTCGCTGCTGACCAAAGCTCCGAAGCGAACTATCTGGCCAGCGACCTGCTCCTTGCAAAAGCTGCTAATCAAGCACAGAATACGACAGTCACCTTGCCTTTCAGTCATTTGATGTCCCAAATACGTGTCATCATCAGCAAGGCCGAAGGCTCCAACATCAATTTGGAAAATGCCACGGTATCTATCACCAATGTAGATAAAACCGTTGTATTCACTCCTAATGCAGATACACCGCTGGGCGCTACGTCTAGCAATGGCAATATTACCGCCGCCACCATTGCGTCCGATTTGACAGCGGGTAGTGGCACGGCTACGGCTTACGCCCTGATTGTTCCGCAGACGCTTGCCGCAGGAACGGCTTTTATCCAGATAGTTGCGAAGGATACTGAGAACAACTCGAAGACGCTGATTGGCAAACTTGGCGAAGCCGCCACGTTTGCAAGCGGAACGCCCTACAGCCTAACCATCTCTGTGGGCACTATCACCGACCCCGTCACTGAGGTTGCCGTTTCTCTTGGCGCAGCCTCTCTGATTGCGTGGGATACAGTTGTTCCCATTGGCCTCACAGCATACGGCGTGGGTGACTACGTACTCACCGACGGCACCTTCATGAAGGCTTCTGCATACGCCGATGCCACCTCCTCCGAAAAGGCAAAAGTGGCCGGCATCATTTTCAGCACAACTGTCAGCTCTACCGATGCCACAGCCGGTTATAATGCGTATGCAATGGGACTGGAACGTAAAAAGCAGAGTTTTACCGCTAATTCAACATATCCCGACCAAATGTATACACCAGTTTTAGGGACAGCATTTAGTGACGTGTTTGATGATTTGGATGGCTTAACAAAAACAACGGCAATGTTATCTAGCGATTACTATAATGCCCTTGATACAGATGGCAAAACAGCTTTTATAGGAAATATGTCATGGTATACAAAGACTATTAGCGCTAATGCAAGTACATGGTTCCTTCCAAGTTTCGGACAATTGATGCTTATTCTAAATAATCTTGGAAGCGCTGAGGTAACATCAAGTTCAGCAACAGTTGACAGCAGTTCCAGTGAAGCCTCATGTTTGGATGCTACTAAAGAGGAGACAGTCGTTACTGCAATAGCAGCAAAGGTAACAGCTGTTGGAGGTTCTGCTGATATGTTCAAAAAAGGAAACATTGATTATGTTTCAAGCACAGAAAACGGAAGTGCAAATAGTACAGGGCATTCTGGAAAGGTATGGGGCTTTAAGATTAAAGCTCAGAATAGCGATGCAGATTGGGCAGGTTTAACAGTTGGTAGACATTATGGCCGTGGTGATACTCAATACAGCGTCATCCCCGTAGTAGCTGTCAAGCTCCCCGCCGTTGCAGAATAATCCACTTTCCCATTCAAGGGTAGTTCTATTATTTCTAATTTTTATCAAGAATTAGAGAATTAGAGAATAAAAAGTATGGATGTCAGAGTTGATGATGCAATTCTCCAATTCTCCAATTCTTGATTAATAGAAAAAGAGTATGGATGTCAGAGATACCGCAATTCTCCAATTCTTGATTAATAGAAAAAGAGTATGGGTGTCAGAGATACCGCAATTCTCTAATTCTCCAATTCTTGATTAATAGAAAAAGAGTATGGATGTCAGAGATACCGCAATTCTCCAATTCTCCAATTCTTGATTAATAGAATAGAACTCACAAGCATTTAATGATTTAAATAATATATAAGGTATGATCTCGAACAAATTATTCTTCGGATTGGCTACAGCGATAGCTGCAACGGCCTTCACAGCCTGCTCGTCGGACGAAACCGATTTGACACAGCAGGTGGAACAAGGCACGGCGATTAACTTGACATCGCAGGTAGTGCCCACACGTGCCGCCAGCGAATTGCAGACCGCGGCACTGAATACGACGGTGAAAGTGGGAGCCTTCGGTGTGAACGGCACCGCCACCGTCAAGAACGGCAACAACAACCAATATATGGTGGGCAGCGATGCCACGTTGACGGCTGTGGACAAGAACATGATTTGGCCCGATGCCACCTCGACGGTGAACATCTACGCCTACGCGCCATATCAGAGCGAATGGACATACAACACGGACAACGCCTTTGTCGTACAAACGGATCAGAGCGCCGATGCCGACTATTTGGCCAGCGACCTGCTCTACGCCTCCGCATCGTCGGTGCCGACCACCGATGCCATCGCATTGGCCTTCTCGCACAAGCTGTCGCGCATCAACGTGACTGTCAAGAAGGGCGACGATGCCACATCGACCCTCAACGGTGCCGCCGTATATGTCATCAATACCTGCACGGCTACCACACTGAATCCCTCGACGGGAGCATTGGCCACAACACCCTCAACGGTCAACAGCATCAAGATAGGTACGTTGGCCGCAGAACCCACGTCCGAAGGCACGACACTCTACGGCATCACCGTGCCGCAGACCATTGCCGCCGACACCAAACTCGTCAAGATAGTGACCGCTGAAAGCACTCCCAAGACCTACGTGGCCAAACTGGGTACAGGCGCCACCTTGGAAGCCGGCAAGTCGTACAACTTCACCGTACGCGTAGGCTCCGGCACACAAGCCGAACTCACCCTCGGTTCCGTCACCCTCACAGGATGGGGCGAAAGCCAGGATCTCGGCGAGTCGGAGATGGAGGAGCAGGAAGTTGAACCCATCACCCTGACGGCCACCTTCCAGACACCGGCCAGCAATGCCTCCTATTCTGCTCCCACCTACACTTGGACGGGCAGCACCAGCAACCTCATGACTGTATTCGAGTTTGCCAACGGCGAATTGGCCAACTACCATACGCTGAAGTTCACCTTCAGCAACCTCGTTGACGGCCCCGTGCGCATAGGATATTACATCGGTTCAGCCTTTACTTCGTTTGGCAGTTACTACAATGCTGGTGAGAAGACGATAGACTTGACAGCACTGACTATCGACCTCTCCACAGTGACAAAGATTGCCTTCGGTGGTAATAGCAATGCCGGTTCTTGTGATATTCTGGCAAGTAACGTTATCCTCATTGGCAATGGCGACGGCAGCTCGACGAACGAAAACGATAACGATGACGAAAACGGCGACGACCAGGGCAACGATGAACCCGCTGCCGACGGCAAGCTCTACGCCACCTTCGGCACACCCGGCAGCAATGCCACCTACGATGGCAGTACATTTACTTACTCCTGTACACAAAGCTATAGCAACCTGATGAACTGCTTCACATTCTCTGCTGGCGAACTGGCCAACTATTCTAAGCTTGTTTTCACAATCAGCGAGTTATCAAACAATGTGCGTATCAACTTCTGCTATGGCTCCGGTAGTAGTGATAACCTGAATATCAGTTCAGATAATACCGGATCAGGTGCTATCTTTGGCAGTAATGGTACAAAGACCATCACAATGGAGTATGTTACAACCGCTCTTGCTACAGTCAACAAGACGCTGGCCGATGTAACCTCCATTCGCTTTGGCGGTGCTTCAACCTCAGCCTCCTGCGTCGTCAAGGCCTCCGAAATGTATCTCGAACCGGCAACAACTGAATAATATTACAATTAAGGTATATGAAAGACAGGTTATATATTGCCACTGCGTTACTGACGCTTGCCGTCTTGTCCGCATGTAGTGCGGATGAGACCGATGTGGAACGCTGCGCCACCCGGGGCAATGTCATCAGCCTGACTTCCACGCTGGCGGTCACCCGTGCCGCCGGCGACCTCCAAACCACGCAGATTGACACGGCAGTGGTGGTCGGTGTCTTTGGTGCGGACGGTACGTCACTCGTCACGGGCGGCAACAACGCAGCCTACACCGTGTCGTCCGACGGCAGCCTGACCGCCAAGTCCGGCACCATGGAGTGGCCCGCAACGGGAAGCATCAGCCTCTACGCCTACGCACCCTACCGGAGCGGATGGACACAGGGCACAGATGACTTCAACGTAGCCACCGACCAGACAACAGCAGCCGGCTACCTGAACAGCGACCTGCTGTACGGCACTCCTGCCGCCAACCCCGTGGAACAGACCGAGGATGCCGTGACGCTCACTTTCCGCCATCTGCTGTCAAAGATGACCGTCAAGGTGGTCAAGGCCGATGAAGAAACAGACATCACCGATGCCGTACTCTACATCTGCGGAACGCACACAGGCACCACGCTGAACCTCGCCACGGGACAGATTGGCGAAGCCTCGGGCGAAACAGCCGACATCCGTATCGCCTCCCCGTTGGGACAGGACAACACGGCATGCGCCGTGGTGGTGCCTCAGACCATCGCAGCCGGAACGCGCCTCGTCAGGATGCTGCTCGCCGACCGTATGCTGACGGCTACAGTAGCCTCACCGGTAACGCTGGAAGGCGGCAAGGCATACACCTTCACCTTCAAGGTCGAGAATGCCGAACTGCTGTTGGGCAATGTCACCGTCAACGATTGGGTGACGGGCGACACATGGGAGGAGACAGACGCTGTTGACGAAACGGGCAACGTGGAGTCAAACCTCGGCGACGACGCCACCGAACCCGCAAGAAGCAAATTAAGGTAAGAATCTACAAGTAAATAAGTAATAACAATTAATCCACAATTATGAAACGTCTTACAATTCTCGCAGGGGGCTTGGCCCTGCTGACCCTCGCGGGCTGCTCCTCGGACGAAAACGAATTGCAGAACGGCAAACAGGCCACACCCATCACCTTTGTGAGCTACGTGTCGCAGACCCGTAGTGCCAACGTGAACCTCCAGAAGGTGCAGATAGCCGCAGGCGTGGAGGTCGGTGTCTTCGCCAAGACCGACGCAGGCTTCATCACCGACGGCGACAACGCCAAACTCACCGCCGACGGCAACGGTGCCTTCACGGGCATGATACTCTACTTCCCCACCGACGGCTCTGCCGTGAGTGTGAACGCCTACGCCCCCTACGACGCCTCCTTCGCCGGCAAGTTCAACGAAGAAGTGCCTTTCTCGGTGGCCGCCGACCAGAGTGCCGACGCAGGCTACCTCAAGAGCGACCTGCTGTGGGGTGCCCCCACGGGTACCAATTCCTTCACCAAGGACAACCCCACGGTGGCTCTCAATTTCGCACACAAGCTCTCGAAACTCACCGTCAAATTCACGCTCGGCGAAACCGACGTTGACCTCACGGGAGCCACCGTCAACATCCTCAACACCCTGCCCACGACATCGCTCAAGGTGAGCGACGGTACCCTCGGCACAGCCTCCGGCACCTCCGTGGCCATCAAGGCCGTCACCTTCGCCAGTGATGCCACCGAGTTTCT